>Ga0208358_1000303_pt1 | contig 17511 bp, 10 predicted proteins | sample LakMenEpi10Aug09_FD_150685 | JGI IMG/M metagenome (GOLD analysis project Ga0208358, IMG submission 150685) | Freshwater microbial communities from Lake Mendota, WI - 10AUG2009 deep hole epilimnion (SPAdes) | ecosystem: Environmental > Aquatic > Freshwater > Lake > Epilimnion/Euphotic zone ... | reverse complement strand
TCGGGGGGCAATCGAGCTTCGGGGGGCAATCGAGCTTCGGGGGGCAAGCGAGCACAACCTCAAGCATCTGGATATCGACATCCCGCTTCACCAGTTGACGGTCATCTGCGGAGTCAGCGGCAGTGGGAAAACCTCCCTCGCTTTGGATACCTTGTATGCCGAAGGCCAACGTCGGTACATCGAAAGCTTTTCGGCCTATGCCCGGCAGTTTCTTGCTCGTCTGGACAAACCAAAATTTGATCGGCTCGATCACTTACCTCCGACGCTTGCTATCACCCGTTCGGATCGATCTAGAAACAATCGTAGCACGGTTGGTACGGCCAGTGATCTCTTAGAGCCGCTGCGCGTGGTCTTCTCGCTGATCTCCAAACCCACTTGCATCGCATGCGATTGCCCGATCGAGTCCTACACGACCGATCGTGTGGCTCGTTTTATCGAGCGATTGCCAAGTCGCCGAGCCATGCTCGTTTTTCCGATCGCATGGACTAGCAAGTCCCAGTTGTCCGAGTTGCTCTTTGAGCTACAAGCCACGGGTTGGATTCGATTGATCGTCCAAGGGGTCACCGTCGAGCTCTCGGCGGATAAGAAAAAGCTCGCGAGTGTGTTTCCAAAATCAGGCCAAGCCTATGTGGTGATGGATCGATTCCGTATTTCGTCATCGATCGATAGTGCATTGCGTCAATCGATCGAGCAAGCATTCGAGCGGAGTCCTGAGCAGATTGCAGTGCTCGTCGAATGCGATCCTCAAGAGGATTTGCAACCAGAGTGTTTTCTGGTCGACGGCAAAGCATTTCGCGTTCATCGGTTTTCATCGGAGCTTCGTTGCTCGAAGTGTGGTTTGCAGGTTCCGACGGCAGAGCCGAGGCTTTTTAGTTTCAACAGTCCCATAGGAGCTTGTCCCGATTGCACTGGATTTGGGGAAACATCGACGCTCGATATGGACAAGATCCTGCCGGATCGATCCCTGAGTCTTCGCCAAGGAGCCATTGCGCCCTGGCGAACACCGGCCTACAGCCATGAACTCGATGAGCTCATCGACCTTGCTTCGGAATTCGATCTCCCTTTGGATCTCCCTGTAGAGAAGCTTAAAAAGAAGGATTGGGAGCTCATTGAGCAAGGATCTAGCAAACATCGGTTTGGTGGATTGCAGGGTTTCTTTGCTTGGCTCGAACGCAAAAAGTACAAGATGCATGTACGGGTCTTTTTGACCCGTTGGAAGTCGTATCGCAAATGCACAGCTTGCAAGGGTCAAAGACTCTCGAATGCCGCTTTGGCTTATCGGCACCACGCATCTACATTTTACGACTGGACCGAGGAATCGATCGATCGGCTTGTCGATCGAATGCTTCTTATTGAGCGAGAGCTTGTTGAATTTCCAAGCGACTCTCAGGAGGGAATCTCCCGAGGCATTGCCGAGGTTCTTTCCCGATTGCGATATCTCCAGGAAGTGGGGCTTGGATATGTCACCCTATCTCGCACGATGCATACCCTCAGTGGAGGCGAAGCACAGAGAGTCCATTTGACCAACCTGCTCGGATCGGATTTGGTGGACATGCTTTATGTGCTCGACGAACCAACGGTAGGTTTGCATCCGAGCGACACTCAGAGGGTAGCCCAATCGGTAAGACGGTTGGTTGATCGTGGTAACACCGTAGTTCTGATCGAGCATGAACCTTATTTGCTACATCAAGCAGATCAGGTCATCGAGATTGGGCCGGGTGCCGGATCCCGTGGGGGAGAGGTGTGTTTCCAGGGTAGCCCCAAAGAGCTCAAGCGTTCTGGTTGTCTGACGGCCAAGTATTTGAATGCAAAGGTTCTGTCGCGAACGAAGCGTCCGCTTGAACACGGCTGGCTGACCCTCTTTGGAGCCACAGGGAGAAATCTCAAGAATATCGATTTGCGCATTCCATTGAAGTGCTTTGTGAGCGTGGTAGGGGTCAGCGGTTCTGGAAAAAGCTCCTTGGTGCTCGATACGCTTGTGCCTGCGATGCTCAAGAGAACCGGTGAAGATTCCGTCAGTGGTTTGCCTTATACAAACCTGGAATGTTCAGAGGCGATCAAGCGGGTCATTGCGATCGATCAAACGCCCATCGCCAAATCGATTCGATCTTGTCCTGCGACCTTTTTGAAAGTTTTGGACGAGATCCGAAGTCTCTTCGGCTCGACACCGATGGCCAAGGCCTCGGGGATAAGCGACAGTCATTTCAGTTTCAATTCAGGGCAAGGTCGCTGTGAGGTGTGTGAGGGTTTGGGGTTTACGCTTGTTGACATGCAGTTCATGGCCGATGTTCAGTTGCAGTGCACCGAGTGCCGTGGGCAGAGGTTCCGTCCGGAAGTTCTCGAAGTGACTTATCGAGACCGCAACATTGCCCAGGTTTTGGAAATGAGCGCCGATCAAGCGGCGGAGTTTTTCCGAGGGGAAAAGAAACTCAATCAGAAGCTCAAGCCTTTGCGAGACATTGGGCTTGGGTATTTGCCCTTGGGCCAGAGTCTATCGACCCTTTCGGCCGGCGAATCGATGCGATTGAAATTGGCCTCGTACTTAGAGGACAAGAGTGGGTCGCTCATTGTGATGGACGAACCGACAACGGGATTGCATTTCCAAGATGTCGACAGACTCGTCGAGTGCATCGGATTGTTGATCGACAAAGGCAACAGCGTCATTGCGATCGAGCATAACGAGATGTTCAACTCGGCTGCCGACTACACCATCGAACTTGGACCAGGCGCCGGTCCTGATGGTGGTCAGATCATTTCCCAAGGATAATTCGGTTTTCCCGTACTCAGCATCGCGGTGCTCGTGCTCGTGTTCGTGCTCGAAAACGCCTGGATCGATTCAAGCCGATCACCTTTTCAAGGAAGCTGGAACCCCAGTATTTGGCCCGTATGACAACTACACGCCAACACCTCCCTTCGAGTACGAGTACCGTTTTACTGAGTAGCCAAATCGCGAATCGCTTGGTCGATCTTTTCGAGATTCGCTTCGGCACTTTGAGTAACGGCATTGCACTGGCTGCTTGAGGCATCCACATGAGCGACTTTTTGGTAACCTATAGAACGAACGACTTCGAGTATTTCGCTGCATGTTGGAAACTTGCGTCCACTGGAATTTTTGTAGCGTTCGAGCGCTTGCATGAATTCCAGTTCATCGCTCGAGTAATCCCTTTCGCATGTCGTCGGGTCAATTTGTTTGCGTTTGGAAGATTTGTGGTAGGTTCGATTTGCGGGAGGTTTGAACATTTTCTCGATGGGACTCTGGCAAGGGGACACGAAGGGTGGCAATGAGGATCTTCCGTCGGTGCGATCCGCATAACTGACGAGTTTTACCGACACGCTAAAGATGCCCGATAACAAAAAGCTCGTTGTGGAAGACTTTAGAAAAATCCCAAACAAATCTTCCGAATGATTTTTCCGGTTCGGTTGGTAGCGACCGAATCGATTTTGACAGCGGTGTTTGTGGAGATTCGGTTGATTATTCAGGGAAAACACTTGCACGCCGTTGGAAGCCTGGCCCCTGGAGCAAACCTGACGATTTAGAAATTTAGAAAACGGCTAATTGGCTTTTCTGCATCAGCCCAGTTTCTTGGGTGGGTGATGAGGAGGTTTTTAGGGAAGCCTGAGGGAACACCGTCGGTTTTGCAATTCTGTTAAATGGACTGTCCTCAAACCCCTTTTTTCTGAGTATATTGGAAAGAGGTAGTGGTGGCTGGTTCGTGATTCTCGTGCAGTCCCAGCCCGCCGCTGGTCTTGTTTCACTTTTCTTCAAAAGCACCGCGATTCTCATGCATATTCGTGCGGAAGTTTTAGCCTCGTTCCCACCGCTGCCCCTGATCTTGGGGGATGCATCAGATGTTTTCAGTAGGGATCTGGTCGGCTCCGGATTGGCTCAGGTTCCGGAAGCTTTCAAAATCTGTGCGTCACCAGAACAGAAGCGTGACATTCGCCATCGTGCCTAGAAAACCAAGCCAGCCTGGCTAGCGAAAACGCAAGACCCTAGTGACACTTATGGATCCCAAGCATGAAAATTACCGAGGCGACTCGCAGATCGAAGTCCCAGAGGCGACAGTGACCGTCGCTTTAGTGAACGATAGGCATGGAGAGTTCTCGATGGTGCTGCATCCTGCAATGGACGACGCTGGCAGCTATCCAGGTCTGTTGCTGGCTGTAGGTGAAGCCCGCTCCGAGGCCGCCATGGGTAGGCAAAATGATGCTTTAAGATTGCAAATAGACGCCCACGAAGAGTGTATCTACGCATCGGTTGTCGCTGCGCTAGATGCTGGCACAGAAGCCGGCTTTGGTAGTTTCAGTGTGAAGGTCGTTGAGGAGTTTGAGTAGTTCATGAGCGCATCGCAGTTCATCCAAATGCTCGAAAGCAAAGGTCTACTCGATCCCGAGAGTATCCTTGAACTTCAGAAGATGGTCGAGCAGTCCAAGGTTCGTGTAACCCCCGAAGCCTTGGCTCGTATCTTGGTCGAAAACGGACAATTGACCCGCTTCCAAGCGACCAAGCTCGTCACAGAGTTAAAGGAACAGCAACAAGCGACGGCTGCCGCCAAGGGATCGCCAGGAACGACAGTCACTGGTGGCAAAAAGGCCCAGAGCGACTCGGTCGAAGACCTCCTTCCAGCCGAGGAAGTCGAACCGGTAGATGTCGTCGAGGTGGTCGAGGAAGTCGTTGAAGAACCAATTGTCGAGGTTGCCGAGGTCGTCGAGGAGTCCGATACATCCTCAAGCAAGTCCAAGAAAAAAAGATCCCGGACATCCGATTTTTCCGGCGAAGATTCGCTCAAGGATGTGGCCATGGCCAAGGCTCCGGTGGTCAAAAACATACCAGAGAAAAGTCCTTGGGAAACATTTGGAATTATCGGAGTTGGCTTTATCGTCCTGTTCCTGTTGACACTTCTAGTACCGCTGTACATCTGGTTTTCCTCAGGGAATGCAAAAGAGAGTTGGGAAGACGCGGAGAGTTTCTATAAGAATCGCGATTACGAACGTGCGGCCAGGCAGTACGAGCAGTTTGCTTCTGGTTTCCCAACCGACGAGAACGCAAGCATCGCCAGGGTCAAAGCGATTTTAGCCAAGGTTCGTGAGGCTTCCGAGAAAAATGCAGACCCGTCGGTAGGGCTCACTTCAGCCCAGGAACTCTTGCCCAAAGTGGTCAACGAGGCGGGCATGTCCAGCATGCGAGTCGAGATCACCGATGTGCTCCTTAGAATCGCCGAAAAATTCATCGCTAAAGCGGACAATACCGCAGGGATCGAAGATCGAAAGAAACTCGTTGCCACGATGAACCAACAGATGGAACTCATCCGCGATCCTCGCTATGTCGGGACTCAAGAACGAACTCAAAACGAACTTCGTATCCGACGTCTCGAAGAAGACCAGCAGCGTGTTGTGCGAGAAATCCAGCAAAGCGAAGATCTCGATAGTACCCTCAAGACGATGGCTACAAGTATCGAGTCTAAGGATGTCGATAAGACCTACGATCTTCGAAAAGATCTCGTCAAGAAATACCCGGTCCTGGATCAAAATAGCAAGCTTCGAGAGCTGATGCTCCAAGCGACGGAAATTCAGAAAGGCTCGGTGGCCAAATCCAACGCTACACCGACGATTCAAGACACCGTCAGTGCATTCGCTGCACCTACAGCATTGCTGACAAGCCGTGTTGGCAACCCCATCGAGTCGAACCCCGATGACATAGCTTTCCTGCGCGTGAAAGGTTCTGTTGTTGCGATCGCGGTGGCTGATGGGAAGGTCGTTTGGCGCAAATTCATCGGTCGCGATTGGTCGGGAGATCCCAAACGGATTTCAGCAACCGCAGATTCCGACACACTCGTGAGCGTCGCATCCCGGGGAACCGTTTCGAGGCTAGCGGCCAAGGACGGTGCGGTCGTCTGGGAGTCTAAGTTCCCAGAGTCGATCCATGAACCGAGCATCGATGGCGACGATGTTTTCGTAACGACCACAGGAGGCAGTGTTCATTGCTTGGATGCCATCAGCGGCCAGCCTCGGTGGTCTAAGAAGTTCCCGCAACCGATCGATGTGCCAACCGGTGGAGCGCCAGGCAAGCGAAAACGCTATGTATTGGGTAACCATTCAAACCTTTACGTCCTGAGTCGCGGCAATGGTGAATGCGACGAAGTCGTCTACATTGGACACAATCCGGGCACGATCGCAGTGCCTCCTATTTGGGTCTTGAACCAATTGATCCTTTTTGAAAACGCCGGCCCGGATCACTCGTTGATGCGAGTTTACTCGACCAACGATGATGGAACCGAACTCAAGCAGGCCCAGGCCCCTGTTCGTTTCAAAGGTCACGTGGTCGTCGAACCACAGATCGAAGGCCGTCGCTTGGCCGTAGCTACCAACCTTGGTGAAATCGCGATCTTGGATGTCGAGGTCACCAATCCCAAAGAAAAAGTCTTCAAGATGGTTAATCTGGTTTCCAATGAAGCCGCCCCCAAAGCGACTTGGCCTTTGATGTCTGGAACAGATCTTTGGTTGGCCTCGAATCGTCTTTCCTACTACCAAATCCAAATCACCGGTCAAAAGCTAAACTCGATTTGGCTTAAAGAAGACCTCGATGAATTCACCGCTCGGCCCATCAAACTCGGAGATGTGATCCTTCACTCCCGCGTCGTTCGTGGGAATGCCGGAGTGAGAGTTTCTGCAATCAATCCCAAGACCGGGGATGCTTATTGGGAGACCGACATCGGGAATCCCGTTACCGCGTTGGCTAGTGGATCTCAAGGTGTTGTTGCTGTGACGAGCCAAGCCGCTACGTTCGACGTTCCAGATGCAGCTTTTGCAACCGAGACAGTCGGTCTCAAACCCACCATGTCGATCGAAAACATGGGACGCAATCAGCGCTCGATGACTTTCTCAAACCCAATACCCCTTGCCGATGGACGCAATCTGCTCCTGAATTCGGCGCAAGGTAGCCAAATGCTCCTGATCGATCCTGCTCGAAAAACCTCTTCGACCTCCAAGCTAGTGGTTTTGGATCTGGCCGGTTCGTATCCGGTAGCGGAAGCGATCACGGTGGGCAATTCGATTTTGGTACCACTTGAAAACGCTCAGCTACTGCTTTTGGATCCCGAAACAGGCAAGCAGATTGGTACGGCGTTTCAGCCGACGATTTCCGCAGGCGAGCGGCCTGTGTGGATGAATCCAGTGCTTCTTGGAGACAAACAGTCGGTGGTCATCGCCGACCAACGCCGAAACCTTTACAAACTCTCGACGGGCAAGCAGTTGCGACTTCTCAACGCACAGCCTTTGGAGCGTGGAATCAAAGGCCGCATCGATGCGATCAACGATGTGGTCGTGGGGCTTTCGCCAGGGCCATCGGGTGACTTCCTGGACTTCTATGAATCGGGTGAATTCAAAAAGATCGGTTCGCTGAATTTCGAAGGCCGATTTGCTTGGGGTCCCTACACCGCATCGAGCGACTCACAAGCCATCGGCTTGGCACTGAGCGACATCGAAGGCTTGGTCGCCTTCAGCAGCCAAGGCAAGCTGCTTTGGAGTCAGCCCATGCCACAAACGGTACTCGTTGGCAAACCGATCTTCGATGGTTCGGACATCTTGATTGCAAGTACCACTGGAGAATTGATTCGCGTTTCGGCTTCCGACGGTAAGGTTATCGCAAAGACAACCGCGGGCGAGCCCATTAGTGGCACACCGGTAATCACGCCCAAGGGACTGCTAGTCCCGGGTGACGAGGGGACGATTCTTCGTGTTTCGCTTCCACTGGAAAATACGCTTGGAGCGAACTCGTCAAGCAGCGGGGCGAACCGATGATCCGCATTTGTTTCAAACCATTGTTTGCTATTCGGTCCAAAGCGATCGCCATTGTTCTAAGCTTGTTATGCATTGCTTTGACAACCGGTTCGCTTTGGGCTCAAACCGACTTGGACAAGGTTCTCGAGGAGATCGAGGTTCTGGGTTCCTTGATGGACGAAGAACCCTTTGATGTCATCACGCTCAAGCCTGAGGCGACGGGTCGGAGTGTCAAAATCGCACCGCTTGAGTTCGAGAATCGAAGGATACCGACGAACGTCAAGGAGACAGATAAGGTCCAGGTTACAATCCTCTTGTTTCCAACGCGTCGCTATGAAGTGCAGTGGAAAGACATCGGCAAGATTTGGCTCTACGAACAGATGATCTTAGCCCGGGCTAAGAAGCTAGTGGATGACAAGAATTTTGGCGAAGCCTTCGAGCATTTGAACTTCTTGTTTGTCAATTATCCACAGACGCCTGGTTTGCAAGTTCTGCGTCAGGAGTTTCTCTTCAAAAGCGCCGAAGAGATGTCTCGGCAAAATCGATTGGCGCACACCATGGCCGTCTTGGAGGAACTCCAAAAGTCCTTCCCTAACTTTCAAAAAGAACGCGTCCGTGGATTGATCACCGATGTGTCCGGGCAGTTGATCGAATCCTACTTCCAAAAGAAAGATCTATCGTCGGCCAGGACAATGATCAATAGGTTGGCCAAGCAATACCAAGACGACCCCTTGCCGGTCGTCGAGCAGTGGAAGGGTAAGTTCTTGGATTTAGCCAACGAGTATAAAGCCAAAGCTCTTGAGTATCGCGAGAAGAAGGATTACTTGGCTGCTCGCCGCGAAGCGACCAAGATGCTCGATATCGAACCGCAAATCGAAGGTGGCAAAGAGTTGCTACGAGAGTTGCTCAAGGAGTATCCGATCGTTCGAGTGGGTGTTTTTCAAACGGCCAGCAAACCCGACACGGCGGCGATCGCCAATTGGCCTGCGTTCCGATCCGGTCAGTTGATTTCAAGACCGCTCTTTGAGTTTCGCAGCACAGGACCTGAGGGTGGGCAGTATCGTTTCTCCCTTGGTTCCTTTCTGCAAAGCGATGATCGGCTCGAACTGGAGATGACGATCCAAAATCCAGGTCAAGCGGGCATCCCTAACAGTCTGGATCTTTCGCAGTCATTCCTTCGAAGAGCGACCATCGGCAAGGATGAGTATGTACCTGGCTGGGCCGCGATTTTCGATTCCGTTTCGGTAGCGGGTCCCGAAAAGCTCAAAATGCGATTCCGCAGGCCCCACGTGTTACCACAAGCGTTCTTGCAGTGGCCTATCGAGGCTATAGGCGATGGCAATCTTCCGGTGGGTGTGCTCTACAAACCAAAGTCCAAGGATGGAAACACCCAACGCTTTGAATGGGCACCGAGCAACAAGGGGGCTGATTTCCAACCGATGGAGATTCATGAAATCCTTTATGAAGACCCGTCAAAAGCCATCAACGATTTACTTCGAGGTGAAATCGAGGCGATCGATCGATTGTTCCCCGCCGATGCGAGGAAACTCCAAGCATCGATTGTTTCCAAAACGATCAACGTCGAGTCGTATGCGTTGCCGACGGTTCACATGCTCGTGCCCCGCACGTCGAATCCGTATCTGGACGACCGGGAGTTTCGAAGAGCTCTTTTGTATGCAATCAACCGCGAAGGGATTCTCAAAGGAGAGATCCTAGGTGGGGCCGATGCGGAGCAGTCGCGAGTCATCAGCGGCCCGTTCCCACGCGGAGTAACCGAGAATGATCCGATCGCTTATGCCTACAACACCAGCGTCGACAATCTTGCTTACGATCAGCGGCTTGCCAAGGTCTTGATGCTTATCACCAATAGCAAACTCAAGATGCAGTATGAGAAGCGTAAAGAGCCACTGCCGCCGATCCCCAAGATGACTTTAGGGGTTCCCAACTACGAGGCAGCTCGGGTGGCCGGACAAGCCATTGTCGAGCAATGGAAACTCATTGGAGTTCAAGCTGACTTGGCTGTTTTGGACAAAGTCCCAGAGCCAGGGGAGATGCCTAACATCGACATCCTTTATCTGACGGCTTCGATTTGGGAGCCTGCGACCGATGCAGAGCGTTTGTTTGGAATCGGTGGGCCTGCACAGTCGAACAATCAGTTCATCGTCCAAGTCCTCGGTGGGCTGAGTGCATCGAGGAACTGGCGCGAGGTGCGACAAAGTTGCCAAGACTTGCATGCGTTGGTTGCCGCCCACTTGCCTGTCTTGCCATTGTGGCAAGTGGGTGAGTCATTCGCCTATCGAGGTGAGATCAGTGGAGTGACCAAAAAGCCGCTGGGACTCTACCAGGATCTCCAAAAATGGAGGGTTCGAGCACCGTGAACTATGCCATGAGATTCATCCTTCCTGTGATTTGCATTGTTGTTTTCGTTTTGGGCGTGGGCATCGCTGATGTCACAGCGCAAGACAAATCGCCAGCTCCTGGGGCCAGCACCGCTAGCTCGCCCGAGAGCAAACCATCTGAGACTCGCAAATCCGAACCGGTCGAGGTCTGGGAATACTCCGCTTACAAAGCTCGCGTGTGGCTGAGCATCTCACCGACGCTTGGGCTGAGCCAAGCGTCCAAGCAGCTCATTGAACGCAAGATCGCAGAGTGCATGGAAATCGAGTTTGGAGCGACCATGCAATGCGACGTGGTTGAAACTCCAGATGCTCTTTTCGGATCGGTTCTTTATCACATCGATGATCTGACGATCGAACAGTTGCTTTCTCGAGAGCTTGTTCTGATGTTGGCCAAGAGCGAAGCGGCCAAAGACGCTTTCATGGCCATGCAGCCTAAACCGGTCGCTGATCCGGCCATCGAGGAACTCAGAAAGAACAAAAAGCTTACCAAGCAGCAAGAAGAAGAGTTAAAAGCCAAGGCGGATGCGGAGGCTCGGGCGGCGAGCCTAAACAGCGTCCGAACTCTCGATTCGGTCATTGAGCGAATCCCCAAGATTTCTATGTTCCCTTTGCAGTACGCCGCGATGCAACGGGATATCGTCCCCTATTTAAAGGACGAAAAATGGAACAAGATGCAGACGAAACTCGATGCGGGCGAAGCAAGTGCCGAAGCTCTTATCGAAAACTTACGAACCGGTAAAACGTTTGCTGCACTGGTGCCTAAGAACGAAGCGAATCGATTCAAAGAAGTAGCCCGATCCTTGCCAACCCGATTCCCGTGGCAACCTGAGGCGATGCTCAGAGACAAGGACAAAATATTCTTGGCGGCCGTTGAGCAAGAAGGGGAACGTATTCGGATCCAAGTCAAGGAGCTAGACGCTTTTGTACGCCGTATCGGTCTGATGGAATCAACAACCGTAGCCAGCGTGCAAGAGATTCCCAACACAGTGGCATATCTGCAACGTCGGTGTTTTACTCCGATGGCACGCATCGAGGACAACGATAACAAGACCGCTGTTATTCGAGTGAGAGCCAGTGGGTTGGTCGCTTCACCAGAATCACCTGTAGTCATAGGCCCGGGAGATGTACTTGCTCCGTTTATCCGACGCGACGATCTGAACGGAAATCCGACTCAGCTTCAGAACATCGCCTTTACCTACATCGCGGTGACCGAGCCGATTGACAGTGCCCGATTCTACGGGGCCATCTTTGCGGCCAGTCGCGGATCCTTGGTCGCAGCAAAGAATCGACGAACCAAGAGAGTGGCGCTGAAGGTTCAGCCGCACTATCCGACCACGGAATTGAAACTTGGAATCCGTGGTCAGCCCAACAACGCCGTGCCGGGGGCCGAGGTTTATCTCAGAACACCAGGCTCGGATGATCTCAAAATGTTGGGCAGAACCGATTGGCGAGGAATGATCGGCGTTACCAATACGGAACTTCCGACGATCACCTATGATCAGCCAACTTCGAGCTCCGTTGAAATGATCTCAAGGGCTAGAGCCACTGCTATTCGTTTAAAGAGTCTCAAAGAGAATCAGTCTGACGGGGGGGCTGAACAAGCCGAGGATCCAGCCGTGGCTGCAGCCGCTGCCGATGAAGCGGCGATTGCAGCCGCTGCCGAAGCGGCCAAGAAGCGTGAGCGAGCTCCGACTCGCACCATGCAAATCAAACTCCCCTTGTACCTTTACTACATCAAGAATGGCGAGACACTTTTGGCCCGCTTGCCAATGATCACCGGCTATCGAGATCAGGAAAAAGCCGACTTGCCCGATGATCGCCGACGATTGCAAGCTGAGGCATTTCTCAAGGGTTTGCAAGGGGAGGTTCTCGATTTGGTCGTGCGTCGCAAGATCCTTGATGCTCGGATCAAAAATAAGATCGAGGAGGGTAAAAAAGACGAAGCCTTTGCGTTGCTTGATGAACTCAAGAAGGTTAAGAATTACGAAGCGCTCTCGGCACAGATTCAAAATATCCTACGAAGAGCGACATCGACCGAGATGGGGCCAGTACCTGGTCCGGTAGCCGAGCGGATCGACAAGATGATCGACGTGACGCGGGTGCTCATGCAGCAATACCTACAAACCGACATCGTACGCGAGCTAGAAGTCAAACTCCTGGGTGGCGCAGCGCCGAGTGGGCCGGCGGAAAACCAATCCCCCGCGAATTCTACAGTGAGTTTATCGGAACAACTGGGTGAGACATATGCATTTCATGGACACAGCATTCGAATGCCAAAAGGCTTTACCGCAGTGCCTGATAATGGTACTCCTAAGGGGTTTTCGATCGTCGGTTTTGTAGGTGCGAAACGAGCCGATGGAACCACACCCTCGATGCTAATCAGCGTCAGCGATAAGGAAAACGTAGATCCGAGTCTAAACGTCGATCAGCAAATGGCAAGATATCTTGCGGCATATGAAAAGAACTTTAAAGGTTGGCAAACTTCGGATCAAACTTCCGTCACTATCAATGGAGCAAAATTTATTAGGAAGTCATGGAAGGGTATTTCAAATGAGTTTAACAAGGAAATACGCGGTATCACGCATATAGCCTTTTTGGATGGCCAGCTTGTTTCATTGACGGTTCAAGATATCGATCCTTATTTCGATACAATAGCTGTTGGTGAAGCCTCGTTGATGACCTTCAAGTAGTGCATTCGTATCGGACTGACTGATTACCTTCAAACAAGAGCTATCTCGAGCGATACCAAACCTTTATTTCCGCGATGTCCAAAAAAACCGTTCTCGATGTTGGTAACTGTGGACCTGACCATTCGGCCCTAAGCGGGATGCTTCGTAAGCATTTCGATGTAGAGATTCTCAAGGCCGATCAATTGTCCGATACCCTTGCGACACTTCAGCAGCAGCCGGTCGACTTGATCTTGATCAATCGCAAGCTCGATATCGATTACAGCGATGGGATCGAGATACTGCACGTGTTGAAAAAATCGGAAGCTTATAGGGATATTCCCGTGATGCTCATCACCAATTATGCAGAGCACCAGCAACAGGCTATTGCAGCGGGCGCCATCCTCGGATTTGGAAAGTTAGAGCTCAATGCACCCGAGACGCTCAAGCGGCTCGAAGCGGTGCTCAGGCCAGTGGATGCGACTTCAGGTGCATGATGAACAAGAACAAGAAAAACGCAGCCGACGAAGTCAATGAAGCTCGCAAGATGCTTAAGGAAGCTGGACTGCGAAGCACCCCTGCTCGGATTTCAGTGATCAATGCGTTGAAGCGTTCGAGCAAACCGCAGACCCATGCGCAACTTGCCGATGAGCTTGTTCCACTGGGGTTTGATAAAGCTACCGTTTTTCGGAATTTGACCGATTTGGCTGAGGCCGAATTGGTCCTGAGAACAGAGCTAGGAGATCACGTCTGGCGATTCGAGCTTAGGGATCCCAAGCATGATCGCAGCAGTCACCCCCACTTTGTGTGTGTTGACTGTGGAAGCGTATCGTGCATCGATGATATGGCACTACCGAGCCCGACGGTTCGTCGTCATTTGAACATCGCTAGGATCAGTGAAGTTCTCGTCAAAGGTCACTGCGGAGTGTGCGACGCATCGCGGGCGACTCGACACTGAAGCCGCGTAAGATCCTCGGGAGTGTTGAAGGACAACGGCAATAAGTCTTCCCGGATTGGGTGGGTGATCGCCAAGGGAGCAAGGGATGCGATCAGTTCTCGCATCGAACGGCACCTGGATTTCCAAGCATTTTGAATCTTGGGTAAAGCATCGATATGGATTGAGCACGGGAAGGGAAGAAAACCTTCGGAATCAACGTCGGATTGGAAATAGTGCAGCAGGCCAAGTTGGCTTTCGGGATCCACAGAATGCGGAACAAGCAGGTTGCTCCAACCGGGGTTCCACATCCAAAGATCACAGGTGACAAATATTGCCCAAGCCGATGCGGATCGATTGTTGGCGTGGAGATCAAGCATTCCTGCGAGGATACCAGCTAAGGGGCCTTGGTCAGGCTCGATATCGGCGATGGTTCGGATTCCGAGGGAATCGAATTCTTTTGCGGTTTGGGATATGGCCACTGTCTGCCAAGCATCGGTGGCGAGCTGATTAGCCAACCTTTGGATCTGGCGTTGATCATCGATGACGACCAGTGCTTTGCTCGATCCGAACCGGGAGCTTTTTCCACCGGCCAGGATATAAGCTGTCCGCTGGTCAGGCTGTAGGTTATCGGATTTGTGCATCGCTAAGGCTGTTTTCACCGAGGCTTTCTTGGGCCGTGCTTTCGAGCATATGGTGAGGAAAGATAGCCCCGAGGATCATTAGGCCCAGGCTTGAAGTGTGCAAGAGCCAGCAGTTGTCATCGGCAAGAATTGTTCGCAGGGTAAACATTGCCGCGACGACCATGGCACCAAAGTAGCAAGCTTCAGCGATACTACGAACCCTGGAGTCTTCGCAAAGCCTCGCGATCCACAGGCCAGCCAGAGCCAAGATTGGGACGATCCAGGGGATGCATTGCGAGAAGGCTTCGAACCAGTAGGGGACGTAGGGTCCGTAGCTTGGCATATGGCACATCCGTGAGTTTGAGAGAAGGATTGCATGGCATACTGTTGCTGTTGACCATCCTTGGCACCAGAAGCAGCGGGGTGGATCGTCGGAAAAACGGCTTGAAAAAGCAAGATCCATTTTGCGGCCCTCGCACCGGGTGCCTGGCACCTGTTTGGGTGCGGCGTGGAAATGCAAGCATTGCTAATGCGAGTGGGGACAGACCCTGATTTTTTGGAGTCGCCGTTGACTAATGCTAGCCAACTTAGGGGCACGTGCATGGGGTGCCTAGCACCTGTTTGGCACTCGAAAATCTACAGCAGAATTTCAACTAATGCACACCCTTGGAATTGAAAAAACTGATGCGATAGGTTTGTTGTATACCCGCGTCTGATGCGCGGAAACTTTCCCAACAAGCCCGTCCGTGGGGATTTTTCTCTACAATTGCTCCGGTTCGAGCCGATGGAAACCAAGCGACGGTTCCAGAAAAACCCCTCGTTTGGGAGCTGTTTCGGGCCCAAGACGGTACATTTTGCCTGACACCCCTAAAACTGCCCACTTTGGGAAAAAGTTCACCTTTGCAGGTTTTCAAACTATGGAAATCGCTTTGGGTTTTGTAAACTCGAATTCCTCGTCGGCTGTCGATTGACGATTCGTCGTGAAAAAATGCCAGCCAAGTTCTTGCGATCGCAAGCAAGCTTTAGCCCTAAAGAGTCCAATTAGGCGACCCCTAAAGAATCGATCTAGGCGAAGAAGTGCAGAACTCCTCAAGTAGCGGCAAAACTTTCTACGACCGATGGGGCTGGCTGGTCCTGCTTGTAAGTCTTGCTTGCGTTCCGTTTGCTTACTACGGCGCTGGCCAAGCCGTTCAGAGTAATGTCAACAAGGTAGAAGACTGGCTTCCGAAGTCTTACCGCGAAACCGATGAGCTCGCTAAGTTCCGGAAGAACTTTCCTTCCGACCAATTCATTATTGTTAGCTGGTCGGGTTGCACGATTGGCGAGGATCCTGCTGATCCACAGCAGGACGATCCAAGGATTTCTAAGCTCATCAGTTTGGTTGCTCCCCAGCAGGTCGATCCGAACGACATCGACGCAGTGGAAGCCAAGAAGTATTTCAAGTCGGCTCAGTCTGCAAGGACTCTTTTAGATCAACTCACCAGCGGACAGCATGCTCTAAGCCACCAAGAGGCTGTCGAGCGTCTCAAGGGAGCGGTCTTGGGCCCCGATGGTCGACAAACCTGCGTGATCGTGTCGTTGGATCCGAGCACATCGGGCAAGCTCAAACCGGTATTGGGCCACGGACAAAAACGAATCTTCCGACCTAATGTTCCTCCAGGGGTATTAAGAAGGCTGATCGAAAGCGCAGGTATTTCGGATTCGGAATTGCACATGGGGGGCCCTCCAGTCGACAACATTTCGATCGACGAAGAGGGGGAACGGACGCTGGTTCGGCTGGCTGGCTTTTCTGGAATCTTGGGCCTTTTCCTAGCTTGGTGGTCATTACGAAGCCTGCTGCTGACTTGGGTTGTATTCCTGTGCTCGGTCACTAGTGCCGCATCGGCTCTAGCGATGATTTGGGCAACCGGAGAGACCGTTGATGCGATCGTTTTGTCGATGCCCTCATTGGTCTATGTGTTGGCGATTTCCGGTGCGGTTCACTTCATCAATTACTACCAGGACGCGGTTCGAGAAGGTGGTCTGAAGGGTTCGACCGAAAGGGCTGTGATCCATGCGTTGAAGCCTGCGATCTTGTGCTCGCTGACAACGGCATTTGGACTCTTGTCGTTGTGTTCGAGTGAGTTGGTGCCGATCCGCAAGTTCGGACTCTACTCGGCCTCGGGAGTAATGATCCTCAATGTCGTCCTATTTTTGCTCTTGCCGGCAACTTTGCACCTTATTCGATACGCCAAGCGTTGGGAACTAAGTCCCGAGGAAATGCAGGCCAAGGCACAGCCGCAGGCTTTGTTAAAGAACGCTTCTGAGGCCAAAGAATCCTTTAGCGAGCGTTTTTGGGGAGCCTTCTCAGGCTTTATCGTTCGAAACCACGTCGGCGTGGCTCTTGCAAGTATGGTCTTTTGTGGGGCGGTCGGACTGGGGCTCTTTAGGATCCGAACCAGCATCGATCTTTTGGAGCTTTTCGATTCCCAATCCCGGATTCTCAAAGACTACCGTTGGCTCGAAACGCACCTTGGGAAACTGGTTCCTATGGAAATCGTGCTAGAGTTCGATCCAGCGAGCTTGGCAACGAGTACTCCTCCAAGCGCTCAAAGCACCGAGGAAGTCTCACCTGAGGAGATTGGCAAACTGAGTTTCTTGGAACGCATGGAGACGACCCTGCGGGTTCAAGAAGCGATCCAGAAGCGTTTCGGCGAAGAAGCCTTGGGTTGGGTGGGCCGTAGTTTGTCGGCAGCGACCTTCGCTCCGTCTCTTCCGACCAACGGTTCAAGTACCAAGAAGATGATCGAGCGGAGCGTCTACAACTCGACGCTGGAGTCCAAGCGTGAAGACTTTATGAAGTCAGGCTTCCTAAGGGTCGACCCCGATACGGGGAATGAACTCTGGAGAATCAGCTTGCGGGTGGCTGCTTTTGAAGGGGTTGATTACGGCCAATTCGTTCACGAATTGCACGATGTGGTTCAACCGGTGCTCCAGGCCCAAAGCGACCGCGTACAAATTCTGCGAAGACTCGCTGCTTGGAGTGGAGACACCAAGTTTGTTGGTAAGAAGGTGATTTTGTGGGACCCCGAGGTCGTTGACGGCCCAAGTGGCGAAGCCTTTACGGCAGG
>Ga0208358_1000292_pt1 | contig 18102 bp, 10 predicted proteins | sample LakMenEpi10Aug09_FD_150685 | JGI IMG/M metagenome (GOLD analysis project Ga0208358, IMG submission 150685) | Freshwater microbial communities from Lake Mendota, WI - 10AUG2009 deep hole epilimnion (SPAdes) | ecosystem: Environmental > Aquatic > Freshwater > Lake > Epilimnion/Euphotic zone ... | reverse complement strand
TGATCGCTCGGGATGGAAATGTCACCGGCAATCGTATCGGACCTGCCCGAAGTTCCTGTGCGATTCACGTCGGAAGTTATAACTCCAACCGCGAATCAATCTATGTCCAGCAGCAGACCATCAGCGGTGAAGGACTAAGCGGTATCGCCTTTAGTACCAACGTCCCTCACACCGTTCGAGGTGGCACCGGTTGGGATCCTACGCACGCAACGCGTCCACCTGGAACGTATGAAACCAAGTCCTGTACGGATTGCCATTTGTCGATCAACAACGACAACAACGCGATCATGTCGCAGTTGGTCATGCAAGGCACGGGCGCTACGAACTTCATCGGCAAGTATTGCTGGGTGGGGGCCGGAGAGCACGGTCTTGAGGGGATCGTCGTGACCGAACAAACCGAACCCCAGGCCGTCATCGGTAGCACGCTTCATCAGGTCGCTTATCCCGACAATTATCGCAAGCACGTCGAAGAGCATCATCGTGAACTCGAACACGCTCACGAGCATCCAGGTAAGGACATTATCGAAGCCTTTAGTCCCAAGTACAACAAGCCAGAAGTCCTTTCCTTGCAACATCGAGGTGAGTACCTCTACGCTGCCTGTGGCGAAGGTGGTTTGCGAGTCTTTGATATCGCATTCATCGATCACAAAGCCTTCGCCGAACGGATCACCACCGCTCCTGTTTCGCCGCTTGGTCAACGCTTCTATGTGCGTACCAAGTATGCTACGAGCGTCGCTGCTCCAACGACGATCGCTCCAGATCCGACCCGCACCCATCGGCCCGAGAACTTCGAGCAGGCCGTTCCTGCTCTTTACGCCTATATTTATGTGACCGATAAATACGAGGGGCTTGTGATGGTTTCCGCCGCATCGCTCTTAGACGGCAAACCGGATAACAACTTCCTCAAGAAAGATGTCGTCTTCAATCCGAATGGCTTACTGTGCGGAGCGACGGCAGTAACGATCGTTGGAAACTACGCCTACGTTTGCTGCGATGCAGGTCTGGTGGTGATCGATCTGACTGAACCTACGAAACCCAAAGTTGCATCGATTGTCGGGCATGAGATCTTACATCATCCCCATGCCGTTGCCGTCCAATTCCGCTACGCGTTTGTGTGCGACGAAGAGGGTGTGAAGGTCTTTGATGTGACCGAATTGGCGGATCCAAAGCATGTTCATACCGTCGAGCTTCACGAAGCTCACAATATCTACTTGGCCCGAACCTATGCTTATGTTGCCGCTGGTCACCAAGGGCTAGTGATCCTTAACATCGCAAATCCAGAGGCCGCTTACATCGATCAAATCTATAATGCTCATGGTGAGATCGACGAAGCCCATGATGTGAAACTCGGTATTACCAACGTCAGCCAGTTTGCTTATGTCGCCGATGGTAAAAATGGTTTGCGTGTGATCCAATTGACGAGCCCCGAGCTTCAAGGCAACGATGGATTCTCACCTCGCCCGAACCCGTGCTTGATCGCAACACGCAAGCTTCCTAAGGATGGACATGCGCTATGCGTTTCGCGTGGCATCGATCGGGATCGAGCCGTCGACGAGTCAGGCAATCAGATTGCTGTCTTTGGACGGGTCGGTGCCAGACCCCTCAATAAAGAGGAAGTTTGGAGGATGACCCGCAAGCCCGATGGCAGCGTCTTCAAGGTTAGCGATGACCCATTCGATACGCGAGTTTATGAGTACCCTTCGACGATCAGGAAGCTCGAAACAGCTCGAGCGCTTGGTAGCGAAACAATCGTACGCTAATCGATAACAATGAGCCCTGGGGGAGTTGCAGATGGTTCGTCTTGCAATGCTAGGCTGCGGTCTGATCGGCGATTTCTACGCACAGGCACTCTTGGGGCAGCGTAGCCGAGACCAAATTCGGATCGCTTACTCCCGCACCCAAGAGCGGCTCGATCAGTTCACGAGCAAATGGAATGTGCCAGAGGGAACCACCGAGTTGCTCCGAGCCATCGAGCATCCGGAGGTCGATGCGGTAGTCATCGCTACGCCAAACCATATGCACTTGCAAGCAGCAATCGCTGCGGCACAAGCCGGCAAAGCGGTCTTATGCACTAAACCCTTGGGCCGTAACGCTCAAGAAGCGTATGCCATGCTCCAAGCTGTCGAACAAGCTGGTGTGTTTCACGGATATCTCGAAGACCTCGTCTACACTCCAAAGACGCTCAAAGCGCTCGGCTCGGTTCAAGAAGGAAGCCTTGGGAAAGTCCTTTGGGTTCGATCCCGGGAAACCCATCCGGGACCTCATAGTTCTTGGTTCTGGAACAAGGAACTTGCCGGTGGTGGAGCTATCGTCGACATGGGCTGTCATTGCATCGAAATCGCCCGAAGTTTCATTGGCAAGAACATTCGCCCGATCGAAGTCGTCTGTTGGGGGGCTACCCAAGTCCATCCCATCGATAGCGAAGACCATGCGATCGGACTCGTGCGCTACGAAAACGGTGCTATCGGGCAATTCGAAGTCAGTTGGTCGTTTCGAGGCGGAATGGATCTAAGAGACGAAATCGTCGGTACCGAAGGCACCATCTGGCTGAATCACTGGCTTCGAACCGGCATCGAGATGTTCTCGTCGGTAGGAAGCCAAGCGTACGTTGCAGAGAAATCCGAGAGCTCCAAGGGGTGGATGTTCCCTGTGGGCAACGAAGCCAGCGCTTTAGGGTACCTAGACATGTTCGAGGATATGCTCAACGCTTTCGAGGCAGGACGCTCGCCCCGCGAGAATTTCTTTGATGGTTACGTCGTTAACTCCATCGTCGATGCAGCTTATCGATCGATCGAATCGAAACGCTGGGAGCCGATCGAACTTGTGCGATGGGAGCACGTCCAAGGCGATCAAGATAGCAACTCGAAACAGGAAGGGGATTTCGAGATCATCAAACGAGAACTCTTGCCTGATGGAACCGAGCGTAGGATTGTTAAAAATCGAAAGACCGGACAGATCGAGAATCGTTAAGACTCGTCAGGTTCGATCGCAAAAGTCGGCTGCTCCATGGCTTGTATGCTTTGCTGGAATTCTTCTGCGGAGATTCCTTCGCGACGGATCCCATAACCTCGGTAGATTACAAGCCCCTGTTTTCTCGACAAAATTTCTCGCCTTGAGCGAAACTCGGGCCCCTGAGGCCAATCCCCTTCGAGTTCGTTCCAGTCGAAGAGTTTTGGAAGGTTGCCACAAAGGTAATCCCAGTACGCTTTGCGATCGGTCTGCAAATAGATCTTGCCCTGCGGTATTAGGCTTCGATGCATCCAGCCGATAAACTCAGGGGTAAGCATCCGACGCGAGCTTGCCACTGGATCTGCATAGGGTTGTGGGTGGTAGATGTGTATCTCTGCAATAGATTCCTCGGAGCACAACTCCGTTAGGAATCGCCAACCATCGACGACGGCAAATTTCACGTGGTTTAATCCGCGTTGGTTAGCCCTGCGAGTTCCGTAGCGAATCACGGCTGGAAGCGAGTCGATCGCTAGATGATTAAGCTCTGGCCTGGCAACGGCACTTGCCAGCGTAAAGCGTCCGTTGCCACAACCGATATCGACCACAAGGGGTGCTTGGCGTCCAAAGACCCCCGTCCAATCGACCGGTTTGGGTTCAGGGATTTGCTTCAGAGCACACTGTGTCCAATGCTCTTTTGAGACAATGGTCCCTGCGATTGGAATTCCAAACTCGAATTCTGTTTGTCCCGGCTCGAGCACTGGTGCCGGAGGAGCTTTGGGGCGGGGTCGGCGATGGTACCTGCTTGGACGTCTGGACTTCATTTTTCTCGATCGCATTGAAGGTAACGCTGACCGATCTCGACGTAATGACGCCAACCTCGATCGATCATCGCAAGCTCGTTTTCACCGCACTCGCGTACGATCTTAGCAGGAAGTCCCATAACAAGCGAGCGAGGAGGAATGATTTGTCCCTCTCGGACCAGTGCACCGGCGGCCACAATCGAACCACTGCCGATGACCGCACCATTGAGAATCGTTGCTCGCATCCCGATCAAACAATCGGATTCGACCGTTGCTCCATGCACAATCGCTCCGTGCCCTACCGTGACTCGGTCACCGATGACTAGCGGAAAACCTGGGTCTGCGTGCAAACAGACGAGATCTTGGATGTTGGTAAATTCTCCGATCGAAATCGTATCGGCATCCCCTCGCATCACCGCACCAAAGAGGATCGTGCAGGATCGTCCTATGGTCACATCACCGCGGACTGTTGCATTCGGGGCGATGTAGCAATCGGCACCCACCAAATCCCGACGGAACGACAGATCGAGCGATTCTTTCATTTCTGTTCCCTACTCGTTGAGTCAATCGTTGAATCAATCGTTGAATCCAAGAAACCAGCTTTTCAGACACGTACCCGCACCGTAGTTGCTCACTATAGAGAGCAAGCGATGGTGCTTTGGTTGGATTGTACTGATTTTAACGAGTCTGCTTGTAGAACCGGGTACCGATTTTCCAAGGTTCCACAGGAAGGATCCCTATGTATGGGGAAAAATTGAACAGTCGGTGGAGTTCGATCCATCGGCAATGCCCTAGCTTTAGAGACAACATGGTTATGATTGACGACAAGTCCCCAAAGAAATTGAATCGATCGGTGCGGTGGGACATGCTGGGCGTGGCGTTTTTTGCTGCCACCGCGCTGGTGTGGGTCGCGCTGTTTTCGCACAATCCGGCTGACGATCTGCGCCCCTCGCTCGGATACGCCCCGGCGACCGACGTCAACCCTTCGATTGCACCTGGATGGCTAGCACCATCGATCTATCCGGCGAACGAGAAGATCCAGAACGAAGCCGGATTTATCGGAGCGTTAGTCAGCCAGATTCTTTTTCAATCGACTGGCATTGGTGCTTATCTGATCGCATTGCTACTTCCCATCGCAGGCGTTGTTTGCTTCCGAAAAACACCATGGGCCAGTCCCCTTGGACGCAGTATCGGTTGGAGTTTGTTACTTGCCTCCCTGTGCGCACTTCCGGATCGAATCGGCCTGCCGATTCCAGTGAGCGTCCCGATTGGCCGAGGGGGGTACCTTGGTGCTCTGATCAACACGTGGCTCAATGAACACCTGGCTTTCACTGGTGGATTGATATTCCTGCTAGCCACTCTGGCTATCGGTATGCTCCTTAGCACCGAATACGCCTTGATCCGCTACTTGGGTTTCGCTACCACCGGTGGCATGAGTTTACTTAAGGCATTTCAATTGCGTGCTGCCCAGGGTTGGTCTCGGACGGCCAACGGGACAGGTATTTTCAGCGGACGCCGAACCGACTTACCCGCCTCAGTGACTCTTCGCGATGGCGAGCCGATCGTATCGCTCGACGGTGGCCCAGTTCCCACCTTCAGCGATCTTGCCAAACGACCCTTTGGGGTACCCGAGGGGAATCGACCGGATGACTCAGGATCCGCCGAAGATACCGACGGGCCTGCAATTCGAATCGGTCGTCGCGCGACGACCTCGTTTAGTAGCCAAGACCTTGTAGGGGGTAGCAAGCCGATCGGTCGCACCGATCTATCGGTATCGAAGTCTAAGTCGTCAGGTACGATTCAACCAAATGCCAACGATGGCGATGGGCTTGACGATCAAGAGGTTGAAGAGGACGGATACGAGGAGGTAGAAAGCAAAGGTGAGTTCGCTGAATCAGAAATATCTGATGGAGACGAATACCTCGAAGAAGAAAACGATCAAGAGCCAGAGGGTGAGATCGAGGGTCAGGAGGCCGGCGAAATTGGAGAAGCCTCGCAAGGGAAGCTTAGGGCCGATCAATCCCATGGCCTGAGCAATTCGGCTCCCCGTATTCGAAACTCGAAGAACCGCAAAAAAGAGGAGGAAGAAGAAGAACGCAATTCGCTCTACAACTCTTTGAACGACACAAAACTCCCCGCTGGTAGCGAAGAATACGTCCTGCCGAGCGTTGAGCTATTGGCCGAAGGAGACGATTTCTCGTACGACGAACAAACCGAGGAGGTCAAACGCAAAGCCAGGGTGCTCGAGCAGACGTTCCTGAATTTTGGATTCAATATCCGAGTCGTTGAAATCGAAACCGGACCAGTGATCGCGCAGTATGAGATCGAGATGGAAGCTGGCCTGCGACTCTCGAAGATCACCGGACTTGCCGACGATCTAGCCATCGCCTTGCGAGTGCCGAGCGTTCGTATCGTCGCTCCGATTCCCGGTAAGAACACCGTTGGGATCGAGGTTCCTAACGAGAAACGGCAAGTCGTCCGGATGCGCGAAGTGATCGAGGAAGGTGCAGCGCAGGTGCGCAAGATGAAGATCCCTTTGTTCCTGGGTAAGGACGTCTCGGGCAAGCCGCTTGCCGTCGACTTAGCTGGCCTACCCCACCTGCTGATTGCGGGTCGTACCGGTACGGGTAAGAGCGTTTGTTTGAACTCGATTATTTGCTCGATACTCATGGCCCGGCGGCCCGACGAAGTCCGCATGCTGATGATCGACCCTAAGATGGTCGAGTTAAGTGGATATGGACGTTTGCCCCATTTGATGCACCCGGTGGTCACCGACATGAAGAAGGCCGAAGCGATCTTGGCTTGGGCCGTCGACAAGATGGAGGATCGTTATGCGCTTCTGGCCAGGGCCGGAGTGCGGCACATCACCAGTTACAATCAACTCGGGCGAGACGAGCTCCGAGAGAGGCTCAGACCTGAAACCGAGGAAGAGGCAGAAATGATCCCCGATCATTTGCCCTTCATCGTCATCGTGGCCGATGAAATGGCCGACTTGATGATGACGGCCGGCAAGGAGGTCGAAGCGCATATCATCCGATTGGCGCAAAAGAGCCGGGCCGTTGGAATCCATTTGATCCTAGCGACTCAGAAACCCACTGTGGATGTCATCACGGGTCTGATCAAGAGCAACTTGCCTGCTCGTATCAGTTTCCAAGTGGCCAGCCGGACCGACAGCCGAGTGGTTCTTGATGAGAACGGGGCAGATAAGTTGCTTGGTAATGGTGATATGCTCTTTTTGTGGCCAGGCACGAGTACACTGCTCCGAGGACAAGGGACTTATTTGAGTGACGATGAGATCAATGCTGTGGTGGACCACTGCAGTACCGGCGAGCAGAACTTTGTTCAAGAGCTTGTGCAGTTGAAGGTCAAGGATGACAAGGAGGAGGAAGAGGGAGCCACGGGAGGATTTAGGAAGCGAGACGATTTGTACGAGGCGGCAGTCGACATTGTGGTGCGTGAGGGTCGGGGTAGCTGCTCACTGTTGCAACGCGCTTTGGGCATCGGGTACGGGCGAGCAGCAAGGCTCATCGACTTTATGGCCGAGGACGGGATTGTAGGCGAGTATGCAGGCTCGCAGGCTCGCGAGGTTGTCATCACGGTCGATCAGTGGGAACGCATGCGCTCGCAGCCTGAGGAATCAGCAGGGGGAGGAGGAAACAAGCGAACCAACAAGATCCGTCGGGAGAACAACTGGGACGATACTCCGGTGGCTCCCAAGACCAAATCGACACGCAAGAGCCAGCCGGTGATCGCCGTCGAGGAAGACGAGTCTGAGGATCAAGCCGAGGACGAATACGAAGAGTACGTCGAAGAACAAGAGCAAGAGGACTACGAAGAGGAGGAGACCGAAGAGTAGCCTGTGCTTTGTTCTTGGTTCTGCGCTTTTCTACACGGCAATCTGCCGTGCCATCGACCGAAATAGTCTTGTCGGAACGGGATATTCGAGCCGCCAAGTGATACTCATCGGCCGGCTTCCCGTGTGGCGAACATATCGGCATGGGCCTAGGAAGTGGTAGGGTGCCGATAGCCCGGAAGGCAAGTTCTTTGTCTCTCGCACAAACAGCAAGGGTGAGTATCCAAGCTCTTGATGGTTTATGTATCGTTGTCCTGTCGGTGATTGCTCAGAGGTGTTGCTTTGCGATTGCCAATGAAACAATTCATGCGAAATCAGGTAATCCTCATACATCGTCGTTGGCGAGTACTCATCCTCGGACTTTTGCAACGTCACGAAGAATAGGTCGAATTTACGATGCTTCAATTGCAAAACACCTTCTCGCTGGCTCGGACGATGGCTAAAGCTCCAGTGCCCAAGGGCGATAAGTATCTCATCGCGTGTATAAGCCGCATGGATTGCCAAAGGATCGTATGTGGACTTCACAGTAGATGTGATCGAAGGCGAATGCCTCAAGCGGTATTCCAAGATCGATTGAAGATCCTTCAACACGGATAGATTTGCTCTCAAACGTTGCTTAGCCTCTGGAAGGTTCATGTTCGAGAACTGCGTTCCCCAGAGTGTCGTATGGAGCATTTCTATCCAGATGTCGTGTTCGCTTTCCGTCTGAGACTCAGAAGAAGCTATATAGTCGAGCAATGCTCTGATTTGCTCAGGGCAGTTGATGTGGCTTAGTCGGCAGAGCCCTTTGGCCAGTTGCAGTTCATCGGGGGCTTCAACGCTTTCTTCTAGACCTGCATCGGCTAACAGCCGAGACCAAAGCCCTCGCTTGAGCAGTTCATCGAGAGTTGTGTCAAAATATTCGATAGCGTCTTGGATACCTGGCGTTCTGCCTAAATACTGTTTCAGATCGCGCAAAGCAAGGAGCATTCGGGGACGGACTAAGCGGATCGATTCGCGGACATTTTCAAGTACTCGTTGCTGGGCCACTCTTTCAAGTTTGATCACACAGCCACTTGGAAGATGTGGAAACGACGCTTCGATCTCATTATCGATCTTGGCCATCGGTTTTCCACTCAAGGCCCGAAATCGACTGGCAAACCGGAATTCCTTTCGCTGCGCACCTATGAAATCCAAGACGGTAAGGCACTCTTTGTCTGGATGCAGGCGCAGACCGCGACCGAGTTGTTGAAGGAATACTGTAAGACTTTCCGTTGGACGCAAAAAAAGAACGGTGTCCACTTCCGGGATGTCTACACCTTCGTTGTAGAGATCCACGACGAAGATGAAGTTAACGGATCGGTCTCGAAGTTTCTGTTGAGCCGTATTCCGCTGTTGGTCCGTTGACTGAGCCGACAGAGCGATCGAGGGCAAACCATTCTCGTTAAAGAATCTCGCCATGAATTCGGCATGTGCCACGCTGACACAAAATGCCAGTCCGCGGACTTCTGAAATGTTTAAGACAGTTTCACAAAGCTTTTCCAAGATTAGTTTTGCGCGAATGTCGTTGCCGGTATAAAGTCGGTCCAGATCATCAATTCGATAACCACCTCGTTGCCAGTTGAGACTATCAAGGTCGACCGAATCGGCGACGCCAAAGTATTGGAAAGGGCAAAGCAGGCGGCGGTTGATCGCATCCGGGAGCCTAATCTCCGCACTGGCCTTTCCATCAAACCAGCTTAGTATGTCAAGCTGATCTGAACGCTCTGGAGTTGCAGTTAGCCCCAGGAGAATCGTTGGCCTAACGCGATCCAGCAAGGCTTGATAGCTCGGTGCAGCGGCGTGATGGAATTCATCGATGACGATGTATTCGTAGCGATCCGGTGCTTCGTTGATGAGATTCTTGGCGTTGTAGCTTTGGATCGAACAGAACAAATGTTCCTGCTGTGCTGGTTCATGCCCATCGACAAGTAGATCTCCAAAATTTTGATCCCTCGCGACGCATCGGAACGTTGCCAAGGCTTGATTAAGTATTTCCTTGCGGTGCGCAATGAAAAGCAAACTTGGTTTTCGTCCAAGCTGTTTTGCAACGCGAGCGTAGTCGAACGCAGCGATCATGGTTTTTCCTGTGCCCGTTGCTGCGACTACAAGATGACGATACTTGTTTTGGATCTGCCGCTCGGCAGCGATGATGTCGAGAATTTCTTCTTGGAACGGAAACGGACGCAGGTCGAAGTTGATCGGTGCAAGAGAGTTCGCCGGAGCTTGCCGTTCCCGTTGAATTGCGTCACGTAATCTAGTAATTGCTCGATCGTCATAGGGTTGAAACTCGTCATCCTGCCAATAAGTTTCAAACGTTCCAGTCACTTTATTCCAAAGATAAGGCAATTCGTATTGGCTGATCTTGGTTGTCCACTCGAGTCCTTCCGACAAGGCCGCGTTTGAAAGGTTTGCAGATCCGATGTAGGCGCTGCTGAATCCGGTCTCCCGGTGGAAAAGATAAGCCTTCGCATGGAGCCTTGTACGTTTCGTGTCGTAGCTCACACGGATTTCCGTTTTGGGCAATTTGCTGAGCAATTCGATGGCTTTGGGGTCTGTTGCACCCATGTAGCTTGTGGTGATCACACGGATTGCAGGTCCATCGCTTTGGGATCGTTCGGCTAGTTCGCGAAAGTTGTCTAGCAACACTCGCAACCCACTCCATTTGATGAACGAGCAAAGGATGTCGACTCGATCGCATGATGCGATCTCTTTACGGAATTGGCTACCAAGGCTCGCATCGATTCGCGTTCCTGTGAAGAGGCTAGAGCGTGACAGTGGGCTGTCAGGGCGATCGACCGGCAGATTTTTTACACTTCGATGAATGGCAAGCAATCGACGGAGCGGCGTTGCAATCGTGTATTCCTGCGATTCCTGATCGATCAGGTCCTCACTGAGTGTGGCGATAATTCTTTCGACAAGCTGACGCTGCTTATCGGCCGCATCGGCTCCTCGATGAAGGGCCAAGCTTGAAGCGATAAGTCTTTCCAGGTATTGAGCCAGGATAGCATGCGACTCTTCTGCATCCACCGGCAAGAGAGTAGCTAGTCTTGGATCACCCAATTGAGCGATCTTCGCTTCGATCGCCTTGGTCAAAAGGTGTTCGTATAAACCCGGTTCCACTTGATCTTGGGTGCCGTTTGCTTACTTCGGTGGGTTGGATAAATCTGCGTATTTTTTGCTGACGATGTTGCGAGGCCAAGCAAACCCCATCCCGATCCCATTGAGCAATTCGGTCGGAACTACGCCACCGAGGATCTTAAACATCGGTCGATACAAGGACTCCCAATCCTTATTCCCCGCCGGACAATACTGTCTTCCATTGCCCTCGACTGCCGTTACCCCAAGGATCCTTGATGCCAACGATGCGGAGGCCATAAACGATCCACCGACACAGGTTAAATCCTGGACGTAAATCTTCATCCCCCATTGCTTGGCCGCTGCACTCAATAAAATCGAATCGCTCACACCCTTACAAGCCTTTACCGCTATCCCCGAGTAACCCTGCTGCTTGGCAAACCGTAGCATCTCAAGATCCGTCAAAGACTCGTCGATCACCACCGGCTTGAGCCGACTGACCCGGTGCATCGTCACCTCCTTGCGCACACGCAAATCCCGCTCCATCGGCTGCTCGATGTAATGGATCTTGGGAACCGCTTCTCGATTGAGCCGCTCTAGCCGCTCCAAGAAATCGATCACGTAGTCTTCGTTCTCACAAGCTTCATTAAAATCCAAACTGTACGAAAACTGCTTGGTCGGAAAAGCTCTTGAAGCAATCCGCTCGATCTCGATCACCCGACCCACGTCCGCATCGAGCTCTTTGCCTGTGAGCTTAATCTTCAAATGCGATAGCTGCTGCGTTCGGATCCACTCTTCGAGCGTCTCAGGTAAACCGTCACCGATCTTGCGGCTCAAATCGTCCTTGCTCAGCGGATCGAGTGAACCGACCAAGTGATACAAAAACAGCGTCGGTGATGTCTCGGGTGCAACGATCTCCGAAAAATCTTTGCCGACAAACTCCTCCCCAAGCCAATGCGAAAGATCTGTTCCAACATGCTCGTGGGTAAAGCAATCGAAAGTGTTCTTCTGGTGCAATCGGCCATAGGCATCATGCAAAGCGATATCCAAAGGAGAAACGGCAAGAGCAATCGCAAGATCCGGGATCGGTTCGGCTAGCTTCATCGACGTGGCCAATTCCTCAGCAAGCTTCTTTGCAATCGGCTTGATCTGACTGGCCAAGTGCAAGGGATGCTGATCCTGCTCGAGATCCTTTGCGGCCGCTGCAATTCGCTCGGCAAGTACGACGATGGTGCGCAGGGCCATCTCAGGCGTTAGGGCGGTCGTCGGCCATGCCCAAGCCGTCCCCATGGTCATCTCGCCAATCCCATGAGCTGTCTTTTTGCTCGATTGGTCTTCGAGTGTCACCAAAACTCGGAACACCGTCACGTCCTTGACCACCCGCCCCCCGAACTTCAACGGAAAGCGATACACGTAAGGAAACTTCTCAGATTCGGTCTCTACTACGGCTATCTTCGACTTGCTCATGAAACCTACCAATCGGAACCAATATCAGGAAAATCGAGCGCACGATTTGAGACCCTGCGCTTGCTAGGCCGATAGCATAGACTTTTTAAGATGCCGTCCGAAAGGGTTCGAATTGAAAAAACTCAAGATTTTACCCCTCTTCGAGGCGAATCGACCCTAATTGAAGAGTTGGATTTCGCCGTCAATAAGGTCAACTGGGTCAATCTTGTCCGCGGTCAATACAGTCAATCTTGTCAACGCCGTCAATGCCGTCAAATAGTTGCCGCCGCTAGGCGGCCGGGGCAAGAGATACTCATCAATTGACGAAGTCTCTGATCCCAAGAGGTGATTTCGGAGAAATCACCGACACTGGTTTCAGGAACCTGCCGCCAACTGCCGGGCAATGTATTTGGCCAGCAGATCGGTTTCCAAATGGACTTGATCACCTTGCACCAGATCCCCAAGGGTGGTGACCGAGAGTGTGTGAGGGATCAAGGCGACTGAAAAAAGAATGTCGTTGGCTTCGACGAGCGTTAAGCTGACTCCATCGACCGTAATTGAACCTTTAGGGGCCATCTGGCGCAACAAAGCGATCGGTGCGCTAAATTCGTAGAAACTCCATGGGCCTTCGGTGCGGATCCCCGTGACTCGTCCGAGTCCATCCACATGGCCTGTCACGAAATGCCCCCCCATCCGGTCGCCTACTCGCAGTGAACGCTCGCAATTGACATATTGGCCCACTTGCAAACGCCCGAATTTGGTCTTCGAGAGGGTTTCTGATCCGAGCTCGAAATGGCACTTGCTTCCTTCAATTTCTACGACCGTCAAGCAACAGCCTGAAAGTGCGATGCTGTCGCCTAAGGCCACTGGCTTGCCCTCGGAATGTGCTAGTGCTCCAAGATCAAAAACCATTCGTCGTCCGGGCCCGATATCGAGACTTTGAATAAGCGGGATTTTCGATTCAACCAAGCCGGTAAACATACAAATCAGCACCCTTTATTCGAGCAATTAATCCCTCATGGGACAGCCCACCACCAGGCACTGAGGATATCGATGCTCGTCGCAGGCTGCCAACGGATTCTAGCGTCTGACCAAGAGCCTGTTTTTACCACAAGGAACATTCGAAATCACTTGTGGGCAACGAATTCCCAATGATCCAACGATATCTCGCCGGTTTTATAGAGTCAGAATCCTTAGCAAGACTAGCAAAATTTTGAATTATCGGCCAGAATTCGTCACGTCAAAGGCCGTCTTCTTCAAGGGCTCCTGAGACTTGTGAAATCGTATGCAGTTTCTCCAACATTTTGAGACCTTATCATGAGCTTGATCGAGAACATCCAAGGCCGCCAAATCTTTGATTCCCGTGGAAATCCCACCGTCGAGGTCGATGTTCGATTGGTCGATGGTTCATTCGGTCGAGCTGCCGTCCCCAGCGGTGCAAGCACCGGTGCCCATGAAGCTTGGGAATTGCGTGATGGGGACAAGTCCAAGTACATGGGTAAGGGAGTTCTTGGGGCAGTTGCCAACATCCAAGACAAGATCGCCGATGAACTCATCGGAATGGACGCTATCGACCAGCGATCGATCGATGCGACTTTGTGTCAGATCGATGGTACTCCCAATAAAAAGAACTTGGGTGCCAACGCCATGCTGGGTGTGTCGCTGGCGGTTGCCAAGGCTGCGGCGAACTTCACCGGTCAACCGCTGTATCGATACCTCGGAGGTGCAGGAGCTCACTTGCTACCTGCTCCGATGATGAACATCGTCAACGGTGGTCAGCATGCGGACAACTCGGTCGATGTCCAGGAGTTCATGGTCATGCCATTGGGCTTCGATTGTTTCAGCGAAGCCTTGCGAGCCGGTACGGAAATTTTCCACAATCTCAAGAAAGTTCTCAACGAGAAGAAACTAAATACCGCTGTGGGTGACGAAGGTGGTTTTGCTCCTGATTTGAAGAGCAACCGCGAGGCTCTCGATCTGATCATGGAAGCCATCAAGCGCGCCGGTTACGAGGCAGGCAAACAAATCTATATCGCTTTGGATGTGGCTGCGACCGAGTTCTATGACGAAAAAACGCACAAGTACACGATCGATGGTAAGCAGCTTTCAGGGGACCAGATGGTCGACTTTTTGGCTGACTGGGTAGCCAATTATCCAATCTGTTCGATCGAAGACGGGTGCTCGGAAGACGATTGGGACTCGTGGAAAAAGCTTACCGATAAGCTCGGTTCGAAGGTTCAACTCGTCGGCGACGACTTGTTTGTCACCAACACCGAGCGGTTGCAGCGTGGAATCGATGCCAAGATCGCTAACAGCATTTTGATCAAGGTGAATCAAATTGGCACTCTGACCGAGACGATCGAAGCGATCCAGTTGGCGCATCGTAACGGCTATACGAGTATTTCAAGTCACCGAAGCGGCGAGACTGAAGACTCGACGATTGCAGATTTGGCTGTTGCTTTGTCGACAGGTCAGATCAAGACTGGTTCGGCCTCGCGATCGGATCGGATGGCCAAGTACAATCAACTCTTGCGCATCGAAGAAGAGCTTGGCGAAGGAGCCCGCTATGCGGGGCCACTTTTCCGACGTAAATAACCTTTTTCCGTTTCCTGTACAAACCCGAAAGGCTGGTAACTCGTGCCCCGACGGACCGACATCCACAAGATTCTGTTGATCGGATCAGGCCCCATTGTTATTGGACAAGCCTGCGAGTTTGATTATTCGGGAACCCAGGCTTGCAAGGCCCTTCGCGAGGAGGGCTTTGAAGTCGTGCTGGTCAACAGCAATCCAGCAACGATCATGACCGACCCGGCGCTAGCCAATCGGACCTACATCGAGCCTCTGACGTGGGAGTTCGTTGCCAAGGTGATCGATCGGGAACGCCCCGATGCGATTCTGCCAACTCTCGGCGGGCAAACGGCTTTGAATATCGCAATGGATTTGGCCAAGCACGGGGTCTTGGAAAAATACGGTTGCGAGATGATCGGTGCGAATCCTGAAGTGATCCATAAGGCCGAGGCGCGCGATGCGTTCAAGTTGGCGATGGAAAAGATCGGAATGGAGGTGTGCCGAGGGCACGTGGTTCATACGATCAGCGAGGCTCGCACAGCTCTCGCTGACGTCGGATTGCCGTGCGTCGTGCGCCCTAGTTTCACGATGGGAGGCAGCGGTTCAGCGATCGCTTACAACCGCGATGAATTCGATTCACTCGTACAAAACGGTTTGACCTTATCGCCCATCACCGAGGTTTTGATCGAGGAATCGATCATCGGCTGGAAAGAATACGAGATGGAGGTGATGCGCGACGCTGACGATAACGTCGTGATCATTTGCTCGATCGAGAATTTTGATCCCATGGGGGTTCACACCGGTGACTCGATCACTGTGGCTCCTGCCCAGACACTTACCGATAAAGAATACCAGCGAATGAGAGATGCCAGTCTGGCGATTATTCGCGAGATCGGTGTCGAGACTGGAGGATCGAATATTCAGTTTGCGATCCATCCAAAAAACGGACGGATGATCGTCATCGAAATGAACCCTCGAGTGAGTCGATCCAGCGCTTTGGCAAGTAAAGCGACCGGGTTTCCAATCGCCAAGATTGCTGCGAAACTCGCCGTCGGTTATCGCTTGTGGGAACTCAAAAACGATATTACCCAAAAAACCCAAGCTTGCTTCGAGCCGACGATCGACTACGTCGTTACCAAGATTCCTAGGTTTGCGTTTGAAAAATTCCCCGAAGCCGATTCGACCCTCACTACGCAGATGAAGAGCGTGGGAGAAACGATGGCTATCGGTAGAACTTTCAAAGAATCCTTTCAAAAAGCCCTTCGAGGGCTCGAAGTCGGTGCCTTCGGCTTTGGTTGCGATAGCAAGGATCTGTGGTACACCGATCGTCGACCCGACGAAGAAGAGATTCACAACAAGCTATCGAGGCCAAACGCGGATCGCGTTTGGTATCTGAGGTACGCTTTGCTCAGCGGCAAGAGCATCGAGGAGATTCATGCGATCACGGCCATCGACCCGTGGTTCCTGGATCAACTCGAACAGATCGTCGAGATGGAAAAATCCTTGCGCAGAACCGGTTCGCTGAGTCTGGCCAGCACCGATCAGATCCGCCAAGCCAAGCAAATGGGGTTTTCCGACCGCCAACTTGCGACTCTTCTTTCGAGCGATGACGAAGAGATGAGAGCTTGGAGACTCTCTCGAGGGATCAAGGCGACTTTCAAGTCGGTCGATACCTGCGCCGCAGAGTTCGAAGCCTACACGCCGTACTACTACAGCACCTACGAGAGCGAAGACGAAACTCCCCTGAAGCAGCCAGGCAAAAAACGAGTCATGATCCTCGGTGGTGGCCCAAACAGAATCGGGCAAGGTATCGAGTTTGACTATTGCTGCTGCCACGCAAGCTATGCATTGCGACAAATCGGCATCGAGTCGATCATGGTCAATAGCAATCCAGAGACTGTCAGCACTGATTACGACACAAGCGATCTATTGTTCTTCGAGCCCCTGACGACCGAAGATGTACTGAACATCTACGATCGCATGCAACCCGATGGTGTGATTGTCCAGTTTGGAGGACAGACCCCTCTAAATCTTGCAAGGGCCCTTGCCGATGCCGGTGTGCCGATTGTCGGTACAAGCGTCGAAACGATCGAAGATGCCGAGGACCGTGAGAAATTTCAGAAGCTCATCCATGAACTCTCGCTCAAACAACCGGCCAACGGCATTGCTCGAACCATGGAGCAAGCTCGTTCGGAAGTTCAAAAAATCGGCTTTCCTTGCTTGGTCCGACCCAGCTTTGTTCTAGGCGGACGGGCGATGGAAATCTGCTACGATCATTCCCAATTCGAACGCTTTGTCGCCGAAGCTTTCGTTGTAGCCCAGGGCCAGCCGGTTCTGATCGATCGATTCCTTGAGGATGCCATCGAAGTCGATGTCGACGCGGTTTCTGATGGCCAAGACGTCGTCATCATGGGAATCATGGAGCACATCGAAGAAGCCGGAGTTCACTCGGGCGATTCGGCCTGCGTGATACCTTCGTTCACCTTGAGCCAGGAAGTTCTCGCAGAGATACGGCAATCGACAAAAGCCATGGCCCAGCGGCTTAGGGTCGTCGGGTTGATGAACGTGCAATTTGCGATCAAAAAAGAGGATGACGGCAACCAGCACGTCTATGTCCTGGAGGTTAATCCCAGAGCGAGTCGCACCGTTCCGTTCGTGGCCAAGGCCACCGGAGTCGCTGTTGCCAATATTGCGGCCAAGGTCATGGTCGGCAAAAAACTTAAGGAACTCGGTGTAACGTCGGAACCTGTTCCCAAGAGCATATCGGTCAAAGAAGCGGTTTTTCCATTTAGAAAATTCGCTGGAGTCGATATCGTCCTGGGCCCGGAAATGCGTTCGACCGGCGAGGTGATGGGAATCAGCGACGATTTTGCGATCGCATTTACCAAGAGCCAGATCGCTGCCGGGACTGTCTTGCCAACGCAGGGGAACGTCTTTTTGAGCATTGCCTCAAGACAGCGCCAGGGGATCGATTGTTTGGCCAAGCAACTTCATGATATGGGTTACAAGTTGCTGGCCACGACTGGCACTGCATTAGAGATCGAGAAGGCTGGGATTCCTGTCACACGGATAAAGAAACTGGCAGAAGGGAACCCGAATCTCATCGACTATCTCAAGAACGACGATGTCAGTTTGATCATCAATACCCCCAATGGCAAAGGGGCTAGGACCGACGAAGGTCGTATTCGGGCCGCTTCGGTGCAGTATGGGGTTCCTTGTATAACGACTTTGTCTGCGGGCCGTGTGGCCGTGGAAGCCATGCTTGCGAGCCGAAACAAAGAGGTCGAAGTCCTCTCGCTCCAAGAACGATTCGCATAGTTCGAGGATCGTCTCACTCGTCATTGTTCAACGGCTGTCTATTGTTCAACGGCTGTCCTCAGCCGTTTTCTT
>Ga0208358_1000287_pt1 | contig 18238 bp, 15 predicted proteins | sample LakMenEpi10Aug09_FD_150685 | JGI IMG/M metagenome (GOLD analysis project Ga0208358, IMG submission 150685) | Freshwater microbial communities from Lake Mendota, WI - 10AUG2009 deep hole epilimnion (SPAdes) | ecosystem: Environmental > Aquatic > Freshwater > Lake > Epilimnion/Euphotic zone ... | reverse complement strand
CCCTTAACCCGTAAGAATGACCCGTGAAGGTAATTAATTCCTCTCCCTGTAAATTCCACAGTTTGGCGGTCTTGTCACCCGAAGCCGTCGCCAGATACTCCCCACCTGGACTAAACGCCACCCCCGTTACCTCGTTAGAATGACCCGTGAGTTGATGCCATTGGCGAATATGACTGAGGATTTCTGGTAGGGTAAAAACAGGACTGGCCGCCGGGGTCTGTTTCAGTAGTTCGGAGTCATCTTGAACCAGTTCTCGCCATTCTGCTTGTAATTGTTGTAAGTCTTCTCCCGCTTGAATAGCATCGCGTAGGGTTTGCCGTTGGTCAGTTGGGGTATTAAATAATCGTAAAGTTTGTATTCCTTTTCGTTCTAGTTGGGTTCCTTTTTGGGCAAGTTGAATAATTTTTGTGGCTTTTTCCTTGGCTTGTTTGAGTTGTTGGCGGTCATAGTCTCGACTAGCATTGAGGAAATCAATATAAACCGAACTTAAATGATTTTGCTGTTTTGCCCATTGCAATGCTTCCTCTAAATCATCCCCTATTAAAAGTTGGGTTGTATCTTGACGTTCAGAAGCTAACCAATCTTGATATTGTTGATTAAAGGGTCGTAACTGAGGCAGTTGAGATTCCAGCCATTTGAGGTTAAAAATATTAGCATACAGGGGATTATAAACCCTTAAATAACCGTTTTCTTTAACCACTAATCCCGTTAATCTCAATTTGATTTCATCAGGACTATCTTGAGCCGAGATTTTTTTATGGGGAGCGAGTAAAATTTGCTGATACAGGTCTAAAAGTTCATTTTTGCGATCGCGATATTCTTCTAAAAGACGATGTTGAATGGTTTTAAAATGGGATTGATCATCTAAATTTTCCCAATTTTCCAGAATATAATTTGCTACTTCTTCAACGGTACACTCCCCATTTTGCCATTGTTTAACGAATAACTGACAAAAGAATTGCGTTAGAAAGGGTTGCCCTCCTGTCCAGTTTAAAATTTCTGCTAAAATTTGTTCAGGTTGTTCAGAAATATCCTGAAATCCGGCGGCTAAAGGGTCGGCTTCATGTTCATCTTTAAATCCTTTTAAATCAATTTCTCTGCCAATATTAAAAGGAGTTCTCAGAGGATCTTGAATTAAATCTGAAGCCGCAGCTACTCCCAACAAACAAAAGGTTAAACGTTTATATTGGGGGTTGAGCGATCGCTTATTATAAAATGAACGAATTAGGGCAAAAAAATTATCAGTTAAATCCCGTTCTAATTTTAAGGTTGTGTCAATTTCATCGAGAAAAATAACAATTTTATCAGGAATATGAACTAAAACGACATCTTCAATAAATTGAGATAATCGCAGGTTATTGGAGATAGATTTTCGATGATTCCACCATTGTTCATGATCTAGATCATAAAGTTCTAAAACCCTAACTATCTGCTCAATTAGGCTAAAATACCATTTATCTTGAGTTAGATTTGTGCCAATATCAGTTAAATCAATGGGAACACATTTCACCTTTTCTGCTTCTAAACGGTTTAGAATTTGAACTTGTAAACTCGATTTCCCCATTTGTCGAGCATTCAATACATAACAAAATTCTCCAGCTTTCAAGGCATTATACAGGTCTTTATCCGCTTGTCGTTTAATATAACTGGGATGTTCATATTCTAAACTTCCACCTGTTTGATATTCAAAATTCATCGTTTAGTCCTCCATTATATTGAAGCCACCCCTACAGGAATTTTTCTCTAAAATAATCTCGATATAAATGACAACTGGGAATCAAACTATTGCCTTCATATTTAACTAATGAAGTTGCTAATAATTTAAACTCTACTATTTGTTCAAACTTAACTGGATTGTCTGACATAATTGCCTCCTTAAATGCAATCTTTAACTCAATATTATCTTGTAAATCTGCCCAGTGATTCCTTAAATAATGACCATAAATTCCATCATCCCTTGATGCTGTTGTTAATAACTGTTCAAAGGTAATCTCTTGACGAGCTAAACGATAAAATGCCAACCGCACCAAATAAGGAAACCCCCCAATAATTGTCATCAGTTGAGTGATTTGATTTTCTGTTAATTTTAACTGATGACATACCGCCAAATCTTGCACCGCTTTAGAATTAAATTCTGTTAAGTCTACGGGAACACCGACATTAAAAGGGGATTGTTTATCAGGTAATTTAACATAAATATTGGTTGAATATAATAAAACCATCCGTAGCTTTTTCCAAATCTCCATTTTTTTCGATTCTTCATGCCAACTTCGCAATAAACTGGCAAAAGTAGTAACGGTTTCAGTATAAGGAAATACCTGTTCAAGTTCCTCTAGGATTAAAACCATAGGTTTTTGGATCTCTTTTAAGATTTTAACTTGAAATTTTAACTTACATTTAGACTCAGTAAAATCCAAAGATTCAATCCATTGATAATCGAGATCAAGCTGTTCACAAATGTTTTCAAAAAACCATTTTAGGAAATCCGATTTATTTTCTAAAATCGAAACTCCAATATCCCTTAAATTTAGTCTAACAATTTCATAATCTTGTTCTTCAGCATGATGTAAAATCCGAATCAATAAGGAGGTTTTTCCCATCTTAGATGGGGCTTTAATTCGCAATAATGCCCCCGATTTTTCAATTTGTTGATAACAGTCTGTTTCCGTAGAACCCCGCACCACATAAAACGCAGAATTTAAACCAACTGGCCCATCATCAGGAGATTCTAAAATTAAATTATTGTCTCCCCCGTTATCAATAAGTTGAGGATTCAATAACTCCGGTTTATATTTAGCAAAGATTTCAATTAATTCAGGACGTTGCCAATAATGCTCACCTTCTTGATTTTCCAAACCAAATAATTTACAGATATTGGAAATATGATATCTAACACTAGATTTATCATTAAGTTTTCTTGCTTTAGCGATCTCATCTTCAGACTCTCCTTGTAAAAAGAGTTTGAGTACCGAATGTTGTTTGCTGTTTAATTGTTCAGGATAAATTGCATTAAATTGTTCTTGAGTGATCATTTGGGTAGCCCTCCCTTATTCCTTTAAACCGTCATTTACTAACTTAGCATGGTTTTTTATTTAATTGAATAATGCTAATTTTTTTTAACATTTTTCGGCATTTATAAAATTTGTGAAAAAATCTTCACAAAAAATTGCGACGCTCAATAAAAAATAAATATTTGAGGGAATTAATTCTCAATTGATAACAAATATCAAAGTATTGTCTATTGTAAAAACATCAAGTTAAATCACATTCGAGGAACAAACCTTGAACACTCAATATCAACCGCAACTCCTATCGAAACCTGAACACATTCGAGTTTATGCAGAACATTATCTCAACTCACCCGAAGATAAAATTTCTGCCGAAACTCAACGAGATTTACAAACTTTTGTCAGCCAACGATATCACAAAATTAAACGATTTGGTATTCAGGAGGTGAGAGTTTCTGGTCAACCTTACGCCAATGCTGATGAATTGTTTCAGGACTTTGAGCAAAACCATCGCATCCGAGTTTCAACAGAGTTTAATCAGCCTGTAGTTTTGGATAAAGAACGAAATTTGCAATACCGCTTTCTCCATGATTTTGATCATTGTTTCCTACGTTCTGCTTTTGATTGGATGGGAGAAAATCAAACCTGTTATCACCTGTGTTCTTTAACTTCTAATCCTTTATTGCGGCGGATTATTCGCTCAGAAATTGTGTATCAAGCCGCCGCTTATTTCTATCTGGGGGACTTTCCCGATACTCAGAAATTAGTCTTATCAGACCCCCGTTTCTAAATCAAAAATCCCCCCTGTTTTACCCTTGGGGGGATCTGATCTCAGTTTGAACATTTTAAGGAATAAAACCATGCAATCAATTCAAAATATTCTCAATGAACTTGCCCAAAACGACCCAACAATTAAAAAGGCAATGCAACAACAAAACGCCTCTATGATCACCCGAGCTAATCAATTTTTACCCGAACAAATTTTATCTAAAGTTATTGATTATCCCGCATTAATTCAATTTGCAGAAGTATTTATCGCTTGCTATTTCCCAGATCGCCACTTTGCTCAAGGTCAATCTTTAGCCACTGATTTTACCCGAACTTTAGGAGGTGTCACAATGCAAAATGGACTTCTAGGACTCTGGGAAAATTCTTATAAAGAATTAGTACCCGATGAGATTCTCCTGATCAAGTCCTTTACCGATACCCCTACCTTAGCGAAAAATTTAGATCATTTATTAGATCGAGTTTCTCATTGGGGTCGGGTGTGCAATGAAGAAGTAATGGCGGTAGAAATTGGCAATTTCATGGGTAGTGTGATGCTGTTTATTACCCCCTAATTCGTAGTGAGGGCTTTAGCCCTTCTAACCCTAGCAATTAGTCCAAATTATTACCCCAAATCCTAATATTTGGACATTTATTATTTTATCTGCGATCGCCTTTATTTTGGTAGTAGCGATCGCCTAAAATTAATATTAAGTATCAACCAGATAAAAGTAGTGAGGCGTTCACGTATTCAGCCCTAAAGGGTTTACTACACTAACTTCCTAACTCTTTTGAACGTTGAGTTGCAGCTTTTACAGCCTCAATTAATGCCGAACGAAATCCGGCTTTTTCCAATTGAGAAACCCCAGCAATTGTTGTTCCCCCCGGACTGGTTACACGGTCTTTTAATTCGGCCGGATGTAACTTTGATTCTGATAGGAGTTGGGCTGTTCCTAATACCGTTGATAATGCTAATTTTGCCGCAATCGGTCGAGGGAGTCCAGACGCCACTCCGCCATCGGCTAAGGCTTCAATTAAAATCGCCACATAAGCCGGGCCAGAACCCGATAATCCGGTGACGGCATCCATTAGGGTCTCCGCCACCTCTACCACGTCTCCAACGGCCTGAAAAATGCCTCTGGTGAGATCTAAATGGGAGGGTTGCACCAATTTTCCCGAGGTGATCGCACTGATCCCCGCCCCCACAGTCGCCGGAGTATTGGGCATAATTCTAATTACAGGATGGTGAGGAAAAGCGGCTTCTAATTTATTTAAGGTAACTCCCGCTAAAATAGACAAAATAACGGTATTTTTTGATAGGGTTTCAGCCTCGGCTAATTCGGTTGCGATCGCGCCAAAAATTTGGGGTTTAATTGCTAATAAAAGGGCTGCCGTTGCCTGGGTTGTTTGTTTATTATTATCTGCGATCGCCACGCCATACTGTTGGGATAAATAATTACGACGCTCTAATTGTGGGTCACTAATAATAATTTCAGCAGGTTGATAAATCTTGGCAGAAATTAGGCGGGATATAATAGCTTCTGCCATCACCCCGCCACCAATTACACCTAATTTAAACATAAATATTTATTCAGTAGATAGTATGAGGGAATAGGTAATGGGTAATGGGTAATGGGTAATGGGTAATGGGTAATGGGTAATGGTTTAGATACTAAAAAAAATAATGGAAAGTCTTTTTTTAGTTGCAGAGACGCTTAAATTAACGCCTCTACATCGGTTAATTTACTGAATAGCCTGGGTTCTTTCGGGCTGCCAGGGGGGGGCTGCTGGGTTGCTTGTGCGGGGGGTGCGGGCTTGGGGGATGCCTTCGTGGACAACGCCAGCACCTGGGGTTCTGACCTGAACGCAACTAGGAGTAAACAGGAAAATGCTTTCTCCGATCCGTTCTTGGTGGCCATCGAGGGCAAAAGTTCCACCCGCGACGAAATCAACGGCTCTTTGGGCCTGATCAGGATCCATTAAAGTTAAATTAAGAACTACAGATTTGCGTTCTTTCAGGGCGCGAATAGCCGTAGGCATTTCTTCAAAGGTGCGGGGTTCCATCACCACTACTTCAGAAATTCCATTCAGAGCGCCGGGCATTCCGATAACATTACTCATTGTTGATCCGATTCCAACTTCAGACATTACACCAGTATTTATAGATCCAACAGACCGTTGTGAACGACGAGACACCCGGGGGTCTTCTGCCGCCACAGCCGGGGCAGGTTGTTCTTGCGGGGGGGGATAGTTACCCTGGTAACGATTCCCCTCCGCTTCATCGTATTCGTAATCGTAGTCTACAGAGTCATTGAACCCTACAAAATCTTTTAGTCTATTAAAAATGTTCACGGTCTATTCTCCATCACTGACGATTTTAGAATTTCAACTCAACTTCCAGTTTAGAGGGGTTGAGGGTCTAGGTTATATTGAATTTGTGTAAGACTCGCCTATTTTACTCTGAATTGTTGTATTTAACTCCTCCTTTGACCAAAAATTATCCGTCCTAGTCGAATCATGGTAGCACCTTTTTGAACTGCTAGAGAATAATCTTCCGACATTCCCATTGATAATTCCTGCATCCTAATATTAGTCCAATTCTGTTGTCGAATGGTTTCCGCTAATTCCCGGGTGCGTTCAAAAACATCCAGGGTTTCGGACTCGGTTAACCCCAAGGGGGGAATAGTCATTAAGCCTTGAATTTTGAGGTGCTGACAGTCGTTTAAGTGGGGTAATTCTGCCAAAAGTTCGGGGATAGTCCAACCAAACTTATTAGGATCGGGGATAATTTTAACTTGAAGACAAACTTGGGGCTGACATCCTAATTCCCCGGCTAAATGATCTAAACGTAAAGCCAACTTTAGACTATCTACCGATTGAATCCATTGAAACAGTTGTAATGCTTTTGTGGCTTTATTGGTTTGCAAATTACCGATTAAATGCCAAGTAATATCGCTAAGATCTTGTAACTGAGGATATTTTTCCGACGCTTCTTGAACTCGATTTTCTGCAAAATCTCGAATTCCAGCTTGATAAGCGACCCGCATGGCTTCAACGGAAACTGTTTTTGTTACCGCAATTAACCGCACCGACTCAGGAATAGAGCCTCGAATTTTAGCAATCTGTTCGGTGATCCAATCAGTCATGTTAAGTAATTTGGCCGTTGGTGGTTTTAGCTAAAGAAACGTATTACGATGGACTTCTTGGAGTTTTTTATATTCCTCGCCCTGTCCGGTGCGGCGGAGCATTCTGAGACGAATTTCCAGCAAAAGTTTGGCATCAGAACGACTAATGGGTTCAAATTTTAATCCTGGTGGCCCCTGAGTCACTAAAAAAAATAGGCGCTGGGCGTAAAGGGTTGTGAATAATTCTTGATGATCCTCAACTGAGCATATTTTGAACAATAACCCAAAGTTGGGATGATTCATGTAAGTTTCTGTGGTCATTCAATTTCACAACTAACAAATAATGGCTTGATTTAGGATACAGAACTATTTTAGGTTGATTGGGTAAACTTTGTCCGGGTGTAGGCAAGGGATCAACCCTTTCAAATTGCTCCTCCCCAAATTAACCGGATACTCCAGAATACCACTAGACCAATCAGGGCGACTCCATCCCAAGCTTTAAAGCGAAGTTGATGCCATTCTACCCGATGTTGATCTGGACTGGTGAACCCTCGAACCTGCATAGCGTTGGCAATTTGTTCGGCACGTAATAATAGGTTTTGTAAAAGCCGTTCCGCCAAGGTTAACCAGACCTGGGTAGTTCCTCGTAGTCCTAGTTTTTTCCAATTAATGGCACGGGTTCTGACAGAACGAATTAAATTTTGAATTTCCTCTAAAACTAAGGGAAAAAATCGTAGGGATAAAGTCAGGGTTAAGGCTATTTCTGTAACGGGTAATTTTAAACGTCTTAAAGGTTCCATGAGGCTTTCTAAAGCCATGGCAATTTCTTCAGAAGCGGTGGTTAATAAATATAGATTTGTACTATAAACCAGGGTAAATAATAGGGTACTTGTCCTGATCGCTAAATCGACGGAATAGCGAGTAATTTCTATTGGCCCTTGGGAAAATAAGACATATCTATAGGAAGTGGGTTGAGGTAAGGGTTCTGTTGATCCTGATTGATTAAAGGTTAATTCCTGTTCAGGAAGTCGAGGTTGATGGTTGACCGCCAAACCATCGGGCATAATACAACTTAACAGAAAGAGTAACCCACAAAACATTAGTAACCAGCCCATTTGTCGCTTCCAAACCCGCAGAGGAATTCGCGCCAATAGGGTGATTAAAATTAATAACCCAACTAAGACTAATCGCCACTCCGGGTTAGCTAATAAAGGAGCTACTAAAAAGCTCATTAACCAAATGAACTTAACCCGGGCATCAAGACGATGTAACCCAGTAATCGGTTGTTCTAAATATAGTCCAATGGGAAGCGATCGGAGTAAGTCCATATAGGAAAGCAAGGGGGACAGGGGAGGGGATTTAGGGTTTTATCCCCAATTAACCTATTGATTGACTAGAAAGAAATTAGGAGTTGTCAAATCTTGGGTTAACTGAATAGAAATGATTTGACCAGGTTGTAAAGTCGTGGGTGAGGGAGAAGTCCCAATCCCAATTCCGGCCCCAGCAATTGCACCGACTAAAGCTCCAACTCCGGTAAAACCACTAATTAAAAACCCGGCTAAACTCCCCGCACCCGTACCAATTCCTACCCGTTCAGGACGGACTTCTAATGACCCTGGAATCCAGTTCGATTGACCTTGAATTGGGATACTACGACCGTCTAAATTAATTGCTTGAGCAATAAACCGACTACCTTTTGTCGTGGTTTCAAATTCTCCGACAATCGGCGTATCTGGCGGCACAATATAATTGCCCAAACTATCAACAATTCCTCCCTGTAATAACAACACATCCTGACGTTCAGAACGGCGGGTTAAACGCACCTGATCTTCCGTGGGATAAAGTAGGGTTAAATCGGTTCCGGTCGGAAGCAGAATCGTCGGAGCACGAGGATTAAGATAGGATTGCTGCTGTCCTGGGGGCAAAGGTTGACCAAAGGGAACCGCTTGGGGTAGGGATGCTGTCCCACTGTATTGAGGATTGGGGGCCGCCGCAAACCCCTGTGATACCTGAATAGGAGGGCGATAGGCGGTGGTTTGAGGAGGTGGGGGAACGGTGGGGAACAGTTGGGCTTGGCGAGGTTGACTCACCGGAACCCGCACCACATCTAAACTCGAATCTCTGGTCGGTTGGGGGTTGGGTAAAACCGTTTGTCGGGGGTCGTATTGACGGACAGAATATTGAGGAGGTTTTTGGGGTGCGGTCGGTTTAACAGTGGCAGTGGTTTGAGTAGCGGTGGCAGTTCGAGTGGGGGAAGGAGTTGGAGTCGTTTGGGGTTGGGCCGTCGCCACGCTACTCGGAGGAGTGGCCGGGGGTTCCGGGGGTAGGGTTTGTAGGGTAGGACGCAAGACCCAGAGGTTATCAATCCCAATTTGCCGTAAATCGAGGGTTTGGGGGTCAATGGTGATACCGGGGGTGAACTCTACCACTAATTGAGCCTGTTGCGGTTTAGTTTGAATTAAACTGACTTGACTAACAACGCCTGTCTCATAGCGTTCGGTAATATTCACTTTAACTTCCGTATTTGGAAGGTCTAGGATTAGGCGCGGGGGAAGGTTATAAACCGATAATTGGGGCTGATTCCCCGGCGGCAGTTCGACCTCGACAATTCCTGTATTGGGATCAATTTTCCAATCTACAACGCTGGCGGCTTGTGTGGTTAAGGGATAGGCCGTTGCTAGGGCTAGACAGGTGAATATACTAGAGGTTCGCAACAGCATACTCCCATACAATGCGGTCACGTCCGAGGCGACGCAGGTTTGTACCGTTTGCTTAAATTTTTGTTTGAAGTTTTGCGCTTGCATGGTTTCTGCGTGAAAACTCTAGTTTATTGATGTTTTATTAGCACATTTAAGGGCAGAATGCAAGTGTTAAAGTAATTCAATCTCACCGAAACCCTGATAAAACTGATATAAAAAGGGATGTATTGTTGAAAGACGGGATTGAGTTAAAATAGCGATCGTTCTCCCTTTTTTATAATGTTATTCATCCCTAAACTCTGCCTCTAAAATTCGCTCTACTATTATTAGTAATGGGGGTATTTTAGTTTCCACAATATCCCAGACAATCTCATCTTCAATGCTAAAATAAGCGTGAGCTAAAATATCACGTAATCCAGCTATTTTTCGCCATTCAACCTCTGAATACTTTAAACGAATTTCCTGGGGAATATTTTTAACTGCTTCCCCAATAATCTGCAAATTACGCACAACCGCATCATAAGTACGCTCATCAGCTTGGAAATCCTCAAAGCTCATTCCTTGTGTGTACCGTCTGACTTTGACTCCAGAAGTGAGGATATCCTCCAAATAGAGGCGAATACTACGCGACATAAATGGCTTCCTGTTCTACAGTAGAGCGAATCAGAGGTTTAAGCGATCGCTGACTTACCAAGTCTACCCGCGTTTCTAGTAAATCTTCGAGGTAGAATTTTACATCCATATAACGGTCAAATGTAACTGAACCCTCAAACTCTACTAAAATATCCACATCACTATCAGGTCTAGCTTCATCCCTGGCAACAGAACCGAATATTGCCAACAACTTGACTCCCAAGTCTTTTAGTACCATCCGATGCTGCGCCAAAATACTGAGAACCTCATCCCGCTTCATAATTCACCCTACCGTCACAACAATTTTAAGTGTTAAAGTCGTTATATAGATGGAATCCCCGCCCGTTCACGGCGGGGCGGATGTCAAGGTCGATACATCCACAGGGGTAAACCACTGGTAGATAACTCAAATTCTAGCCAACGGTTAGCCGCAATAATGCTATTTGGAGTTAAACTATTACCTGTAAATCGACTCACAAAAGGTTTGGGTTTTTCAAAGGTGAAACACTCGGTTTTTTTGGGATCTAGTTTAACTAATTCCGCCGCCCAACACCGGGCATCTTCTTCCGTTCCTAAACGGTCTACTATTCCCAATTCCACCGCCTGTTGTCCGGTAAAAATCCGACCATCGGCAAAACTCCTCACGCTGTCATGACTCAAGTTTCGAGACTCAGCAACAGTTTGCACAAATTGTTGATAACTGGTATCAATTAATTCCTGTAAAATATGTTGTTCGGGTTCAGTTAATTCTCGATCAAAAGATAAAATATCTTTATAAGGCCCGGATTTAATCACCTTAAAAGATATGCCAATTTTTTCTAATAACCGTTCTATATTATTACCTCGTAAAATCACCCCAATACTTCCGGTAATTGTTCCTGGGTTTGCCATAATATGTTCGGCTCCCATGCCAATATAAACACCCCCGGAGGCAGAAATATTCCCGAAACTCGCCACAATTTTGACTTTTTTCTGTAACCGTTTCAAGGCGCTATAAATCTCTTGGGAGTCGCCAACGGTTCCCCCAGGGCTATCAATTCTCAGGAGTAGGGCGGGAAATTTCCGTTCTTCCACGGTTTTTAGGTCTTCCAACACCCGTTTGCGGGTCTCCGACCCAATGGCACCATTAATTTCTATGCGGGCGATTTGTTTGCGATATCTCGGTTTAAATGGCCAAATCATGGGTAATGACAGAACTGTATTAAATTAAATTAATAATATGATATAAACGGCTTAATAAAAGTACATAATTCTGACCTCCTAACTTTCCCCTGAGTTTAGACCCCCCCAACCCCCTTAGTAAGGGGGCGGGAAATTAGACCCCCCAACCCCCCTTACCAAGGGGCGGGAAATTAGACCCCCCCAACCCCCCTTACCAAGGGGGGCTTGAAAGTCGAGCTAATATTCAGTTCGGTGAAAACCATGCAACACTTACAGTCCCCTCCAGTTCCCCCCCTTACCAAGGGGGGCTAGGGGGGGTCAAACCAGGGGCTAGGGGGGTCAAACCAGGGAACATAACGTCACTCAACCTCAATGGAGAAGCGAATGCAGCAACCCCAAACCCCTGCAAAATTACCCTTTCAACCATTATTGTTAATTGCCCCCTTTTTCTTTTGGGGGACGGCGATGGTGGCGATGAAGGGACTCCTACCCCATACCACACCGTTTTTTATGGCGGGAGTTCGGTTAGTCCCCGCAGGGGTTTTGGTAATATTGGCGGGAATATTGTCGGGGCGTCCGCAACCGAAAGGCTGGAAAGCATGGCTGTGGATATCAATATTTGGGTTAGTGGATGCCACTTTATTCCAAGGATTTTTAGCCCAAGGGTTAGTTAGAACCGGGGCCGGGTTAGGATCGGTGATGATCGACTCCCAACCCCTAGCCGTGGCAATTTTATCTTTATGGTTATTTCAAGAAACCATTGGATTTTGGGGATGGTTAGGGTTAGCTATTGGCATTATGGGAATTAGTTTTATTGGTTTACCCGATGATTGGATTTTAGGGTTATTTAATGCGGAATTATTAGTGAATTCTATTGATATTTCTCAATTGTTTAATAGTGGGCAATTATTAATGTTATTAGCCGCGCTATCAATGGCAACTGGAACTGTATTAGTCCGGTGGGTTTGTCGCTATGCTGATCCGGTTGTCGGCACGGGATGGCACATGATTATTGGGGGTTTACCTTTATTTGGGTTATCTGCAATTTCAGAAACTCAACAGTGGCAAAATATTGATCTTTCCGGTTGGGTGGCTATGGGTTATTCTACCGTATTTGGCAGTGCCATATCCTACGGATTATTTTTCTATTTTGCATCTAGTGGAAGTCTGACTAGCTTGAGTTCTTTGACGTTTCTGACCCCAGTTTTTGCCCTCTTATTTGGAAATTTCTTTTTACAAGAAGTCCTCAGTCCGTTACAATCAATGGGAGTCGGCTTAACATTAGTCAGTATCTATTTGGTAAATCAACGGGAAACTTTGGCCGAAAAGTTAAAAATCAAACGTTCTCAGGATTTTACCCCATCTCAACCAGAAGCCAATTTATTACAACCAGCAGAGGCAAATTCCCTGGAGTTACCTGTAAAAATCAACCAGGTAGAAACAAGTAAAAACCCATCTCTACACCCTGAACTGTAATTTACCCCAAAATTTCTTATGAAAATCGGTGCAAATTATTTAGGTAACAATTGCTGTGAATTTAAAGTTTGGTCGCCCTTGCGTGAAAGCGTTGCTGTTAAGATTATATCCCCGGAAGAACGGTTAATTGATTTAGAATTTGATCAACAGGGATACGGTCGTGCAACGGTTGAAAATATCCCCCCAGGAAGCCGTTATCTTTATCAATTAGATAACCAATTTACCTATCCCGATCCTGCTTCCTATTCTCAACCGGATGGAGTTCATCAAGCCTCGGAAGTGATTGATCAAAATAGCTTTATTTGGCAGGATCAGGAATGGAAAAGTATTTCCTTAGATGAATTAATTGTTTATGAACTACACGTTGGAACCTTTACCCCAGAGGGAACATTTACCGCAATTATTCCCCGAATTTCAGAATTATTAGACTTAGGAATTAATGCGATTGAATTAATGCCTATTGGTCAGTTTCCGGGCGATGGGCTACGCCCAGCCGAAGGCTATCGCAATTGGGGTTATGATGGTACTTATCTCTATGCTCCTCAGAATTGTTATGGCGGGGTAGAAGGGTTAAAAAAGTTGGTGAATGCTTGCCATCAACAAGGCATGGCGGTGATTTTAGATGTGGTTTATAATCACTTTGGCCCAGAAGGAAATTATATCGCACAATTCGGCCCCTATTTTACTGAAAGGTATCAAACTCCTTGGGGTTCAGCGATTAATTATGATCAAGCCTATTGTCAGGGTGTGAGGAATTTTGTAATTGAAAATGCCCTCTATTGGTTACGGGATTTCCATATTGATGCGTTAAGATTGGATGCGGCGGATAATATTTTTGATCTCGGTGCTAAACATATTTTACAGGAATTAGCAGATCAAGTCAATCAACTTTCTCAACAGCAAGGAAGGAAGTTTTATTTGATGGCTGAAACGGATTTAAACGATGGTAAATTAATCCGTTCAAAAGCCGTAGGAGGTTATGGTTTAGATGGGCAGTGGTGTGATGATTTTCACCATGCTATTCATACGGTATTAACGGGTGAAAATATCGGGTATTATCAAGATTATGGTAGCTGTGAACAGTTAGCCAAATCCTATAGAGAAAGCTTTGTTTATACCTGGGATTATTCTCAAAATCGTAAACGGTTTCATGGGGAGTCAGTGGCCGATTGCCCCCCCCATCAATTCTTAGTTTTTAGTCAAAATCATGACCAAATTGGGAATCGTTTATTAGGGGAAAGATTAACAGCTTTAGTCTCCTATGAAGGTTTAAAATTAGCGGCCGTAACGGTATTATTATCGCCCTATATTCCCCTATTATTTATGGGGGAAGAATATGGGGAACCTGCACCTTTTCAATATTTTATTAGTCACTCAGATCAAGATTTAATTGAAGGGGTGCGAAAGGGAAGAAAAGCGGAATTTGAGGCGTTTCATCTGGCGGGTGAGGCCCCCGATCCTCAAAGTCAAGAAACTTTTAATCAATGTAAATTAAATTGGCAATTAAAACGGCAAGGAAAACATCAAGTATTATGGGAATTATATCAAATATTGATCCAATTGAGGCGGAATATTCCTGCGTTTAAATTACGCGATCGCACCCATCAAGAAGTTCACTGTATTGAGGAAGATAAATTATTAGTCTTCCGGCGTTGGTTTGAAGATTATCAGGTTTTATGTCTGCTTAATTTTAGCAAAAATCCGGTTTCCTACAGTCCTAATTTAATCGGTAAAACTTGGCAAAAACGTTTAGATTCTAACGATAAAAAATGGCTAGGTTCAGGATCAAATTTACCTGAAATATTAACAGATACTTCAGAATTAACCTTAGTGCCAGAAAGTTTTGTCCTGTATGAAACTTAATTGTTATTTGGTTTAATGAATTCCAACGAGATATCTGTCTATTAAGTAGGTGGTCATAATTATTGATTTCGTTTTTGGGCTTTAGCCCTCTAGGGAGGGCTAAAGCCCAACAACAAACTTGTTACTTTATTTATGACTACCTACTTAATTCCTCGCATCATAGCTTGTATTGGTACTTGCCATAAATTTTCTAAACCCCAAATATATTGCAGATAACTAAAAAAGTTTAAGAGGTTAAAATCAAAGGGTTAAAAAATCCAATCATATTTGAAATTTACAAGCTAAAATAATATTTTCAATCTTTAGATAGATAACCAGAATGAAAAATCAGTGCTAACATCAAATTATCATCTGTAATTTAACTTTATCTCAAAATTATTATGAGGATTCCTGTAGCTACCTATCGAATTCAGTTTAATAGAGATTTTCCTTTTAATCATGCTAACGAGATTATTGATTACTTGTATGAATTAGGAATTTCTGACCTGTATGCGTCTCCCATTTTCAAAGCTAGAATTGGAAGCACTCATGGCTATGATATTGTTGATCAAAATCAATTAAACCCAGAACTGGGAAAACAGGAAGACTTTGATCAATTAATGGAAAAAATCAAAAATCAGGGAATGGGATGGTTACAGGATATTGTCCCTAATCACATGGCCTATGATAGCCAAAATAAATATTTAACGGATATCTTTGAATATGGTGCTGATTCGGATTATTTAGATTTTTTTGATATTGATTGGGAACATCCCCATGATGACCTTAGAGGTCGGGTTTTAGCCCCCTTATTAGGGGATTTTTATGGCAATTGTTTAGAAAATGGACAATTAACTATTTCTTACGAAGACGAGGTATTATATGTAAATTATTATAGCCTAAAATTCCCTTTAAAAATTGAATCCTACACTTATTTAGTCAGTCATCGCCTCAAAGAATTAGAAGGAAGGTTAGGAAGAAGACACCCGAATGTAATTAAACTGTTAGGAGTATTGTATGTTCTGAAAAATATTCCCAATGAAAAATCTATTCAAGATCGGCGATCACAAGCGTTATTTGCTAAAGGATTACTTTGGGAACTGTATCAAGAAAATACCGATATTAATAAATTTGTTGATGAAAATATTGAATATTTGAATGGAAAAACAGACGATCCAGAAAGTTTAAACGACTTAGATCAACTACTTTCTCAACAAATTTTCCGATTATCCTATTGGAAAGTGGGTGCGGAAGAATTAAACTATCGACGCTTTTTTACAGTCAACGAATTAATTAGTGTCAAAGTAGAAGATGAAAAAGTTTTTAATAAAACCCATGATCTAATTTTTAAATTAGTCAGGTCAGGGAAATTTACAGGACTCAGAATTGATCATATTGATGGACTTTATAACCCGCTACAATATTTACAATCCATCCGAGAAAAAGTCGGAAATGTTTATCTAACCGTCGAGAAAATTTTAGAGATTGAGGAAGAATTACCCAGCGATTGGCCGATTGAAGGAACTTCCGGTTATGAATTTTTAATTTATGTTAATAGTTTGTTTTGTCAAGGCAAAAATGAAGATCGCTTTAGCCAAATTTATCGAGATGCCACGGGGTTAACTGCCTCCTTTAAACAATTATTAATTGCTAAAAAACGCTTAATTGCCGATCGCAACTTAGCCGGAGATGCTGATAATTTAGCTGGATTACTCAAACGCATTGCTGGTCAATATCGTTATGGACGAGACTTAACTTTACATGGGTTACAAACTGCAATTTTAGAAGTATTAGTTCGCTTTCCCGTCTATCGAACCTATATTAATGAAGGACAAGTCAGCGAAGCAGATCGATATTATGTTCAGTTTGCGGTTCAAGAAGCTAAAGGAAAACATCCTGAACTGATTAACGAACTCAATTTAATTGAAAAGTTTTTATTACTAGAATATGACCCCTATTTAAGTGAGGAAAACAAAAAAATATGGCTACATTTTGTGATGAAATTTCAACAATTTTCCGGGCCATTAACTGCAAAAGGAGTGGAAGATACCCTATTTTATGTTTATAACCGTTTTGTTTCTTTAAATGAAGTCGGGGGCGCACCAAATCATTTTGGGATTAGTCCCGATACCCTGCATCAATTTAATAAAAAACGGGCAAAAAGTTTGCCTCACACAATGAATACCACCTCAACCCATGATACTAAACGCAGCGAAGATTTACGCGCCAGGTTAAACGTTATTTCTGAAATTCCTGATGAATGGGAAGCCCAAGTTAGAACTTGGATGGCATTAAATCGTGATCAGAAAACAGAAACCAATGGACGAATTATTCCTGATGGGAATGATGAATATTTCTTGTATCAAAATTTAATCGGTTCCTATCCCTTTGATGAAATCAAATATCCCGAATTTGTAGAACGGGTCAAAAAGTTTGCGATTAAAGCTGTCCGAGAAGCGAAATTTCATACGGCTTGGTTACGTCCTGACTCGGTTTATGAGGAAGGTTATCTAGCTTTTATTGATAAAATTTTGAACCCTTCTGAGAACAATAAGTTTTTACAAGAGTTCAGAAAATTCAAACAAAAAATAGCCTTTTATGGGATATTTAATTCCCTATCCCAAACTTTAATTAAAATTACTAGCCCGGGTTTACCGGATTTTTACCAAGGAACAGAACTCTGGGATTTTAGTTTAGTTGACCCGGATAATCGTCGTCCCGTTGATTATCAAAAACGGATCGAGTTTATTCAGGAAATTAAAAGCCGTTCTCAGAAGGATATTTTGTCTTTAATTGAGGATTTAAAACAGACCCCTAAAGATGGACGGATTAAATTATTTTTAATTACTCAAGGGTTAGCCATTCGTAAACAATATCTGGAAGTTTATCAACAGGGGACTTACATTCCCCTAGAGGTAACGGGAGACTATGGGGAACATATTTTGGCATTTGGTCGCACCTATGGTCAGACAATTACAATTACCGTTGTTCCCCGATTTTTAACAAGTTTAGTTGAACCTAAACAGTTTCCTTTGGGGAATAATATTTGGCAGGATACAGCGATTAAATTACCGGAAGATTGGACAACTAATTGGAAAGAAATGATTACAAACCAAGGGATTAAAGGCAATCATTTCTTGAAAATAGGAGATATTTTAACAGTATTTCCAGTGGCTTTATTGGCAACTTCATGTACAGATAATTAAGGGAACAGGGAACAGAAACCTCAGTGATTCTAGGATTAGCAACCGCAACCGCAACCGCAATTATTTTAGCCTTTACGGTGGATTGGAATCAGCTTAAAACCCACATTCCGCAGATATTTAAGCCAATTGAATTGCCAATTAAATTGGAATAAATAAAAGCCCAAATTATTATATGGCAATCATTTGGGCTATTTTCAATGTAGAATAATAATTAGAGTAGCTGACTGAAGGGGGGACGAAATCAGCTACAAGACAGACTCTATAAGCCTCATAGCTCTTAGGCCTTGTTGATAATACTTACATTTATTGCGATTTAATTTCAT
>Ga0208358_1000267_pt1 | contig 18803 bp, 17 predicted proteins | sample LakMenEpi10Aug09_FD_150685 | JGI IMG/M metagenome (GOLD analysis project Ga0208358, IMG submission 150685) | Freshwater microbial communities from Lake Mendota, WI - 10AUG2009 deep hole epilimnion (SPAdes) | ecosystem: Environmental > Aquatic > Freshwater > Lake > Epilimnion/Euphotic zone ... | reverse complement strand
GTTGGCCTACGCCGAACCAGCTCGGTCGGTCTGGATCGCTACCAATCCTGAGGGAAGCGTGGCAGTTGATGCTTCGATATGGTACATCCACCTGTTTCGAATGGGACTGTTTTTTGTGCTGTCGGGCTATTTTGCTAAGCTGATGATCCAGCGCAAAGGGCTCAAGCCGTTTCTATGGAATCGGGTAATTCGAATCGCTTTGCCATTCGTTTTGTTCTTGCCGTTGTTGATGGTGGCAATGGCGATCGTTTTCGTCTTTGCCTTCGCTTACGTCAAGCAACCTCAAGGTTTGTTGGGGTTGATTGTCGCAGCGAGCCAGAATTCGGAAGCTGCAAAATCATCAACACCCTACACCACGATGCACTTATGGTTCTTGTACTATCTGCTGATGTTTTCCTTGCTGGCAGCCGTATGCAGCCGTTGGCAGCGGTTGAAATTCGATTGGCTGTTTGAGCGAAAATATTTGCTCGCGCTTTCACCGCTGACTTTGGTTCCTGGGGTGATGGGAGGAGGGCTTCCCATTTCGGCACCCGAGACTTTTATTCCAACTTGGTGGCCATTTACTTTTTATGGTTTGTTCTATTGGGTTGGCTGGCAGTTGTTCGGCCGTGAGGAGATGTTGGATCATCTGCAACCGTGGTGTTGGCCCCTGGTATTAGCCGGCTTTGTATTGTTTATCCCGCACTACTTTCTGCTGCCTGCGCTTGATATCGCATTAATCCAGCAGGCCACCGAATTCGGGTCGCTAACGCCATCTTTGCTGGAGTCTGTATTGGCGGCGTATCTATCGTCCATTTTGACGTTATCGGCGTTACTCGTCGGTCGGCGGTTTCTGGGGCGCTCGAATGCCTGGCTCAAGTTTTGGGCCGATACCTCCTACTGGGTGTATTTGATTCACTTGCCGATCATTCTTTTTTTGCAAACGCTGCTGATTCCGGTCGCGATACCGACGATGGTCAAGTTAGCATTAGTGATTTTCGTGACTTGGCTTTTCTGCCTAGCAACTTACGTCGTGTTTGTGCGTTACACACCGATCGGTTGGATGCTCAACGGCAAGCGGACTTTTCCCTAATGCGAAAGCCAAAAGGTGTCAGGTACCTTTTCTGTTAGGCTGAGGTTGCTAGACGGATCGTTTTGCGGGGGGAATCGACATGGGTAGACCGAAACGATCCGATGAAGCGGGGGTGATTTACCACGTGCTCAATCGCTCCAATCGCCGTGCGACTATCTTTCACAACGATGAAGACTACGTTGCGTTTGAGAGAATTCTCTCCCAGGCTCTAGAGCGATGCCCCGATCTTGAGCTATTTGCATATTGCTTGATGCCCAATCATTGGCATCTGGTCTTACGGCCATCGAAAGACGGTGAAATGAGCCGTTTTGCTCAATGGCTCACTCTTACTCATACACAACGCTACCACGCGCACTTTGGCACGACAGGCGAGGGACACGTGTATCAAGGACGCTACAAATCGTTTCCGATCCAAAACGACGATCACTTCTTGTCCGTTTGTCGCTATGTCGAACGAAATGCCTACACCGCCCAGCTTTGCAAGTCGCCCGACACTTGGAAATACGGAAGCCTGTATCGATGGCAACACGGTTCGAGCAAGGAGAAATCTTTGCTGGACGCTTGGCCAATCCCAAGGCGTCCCAATTGGCTTCGTTGGGTGACTGAACCTCTATCCGCAAAGGAACAGGATCGACTCCGGTGGAGCATTCGGCGGGGGGCCCCCTTCGGAAGTGAAACTTGGGTTGAATCCACTGCACGAAAACTGGATCTGGAATCAACCTTGCGCCCTAGGGGCCGACCTCGAAACCAGGCCACGGATCACGGATAAAAACGGTACCTGACACCTTTCTTCACCCCGACATGTTTTGTCATGGTATCGCAAGTACGCCACAATCGCAGTGACTAAAATGTGGGCGTTGTTTCCGTGTCGAAATCCAAATTCCGGGAAGTGTCTGTATGCATGCCAACAATGTATGTCATTTTGCGATTCACGCTGATGATGTGGAGCGCGCGAAATCGTTCTATCAGTGTGTATTTGGATGGCGATTTGAAGAATGGGGGCCTCCGGACTTTTACTTGATCAAAACTGGAAATGACGAGTCACCAGGAATATTGGGTGCTCTTCAGAAACGGACTGAGCCGCTAGGAACTGGCTTCAGCGGCTACGAGTGCTCCATTTCGGTCGAAGACATCCGGAAAACCGAAGCGATCATCGTCGAATGCGGCGGTGCAATTCACGTGAAACCCGTCGAAATCCCTACTGTTGGCGTGCTGGTCAAATTCGCGGACACTGAGGGTAATGTGGCATGTGCAATCCAGTATTTTTCTAAAATCTAGAATGACCATGTCTTCCCCGAGCACCGAACTGATTCTTCGCGAACTCATGCAAGATCGCCCAGAGCATGTGGTCCGAACTGCACTTGCCGCCAGAAACGCTGTACTGAAATTGGCCGGTGAATGCAGCGAACTTATCTACGAAACGTACTGTATATCCAATGCCTTCACGTTTACAGGGAAGCAAGGTCAAGGCTTCATTCACATCGCGACCTACGCTAAGCATGTCAATCTTGGCTTTGATCGAGGGACAGAGCTAGAAGATCCTGAGGAGCTACTGCAAGGCACTGGAAGACTCATTCGTCACATTCGGTTGAATGGGGTTTCGGACGTCAAGCAAGGGGAAGTCGCCAAATTGATCCATGGAGCGGTCCAGCAGGGGCTGGCTATGGCAGAACTCAAGAACGGTCGTGTTACCGCGAGCGTCATTGTGAAGCGGCGTTCAAAATGATCTGATTCGTGATTCGGCTTCCGTTCATCTGTCGCAGCCCGATCCCATGCTTAGAGGCGTCCTTCTCGAGTGACACTTCCTCGGGACGCCCTGGTCAGGTTTTTTATGTAACTGCCACTGGCGTTTTTCGCCAAAACCTCACGCCTGTTCGAAATCGCGAATGTGCCATGTTTTGCAGGGTTTCTGAGCACGGGACGGGGTTGGGGGTCGTCCCGTGGTTTCGAGCCTTTGGCCCCGATTTGAGCCTTTTCGGGTGGCGATGGGTGCCAACCGCGTCCCGTGGTTTGTGTAACGGAGAAGCTCGACGATTCGCAAAACCCCTAGATTTATTGGGTAGAAACGCAAAGACCCGCTGGGGTGAACCAGCGGGTCATTTTGCTTCGAGCCACCTTGCGGTGGCCTTGTTAGTGGAGGCGGCGGGAATTGAACCCGCGTCCCGTAATGCTTCCGATCCGGCCTCTACATGCTTAGCCAACTGTTATTTTCTCGCCCTTCGCGTTCGTTGTCGGCATCGGTGCGAAGTGCCAGCCTCGAGCTTTTTTAACCATCGCCGTGCGAGACACGGGCCATGGCGATTCGGAATTACGGCAGGCACTCCAGCGCCTCCGACGGGCCCCGGGTGCCTGGGAAGCCTTATTTAGGCTGCCAGTGCGAGAGTATTCTCTGCAGTTACTTTTTTTGATCGAGTTTTTACGTGGCCTCTCGACCAACCACGGCATGCCACCAAAATCTTCAACTCATCCGGTCGATTCCAATTCGCCCCCCTTTCTTGTCTCCATTATCGTCTAGAGAGATGGGGGCGGCTAGCCCCCATCTCTCTAGATCCGTCTGATCCGTCTGATCCGTCTGATCCGTCTGATCCGTCTGATCCGTCTGATCCGTCTGATCCGTCTGATCTGTCTGATCTGTCTGATCTGTCTGATCTGTCTGATCTGTCTGATCTGTCCGATCTGTCCGATCGGACATTGACAGCCCGGGGTTTTGCGAGTAGCCTTCGCAGATTGACAAACTCCCGTCAGGGACGCCAAACCGACACCATTAGCACGAAAAGTACAGCATGAATCCCCAAGATTTGCTGAGAATCGTCGATTCTCTGCATCGCGAAAAGCAGATCGATCCCGAATTGGTCATGCAAGCGATCGAGGCCGCTTTAGTTACTGCCGCAAAACGGCAATTTGGGGAAGAATCTGAGGTCGATATTCAGATCGTCCGCGGTGTCGGTGCGATCAATGCGACGGTCGACGGCAAAACGCTTAGCCAAGACGAAATCGGTCGAATCGGGGCTCAGACTGCCAAGCAGGTGATTATCCAGAAGCTCAAAGAGGCCGAGCGCGATGCTCGGCTTGATGAATTCCACGAGCAAGTCGGCCAACTCGTTACGGGGATCGTGCAGCGCACCGAAAAGGGACTTACGATCGTCCAACTCGGTAATGTCGAAGCCATTTTGCCAAAGAGCGAGCAGATACCTGGTGAAGCCTATCACAATGGCTCGCGTGTTCGCGCCGTGATCTACGAAGTCAAAGCGGTCGGCAACCGCGTGAAGATCATCCTTTCGCGGACCAAAGGAACGCTTGTACAGCGGCTTTTCGAGCAAGAAGTCCCTGAAATTGCCGAAGGTGTCATCAAGATCAACGCCATCAGCCGCGAACCTGGGTATCGTAGCAAAGTGGCCGTCAGTAGCAGCGACCAGCGCATCGACTGCGTTGGGGCTTGCGTCGGCATGCGGGGTAACCGAATCAAAAACGTCACCAGCGAGCTAGCCGGTGAGCGGATCGACATTGTCCGCTGGAGCGATGACCCGATGGTGCTCATCCCCAATGCTTTGCAACCGGCTCAGGTCGAACAAGTCCTCTTGTGCGATATGATCGGTCGAGCGATTGCGTTGGTCAACGACGAGCATCTTTCGCAAGCCATCGGACGCTTTGGTCAGAACGTTCGTCTGGCCAGCAAGCTTTGTGGGTGGGACATTGAGATCATGACAGCCCCGGAGCTTGAGCGGCAAATCGAAAGGGCGATGGAAGCCTTCATGCAGATCGACGGGATGACCGAAGAAGTTGCCCAACAACTTGTCGAGCAAGGGTATCTGTCCTTCGATGATTTATCGGTCATCGAACCTGAGGCCCTCATCGAGATGGGTGGATACACCGAGGATCAGGTCAATGCGATCGTCGAGCAAGCCGAAGAGCGAGCCGCCGAGCAAGAGGCCGAAGAGGAATCCCGCAAGCAACAGGAAAAAGCGGACAAAGAACGACGTGCGGCTGAGGAACTCGACAAACTCGAAGATTCCGTAAAACCGCCGACCGAGCCACCAGCTGAAGCTCAGTAGGCTCACAAAAGACCCAATTCTGCAGAGAAAAAAGTGAATTTGGGGGCTTGGATCCCTGACGAATTCCAGCTTCTGCGTTAGACTACGTATTCTACCGTTTCGATGGATGGCATATCGCGACCGCTGGGCCATCACCGACAGAAGGGTTCTTATGTGGAATCTCTTCATTGGGATGTGCTGGCAATGCGAAGGGGCGTTCAATGAGATAATTCAAAACAACAAAAAGGCGAGCTAAGATGACCGGATTGATGTCGGTATCTCGCCTGACAAATCGAGGGCTAAAGCCCCGGGGATTTTTGCTCAGTGGCAGTTCGAATTTATTCGCTTGCAAAAGATCTTGGAATCGACAGCAAAGAGCTGGTCGATCTGTGTGCGCGTATAGGAATCCAGGGCAAAGGAAGCGCACTGGCGAGTCTTGAAGACGATGAGATCGCCAAAATCAAAAGCCATCTTGCGGAGCGTTCTGCTCCGGCACCAGAAGCGACCAAGGAATCGGCCAAGCCAATGCGAGAGCCGATTCGAGAGGCACCGATTCGGGAGATAGGAAAACCCGTTACGGCCAAGCGAGAAATCGGTGCGATTCGCAAGGGTACCAAACCGGGTGATGAGAAGCCCAGCGAACTACCTCAGGAGGCCGTTGTTGAGAACTTGGCTAATGTCGTCTCGGAACCCGAGGTGACCGAAGAGCAAGTCGTTGATGCCAGTGCAGCGAAGTCACCGGCAATTCGAGTCGGGCGAACTGGGCAAGTCGCTCAGGAGACGCAAGAGGAAAGTGAGATTGCCGTCGAGACCAAGCCGGCGACAGTCGCTCGCGTAGAGGCCCCAGCAGCGCCAAGTCCTCCCGAAGCGCCCGTGCGGGTCCGAGAATCGCGACTCGACGAACCGACTCGAGATTTCACATCGCTAAATCCATCTGGCAAAGTGCGAGTCATCGGCAGAACCAAGCCGGCCGAGGGGGCCAAGCCTAGCGGCAGTGTTGAGCCTTCGAAGGTCGCTCGCAAAACGCGAGAGCCTGTGATCAATCTTGCGAAAATTCCTAAATCTGGAACAGCCACACCCGCTGCTCGTTCTCAAGAACCTGCGGCTCTCAAGCCGATCGTCAAGTTAACTCCAGAGGTGCTCAAAGGGGTTCAGCAGCAGAACCTTCAAGACAAGGCTGCTGCCAGTGGTGCGGCTGCTAAATCGGGGACTGGGGCCGGACGGGCAACGGCTCCGAGTCAAACGCAGCATGCTGGTTTGACCGAGTTTAAGCAAGCGGCTGAGAACAAGCTCAATCAGAAGCATCGCAAGCCTGCCGAAGAGGCTGAAGAGCCTGTACGTAAGAAGGGCTTAGCGAGCCTTGAATCGAGCCGAGCCGAGAGAAGCAAACTGCGAGTTCCCAATCGGATCCAAACCACCAAAGACCTCGATGGTGTGGAGGAAGAAGAAGAACGACGTTTGGCCGCACATCGGCACAAAAAGAAGCAACAGGCCGACACGAGCCGAAAAGAAAAAGTGGTGCTGGCTCTGCCATGTACGGTGCGGAGTTTTTCCGAAGCCGCCGGTGTTCCTGCAGCAAGGGTGCTTCGATCGTTGATGATGATGGGTTCGATGACCAACATCAACGCGACTCTCTCTCAAGAACAAGCCGAATTGCTGGCTGTCGATCTTGGGGTCGATTTGGAATTCAAACAAGCCGAGACACTCGAAACGAGCGTTATCGCCAAGCTTGATGATTTTGTGGATACTCCTGAGGATCTCATCACTCGCCCACCGATCGTCACGTTCCTCGGGCACGTCGACCACGGCAAGACGTCTTTGTTGGACTTTTTGATCGGTACGAAAATCGTCACTGGTGAGGCTGGTGGTATAACCCAGCATATACGGGCTTATCAGGTCAAGAAGGATGGTCGTGCTGTATCGTTTGTAGATACACCTGGTCACGAAGCTTTCACCGAGATGCGGGCCCGGGGTGCGAATGTCACCGACATAGCGATCTTGGTCGTCGCAGCAGACGACGGAATCATGCCTCAGACCGAGGAAGCCATTTCGCACGCCAAGGCTGCCGGGGTGCCGATCGTTGTGGCCGCTAACAAGTGCGATTTGCCCGGAGCGGATATCAACCGCGTGATGACTCAAATGACCGAGCACGGTTTGACTCCAAGTGCTTGGGGGGGCGACGTCGAAGTTGTTCCTACCAGTGCCATCACTGGTGAAGGGATGGATACATTGCTTGAAACGGTTTTGACGGTCGCCGAACTGCACGACTACAGAGCCAACCCCAAGCGGGCGGCCATGGGCGTTTGCTTGGAGAGCGAGCAATCGGCAGATCGAGGTGTGATCGCCAAGGTGATGGTTCAGACCGGCACACTCCGCGTCGGAGACATCGTTCTTTGCGGTACAACCTTTGGACGTGTCAAAGCCATTTACGACACGCTCAAGAGGAACAAGCAGGTTACCGAAGCAGGGCCTTCGATGCCCGTGAACATTACCGGCTTGGATCGAGCTCCTGAAGCTGGAGAGAAGTTCTACGTCATCGATGACATCGGACAAGCTCGACAATTGGCTGCTACCCGTGAACAGGAAGCCCGGGCTGCGTCTCTATCGGGATCCTCACCCAAGGTTTCGTTCGAAGCATTCCAAGAGTTGCTTCAGACCGGCAAGTTAGGGGTCAAAGAGGAAAAGGTGGTTTTGAATCTGATCATTCGAGCCGATGCTCGCGGATCGCTTGAAGCCATCGAAAAGGAGCTAACCAAACTCGATCACCCAGAGGTCGATATTCGGATCTTGCAAAAGGCAGTCGGCGGTATCACTGTAGCTGACGTGACTCTGGCTAATGCGTCGCAGGGGGTTATCGTCGGATTTAACGTTATCCCTGACGAAGCGGCCCGATCGATGGCCGACGCGAAGAATGTCGAGATTCGCCGCTATGACATCATCTACAACTTGGCCCAAGACATTCGAGCTTTGGTCGAAGGTAGGCTCAAGCCTGAAGAGAAGGTCGTGGAACTCGGACGGGCGTTTGTCAAAGCCGTCTTTAGCGTTTCGCGGGTCGGTACGATTGCCGGTTGCTTTGTAGCTCAGGGCACTATCGAGCGTGGATGTCGCATACGCGTCCACCGTGAAGGTCGCAAGATCGGTGAGTACCAGCTTGAGACACTCCGACGCGTCAAAGACGACGTCAAGGAAGTCAACCGCGGTATGGAGTGCGGCATCAAACTGCAGGGATTCAACGACGTGAAAGTCGATGATGTTCTTGAGGCTTATCGTATCGAGCAAGTGGCTAGAACGCTGGACAACTCGAAATCATGAGTTCACGAAGGTTGCTAAAAGCTGCCGAGGCGATTCGCGGAGTCGTCTCGATGGCGATCCTTACCGAATTGCGAGACCCTCGCGTTCAGAATGTCACCGTCGTCGGGGTCGAAGTGACCCCCGATATGCGAGAGGCCAAGGTATTGGTAAGCGTTATGGGGAGCGAGGCCCAGCAGAGAACGGTGCTCAAAGGGCTTCAGAATTCTGTCGGCTTTCTCCAATCGAAGATTGCCGATCGAATCGAGACTCGCTACATCCCCCGCTTATCGTTTGTCATCGACGACGGGGTTAAAAAGTCCGTAGCTGTACAGCAGATTCTCGAGCAGATTGCGAAAGAGCGCGACGGTAAGGCTAGCGATGATCCGCCTTTGGAGGACAAATCGATCGAAGAAATACTCGATGATCTTGCACCTGACGGCGAGTTTGAAGACGAAGATTCTGAAGAAGACACGCAGGGAAAAAAACGTCGCAAGAAGTAGACGAACCCTGACAGCAACCTTTGATGTAACTGATTAAGAGCGATTGAAAGGAAAAGGAACGATCGATGAGTTCCGGAAACCGAACGGTCAAATACGAAAACCTGTTAAAGTCTTTAAGAAAGCATTACAAGCCTCTTGCTGAGCCTCCGGAGCGTTCGGTGCTTGAGCATCTTTTGTATGCATGCTGTCTTGAAGACGCCCGCATCGAGCAAGCCGACGAGGGGTTTGCCAAGTTGCAGCAGACTTATTTCGATTGGAATGAAGTCCGAGTCACGACGGTCGCTGAATTGGCGGAGGCTCTCAAGCCCTTGCCGTTTCCTTTGCAAGCTGCATCGAGGATTAAGCAGTGCTTGCAATCGATCTTTGAAACGCGGTATCAGTACGATATCGACGACATGAAGAAAGCGAACTTGGGCAAGGCAACTGCAGAGTTGGAAGCTTGGAAGGGGATGTCACCTTTTGTGGTTTCCTACGTTTCCCAACACGCCCTGGGTGGCCATTCGATCCCTGCAAGCAACTTGATCTGCGATGCGATGTGGCAATGCGAGATATTGACGCTGGCCGAATTGCAAAAGAAAGCGATTCCTGGAATCGAACGAGCAATTCCTAAGAATAAAGGGGTTGAGTTCGCGGGTCTGATGCATCAGTTCGCCGGCGACTTGTACCACCATCCTCGAAGCGCCGCACCTCTGGCTGTACTTAAAGATATGGGAGTCGCTTACAAGACCAAGCCCAAGCCTGAAGAGCAAGCAAGCGATTCGAAGGCAAAAGGCTCGAAGGTTTCGCCGCCGAAAACATCGGGCACCAAAGAACCACATCTGAAGAAACCAGAGCCTATTGCCAGTGCACCGAAGGCCACTGCCGAGCAGACGCTAGCCAAGGGAACGGCTGCCAAATCGCCGGCGACTAAGCCCAAAGAGACGACAAAGCCTGTCGAATCGCAAAAGGCAGGTGCTCTCAAGCCGACGGTTACCAAGGAAACCAAGTCACCTAACAAGCCGACACCCAAGCCGGCGGCTAGTAAATCGACCTCTAGCAAACCGGACTTGTCCAAGGCGGACAAGAACGCAAAGTCCAAGCCCGAAAGCAGCAAACCATCCAAAAGCACAACTGAGAAGGGCAAGCTCGAAAAGGGCAAGCTCGAAAAGGGTAAGCCAGTCAAAGGCAAGCCTGCTGATAGCAAACCTCAAACCAGTAAATCCGATAAGAGCAAGCCTGAAAAGGGCAAGCCTGAAAAGTCCAAAAACGACAAGAGCAAACCGATCAAAAAAGAATCCAAGGATTCAAGCAAGGCTGGTAAAGCTCCGGTCAAAGGAAATCACGCTTCGGTAGGAACGAACTTGACGAAGAAGAAGCCACGGTAGAGTTACACCCTACCATTTACTGAATCACAGTTTATCGAAAACACATTGGAGCATCATCCATGGCAGGACACTCGCAGTGGGCAAACATCAAGCACAGAAAAGCGCTCGTTGACAGCAAACGCAGTAAGCTCTGGAGCAAGCTTTCCAAAGCGATCATTGTTGCTGCAAAGCTAGGTGGAGGGGATCCATCGAGTAACATCCGTTTGCGCGCTGCGATCCTCGATGCTAAAGCGGTCTCGTTGCCCAAAGACAACATCGATCGAGCGATCAAGAAGGGGACAGGGGAACTCGATGGGGGTGATGTTGAAGAGGTGCTCTATGAGGGCTATGGTCCCGGTGGCGTTGCGATTCTATGCGATATCATGACTGACAATCGCAACCGAACGGCCCCTGAGATCCGCAAGTTGTTTGACAACCACGGCGGCAATCTTGGCTCAACGGGCTGTGTTGCTTACAACTTTGACCGCAAAGGTTTAATCAACGTCGCCAAGTCTGCTGTGGATCTGGAGAAGCTCATGGAGTTGGCGCTTGAAAACGGTGCCGAGGATGTCACCGAGAGCGAGTCCGGCTACGATGTGACTTGTCCGACCGACGTATACACCGAGTTGGTCGATGCGCTGGAAGCTGCACAGATTGCCTTGGAGTCTAAGCAGGTTACGCGTATTCCAAAGATGACTGTCGAGGTCGACGCCGATACCGCCGTATCGGTGATGAAACTGCTTGAAAAACTCGAAGACCATGACGATGTGCAATCGGTTGCGACCAACGTGAATTTTACGGTCGAGCAGTTACAGTCTCTGCAATCTTAAAAAATTTCTGCCCCAAGAGTGGATGGATGCTCACACGACTCGATACATCGGCCCGTGATTTCGAAGAGCAACTCGAAGAGTTGCGAAAGAAATTGAGTCCCGATGGGACGGTCGTTTCTGAACGATCCGCGCAGCTGACCATGTCGCTTTTTGGTGAAGCGATCAGTCCACAGCAGGTTGTCGAGCGGATTTGTCGTGAGGTCAGGATCCAGGGGACCCAAGCGGTATTGAAGTATGCTCGGGCACTGGACGATCCTCGGATGGATGCCAGCCGACTGAGGGTGCCCAGCGAGCGAATGGTCGAGGCGCACAAAGCGGTTGCTCCTGAGTTTCTGCAGGCAGTTCGTGCGATTAGAAACAACATTGCGAGGTTTCAGCAAGCGATTTTGCACAAGGATGTCGAGTTGACCGATGGGTTGGGGCAGGTTCTCAAGCAGCGGTACAGGCCACTTGAGCGGATCGGAATATGTGTCCCGGGTGGTGCGGCGGCTTATCCCTCGACCGTGTTAATGACCGCTATACCGGCGCAAATTGCAGGAGTCAAGCAAATCGCGATTATGGCACCACCGACTCCGTTCGGTGCGTACAACCCCGAAGTCTTAGCCACCTGCTACGAACTCGGTATCCAGGAGGTCTATGCAGTGGGGGGGGCACAGGGCATCGCGAGTCTAGCGTATGGCATCCCAGAGATACCAGCCGTCGACATGATCGTCGGGCCAGGGAATCTTTTTGTGGCACTTGCCAAGCGATTGGTTTATGGAACCGTCGCGATCGACTCGATTGCCGGCCCTAGCGAGGTGGTGGTGATTGCAGACCGGACCACCAAACCTCCCAATGCCGCTTCGGATTTGATCGCTCAAGCCGAACATTCGCCCGGTTCGAGTATCGTCCTTTCATCTGATTCGAAGATGCTTGACCAAATCGATGAGCAGATCCAACTACAACTAACGCGGCTCGAGCGAGCCGAGTTGGCGAAGGATTCGCTTATCAAATTTGGGGCCAGCATCCTGTGCGACTCCGAGCAAGAAGTCGTTAGGATCTGCGATCGGTTGGCTCCTGAGCATTTGCAGATTTCTGTGGACGATCCCGATCGGTATTCGAGTCAAATCCGAAATGCAGGAGCGATTTTCAAGGGGCATTATTCGCCAGTGGCACTAGGGGATTACGCGGCCGGTCCATCGCACGTCTTACCAACGGGAGGGACGGCACGATGGGCATCGGGTTTGTCTGCCAATCATTTTCTAAGATCCTATAGCGAAGTCGAATTTACCCTCGATGGCTTGCGAGCGATCGAGCCCCACGTGACGCAGTTGGCTGACAAAGAGGGGCTCACTGCGCACCGCCAGAGTGTAAAGATACGATTGGACTGATCAGGCAGACTCGACGGGGACTTGGTACTCGAATGTTTCGATCATATCGTCGAGTTGTTCGATCGCACCGTGCATGTCGTCTGCGTACATCAGTAGGTGAGTCTGAAGCGCAGACATGGTGATTTTGCCTAGCGGGATCTTCTGGGCAAAGGCTTGAGTCGATTCTGCCGAAGCTTCAGGGAAGAATCTTAGGAAGAGCCGTTGGGCTTGTTCGCGATTGGCCGGTCCGATGTAAAGCTTCCGATCGATTCGACCTGGACGGATCAGGGCTGGGTCGAGCCGAGCGATATGGTTGGTCGTTGCAAACAGCAAGCGGCCTTCGCCAGCAGCGACACCATCGATGGCATTGAGCAGTCCACTGAATGTCACCTTGCTCCGCTTATCCTCCCCCTCTTTGCGTTCCAAAAACGCGCAGTCGATGTCTTCCATGAGCACGATGCTGTTGACTGGGATCGAGCTGAAGAGTTCAGAGATACTGTTATCATCGAGGTTCGAATCGCCCAGGCTCAACACGGCAATATCCATTTGGAGTGCGGAGGCCAGAGCAACAACCGCCGAGCTCTTGCCAGTGCCTGGAGGTCCGTGCAAAAGATAGCCGCGTCGGTAAGGGATCCCTCGCTGGACATACCATTCGCGACGGGCGAGGAATGTTTTGGCGTCTTCGAGCAAGTCGTCCATCAAGCCGTTGGCAAGAATGACCGAATCGACAGGCCTAGGCAGCCGTTTCATTTGCTCCATCCAGTAGCCTTGGCCGGCACGGTGGACCGTCAGCCGCAATTCGGACTTCGGGATGGCGACATCGCGGGCTTCTTCGAGGAGCTGCTGAGCCAGTTTGCGGTCACGCGAAAAAATGGTGATGTTGAAGCACTCTCGCACGTTGACGGTTTGCCCGGAACCTTCGTTGGGCTTTGGACGCTCGCGGTGTAAGCAGATCAAACGATTCCTAAAGAAGAGCCAGTGGACACCTGGAGCAGGTGTAAAGAGTATGCGTGGGCGTGGATCCATGTTCGGGTTATCTCGCCGTTCATCGTAATCGATCGACTCGGTCTTGACCGTTAGCGAGCGTGCTCGGTTTTTCGCGTAGGTATGTTGGGCCAACCATTTTTCGATCCACTGGAAGGCTGGATCACGATCCAAGATGTCGATCTCGGTGATCACACGGCGACGGACAAACTGGTAGATCTGCGCTGGGACTTGTCGAAAGTAGGCCAAGAGCGCACCACCGACCATCAGCACCAAACCACCACTAAAAATTTGGTTGTTCTGCAGAAGGTTCGATAGGTAGTGCCAAAATTCCTGAATCATCCTGGTAGTAAGCTTTCTGCCCAAAAACGTCGAAAACAAGCAACCTTGCTAACCATCGAGTTAGACGCGCAAATCCCTTGAAAGTTCACCCCCTTAGGGATCTGACAGGGAAATTTACTTGGGATTTTCGCTGGATTAGGAGCTACTGTGATTTTTGTTGAGCGGTGGGAAGTTCCAGAGGGTACGTGGCACGAAACGATGGAATCTGTAATATATGGAGCTTCTGGGTAGTGAGCCCGACAAGGATTCTTTGCGCAAGGAGCAGCGCGCGAGTTGCCATTGGATCCCTCGTTGTGTTGGATTTCTCTTTTTAAGGAGCGAATGATGAATATTGGTAAGCGTTGTGCCGCTGAGTTTATTGGCACGTTCTGGTTGGTCTTTGGCGGTTGCGGTAGTGCGGTTTTGGCAGCTCTGTTCGCCAAGGAAATGGCGCATGCAGGTGGACCTACCTTGCTCAACCTTGGGATCGGGTTCGTTGGAGTCTCGTTGGCTTTCGGTCTGACGGTACTGACGATGGCCTATGCGATTGGCCATATCTCAGGTTGCCACTTGAACCCTGCGGTCAGCGTCGGATTGATGATCGCCAAGCGATTCCCATCCTCGGACTTGGTTCCTTATGTGATCTCCCAAGTCGCTGGCGGGTTCCTCGGCGCTTTTGTCTTGTATTTTATTGCAAGTGGTGCTCCAGGATTTAGCCTAGAGGGCCGATTTGCGTGCAACGGATTTGAAGAATATTCGCCAGGCAAATACAACCTCGTGTCGGCTTTCCTCGCCGAAGTCGTCCTGACTTTCTTCTTTCTGATGATCATCCTAGGGGCTACCGATAAGCGAGCTCCAGCGGGCTTTGCTCCGATTGCAATTGGGTTGGGATTAACACTGATCCACCTGATCGGGATCCCTGTGACGAACCTCTCGGTCAATCCTGCCCGAAGCACCGGTCCGGCTCTGATCCTTGCGATCTTTGGTCAAGACACCAGTGCAATCACCCAGGTTTGGTTATTCTGGGTCGCTCCCATCATCGGTGCCTTCTTGGCCGGGGTGGTTTATCCTCAGATCGCCGAAGACAAGTAATCGTTGACCGTTCTTGATCATCGGTCGATACGAACGTCAAAGTCCCTACAGTTTGACAACCGACATGGTGTTAAACTGCGGGGACTGTTCGTTTCGTACCTAGAGAATCGCTTGGATCGGTGCCGCTTGGTTCACCTGTCCTATCCGAGCTCAATCGAGCTGACTCGATCCTCCGATGACTTCGGATATGGATCCGCACTTTCCGATCGCAACCGAAAACCTTTCGCCAATCTCGAGTCAAGAGACTCTCCCAAACCTATTGGTTCGCGGCGTCGGATCTCTACTTCTCCTTGGGATCATGGCTTGCTCTCTAACGGCCCAGTCGATCGTCTCACCGACAGAGCCCTTGCGTTTGATGCCACCAAAACCGCTTTCGAGTAGCACCCAAGGCCAATGGAATCAACTCCCCCAACAGGGAGTCGTCTTGGATTCTGGCTCATCGGATGCATTTGATGCTGCCGATCCGGCTTCCCCCTTTCAATCATCCAACGGCCAACCCTCGCGATTTGGAAACAAGATCTCACGCGGTTTGCCGGATGTGGATTTTTCAGAACAATCGGCCTTGCGATCTGAATTGGTCTCCGGCTCAGATGATCTTGAGATGATCGGCGATGAGCAAGATGAAGGCAACAAGGGCAAGAAAGCAGCAAGGCAACGCAATGAACAACAGCGTCGCCTTGTGGCCAGCTTTCCGAAAGACTATTTATTGGACTTAAGCGACCCGGGATTGTTTCAGTTCCTCAACGACCAGTGGGTTCCGAGCCGCTCAGCAGAGGGAAAGGAATCAAGATCGCGAATCGAACGAGCCGCCGATGCCGCTTGGCAAGAGCTACGCCCAGAGTTGCTCAGCAAGTTGCAAGCGTGCGATTCGCTTTTGCGTAAAAACAGCGTTCATAGCGCAAGAGATGAGATACGAAACGGGCTGACGCTGCTTGCTCGCAAGCTCGATCAACTCTCAGGCCCGGCGGTCGACCAATCTCCTCGACGGTCGGCAATCCGCAGATCGATGCCTCACGAATCGGCCTTGCAACATGCTTTCCGTGAGCTCGACGAGTGCACATATTCTTCTGCACATCAGATCGCCCAGCCACTCGAAACATTTTCGGATCTACTTCCCCAAGCGACCTTAAATCACCCATGGGCTGCTGACCTGCTGTATGCTCTAGGGAAAACCTACGAACGAGAGTTGGAATTCGCCCCGAAACTCCAAGAGGTACTTCGACAGCAATCGCTCGCATCCTATCAAGCTGCCCTGCGGATCGCACCTTCGCGAGGCTACATCGCCAACCAACTTGGCTACAACTATCTTCATCTTGGTTCGCTCGAAGAGGCTGCCAAAGCTCTGCAAAAAGCGATCGATGCTGGACCTACCCCCTATTCATGGCGGAATCTTGCTGAGCTCTATCGCCGTCGTGGTCTAGTGCGCGAAGCTCAGCTTGCTGACGAGCAAGCGGCGTTTTTGCTAAGCGAGTCTCGGGCTAAGCCTTGATGGTTATTTGTCTGTTGAGGGTGCGTAGTACTCGATCATTTGTTCGATCGCTTTTTCGCATACGATGCAGAAGCGGAAGGGATCGAGGCCGCTTCCCATCGCGCAGGATTTCTCAGGCCGGTACATCCCTGTTTTCAGATACCCACCACCTTCAAAGGCTCCCACGATTGGAGTTGTTTCCTGTGTTGCAGCACCGAAATCCTTTGGGGTAGGCAGGGGCACGCCTGCGGTCAACGCATCTTTCCACTTGATCTTGGCAGGATCCAACTCTCGAGTGATATTCGGTTCGACGGGTTCTACACCTTCGGGGTAGATGTCGTTATAGGTCACTGAGCCGATGTATTCGTCGGCCAGATAAGCGATCGAGTGGGCAAACTCGTGCAAGAAAACGGCTTCGCTCTTTGGATCATCCACCGTAGAGACGCAGTAATCCAGGCAAATTGCCCCTCCGCCGTATCTTTTGGAGTTCACTAGCACGACCACCGAATCGTAGGGAACTTGAGCGGCGTACTGGCGAAGTGTGTGCCCTTGATCGGTCAGCAAGTATCGGTCGATTTCCAAGGTGTTAAACGATGCGCCCAGGGCGGTGTTTCGGTAACGCCTTTGATCGGGCTCATCGACCCCCGACTCCGACGAGGGCCGAAAGACGGCCGATACATTGAACTTACCTCTGTGCCGACGAAAGGGTTCGTGTTCGAACATGTACTGAGTCATCCGCTGCGCGTCGGCATAGAACTTCTCCTTCTCGCTAACCGTGTAACCTTCGGCTAGAAATACCAAATCCAAGCGGTCTTTGGGATCGCCTGTTTTCTGCAGTTCGAAAACGGTATCACCCAAGTCGACTCCTTCGCGACGAATGTTCTTGTCCGAAGGCTTCAGACTCTCGGACCATATCGTATCCCAGTGATTGTCTTTGCGTCGGGAGAGGAGTTCGATTCGAAATCGCGATTTGGGTTTTGGAAATCGCACCGAAATCGGAAACGCTTTCCATTTGCCTTGGGAAGCTGGCTCAGTGGTTGCATACTCACTATAGAGAGTATCGAAACCAAACGAGTAAATCAGTCTATCGCTTTCCAAGTCATAAACCCTGATGGCGTTCTTGCCGTAGGGGAAAGGAAAAACCAATTGCTTGCGAGGGCCTGGCCAAATTGGCTCCTGCACGATCTTGCCTGGAACCACTTTCAGGTCGGAACCAGTTCCAAAGAGAAACAGTTCGATCCGCAAAGCCTGGTCCTGAAAAAATGCATCGTAAGCAATCGAGTCCTGTGCATGGCACTCCATGGAGACGATCGACCACCAAATCAGTAGGATGCGAAGCAGGTTCTTTACCATCGGCTCTATAGTGTCTAGCTGAAGTGCGAAGGGGTAAAAGCTAATCGGGTTCGACCAAGCGATCTATTTTGGCGAAGCCTCATAGGTGTAGTCGATGACAACTCCATCTGCTGTTAATTTACCATGACCGCTGGCCAACGTCGCTCCTGCAGGCACAAACACCAAAACCAAAGCGTCATCGGCAGGGACTTCGACCTCTAAATCGCCGTTCTTGGGTGACTGTTCAAGGAACTGATCGTGGATCGTATCCCAGACGGAATACTCCCCCTGGGGTGCCTTCAAAACAACCTTTACCTTTTGCTTCCCTGCGTTGTACACACATCGTTAGGGCTTGAGTCTTTCTGGTTGTTTTGGAATTCCCTGAGTATTTGGTGAACTTGTTGGTTTCATCTGCTCTTAGGGGTTGGACCTACAAGGATAACTTTGGGAAAAACTTCGGGAATATGCGAGTCCCACACGCCGTGGGGGCTCAAAGCCCAACCGCCGGAGTCTTTGGGATTGCTTGGATCTTTGGATTGATTGAACCTTGAGAAATCGATGCGCCAAGTGTCGCCGATTTTGGGGGGCAGCGACCGTGGCTTAGAAAGATCGAGCATGGCCAAATCTTTCCACGGTACGGCCACTTCTACACTCCATCCTTGGTCTTTGTCCGAGGGATCATTCAGAGAGCCCTGGACGTTTACAGCGGACTTGATCGCGGAAAAGTCCCAGTCCAGAAACGCCCAGCGTAATCCTCTAGGATGCTTTGTGTAGCCAACTCCGTTAAAAACTTGCGACTGCACGTTGGGCTTGGTGCGATCGAATTGTGGCCATTTGGAGAGCCCGGATGTTTCATAAGCACCCTGCCAGACGAAAAGTCCGTCGTAAACAGTTCCATGCGCGTTGATTTCGAATTCGTAGTAAGCGTCTTGGCCAGCGATGAAGAACTCGACGTCGTTATCCTGATAGATTGGATCATCCTCTTTGGTGAATTTAGCCGTGACGTTGGGATCCTCGATCTGATAGCCGATGTACAGGTGTTTTTCGTCCCACAGAACAGAGACGTGTGTGTTTAGATGGGTTGGTTTTCCCGTGATCAGATCGACGAAACTATCGGAACGATCAGCCTTGGCCCAGCTAGACTCATTTAGCTTACCATCGATTTCGATTAATTCGCTAACTTGCATTGC
>Ga0208358_1000257_pt1 | contig 19095 bp, 6 predicted proteins | sample LakMenEpi10Aug09_FD_150685 | JGI IMG/M metagenome (GOLD analysis project Ga0208358, IMG submission 150685) | Freshwater microbial communities from Lake Mendota, WI - 10AUG2009 deep hole epilimnion (SPAdes) | ecosystem: Environmental > Aquatic > Freshwater > Lake > Epilimnion/Euphotic zone ... | reverse complement strand
CTGCTAGAGATGATCAAACAGGGGACTGTTTTCGTAGAGGTAAATGTCGTGATTGATGTTATTCTGTTTTTGAGACATTTATCTTTTAAATGATTCAACAGTCTTAATCCGCAAGTAAATATTACCACTCTAACAAAATTTGTCAGCAAAAGGAGAAAAAAAGTCTTCAAAATCACAGGAATACCCACACCAAAACCCCCAACACCAACAATAAAGGGGTCAACCAATCTCCCCAGTGCACATACAAAGTCTGAGTTTGACGAGGATAAATAGTTTCTGCATGGGTTTCGTAGGTATTATATCCTGATTTCCATAGAGTTTGCCCATGAGGATTAATAAATGCGGAATAGCCTGTATTTGTTGCTCTTGCAGCCCATCTATCAGTTTCAATTGCCCGCATGATATCCTGGGCATGATGTTGATTGGCCATTGCTGGCGTATAATGAGCATCATTAGCAGAACTGAGGATAAATTTCCCACCTAAAGCAGCCTGATAACGGAAATTTTCCGCAAAAGCTGATTCATAACAAATACCAATAATCACCCTACCAAAAGGGGTATCAAAAGTCTGATTAACTTTACCCGGAACTTGATGTGCTTCTAGTGGTGATAAACGTTGAATAATTCCTCCTAAAATATTTTCAAAAGGAATATATTCTCCTAATGGTACAAGTTTAGATTTATCGTAACGGCTGGTAATTTCTCCATTATTAATAACTGTAAATAAACTATTTGTATAACTATTTCCTTGTTCACCAAATGCCCCTATCCAAGCTACAACACCCCGTTCTTGAATAGCACCAAATAAGGAAGTTTGAGCTAATTCACTGATAAAAATAGGTATGGCAGATTCTGGCGTAAGAACCGCTTGTACACCTTGATTAGTTAAAGTTAAATATCCTTGGGTGTAACCTGTAATTGCCAGATTTAAACCTTGAGGAAGAACTTTAATTTTATTAGGAATATTCCCTTGAATAACACCGATTTTTAAAGCTGTATTTGGGGTTAGATTTAGGGGTTTGCTATAGAGAATAAAGCCAATAAAATGGGAGGTAATTAATAGGGTTGTGGCTAGGATTAAGTAAGAATTAACGAACCACGGAGGCACGGAGGACACAGAGGTGTTTGGATGAGGTATTCTTTCTTCTTTTGCGTTTGTGCGTCTTTGCGTGAGATATTCAGCAATAAAGCCATTAAAAGCGACAATTACAGCTGTAACTGTATTCGGACCGGAGAGTTGTCCTAGATGGAGAATTGCGAGATTATACGGTGATTGGGTGTAAGCCAGAGAACTCCACCATAGGGGTCCAGCACTCCAGAGGTTTTCTAAACCACACCAAAGGGCTGTACCAATGAGGACACGCAACCAAGGGTTTCCTCTGTCTAGACGCACCATTAAGGCCGCCCAGATAGAGACGAAAATTCCGCCCCAGAGGCTTATAAATGCCCAACTAAACAGGGTAATGGTTAAGCTCGGTAGCCAAGGGACACCCAGCCAGTCCATGGGATGAATACCTGTAATCCATGATATGGCAACTCCGTGATAACCGATGCCCCAGATGAGGCCAAGAAGAGGGGGAGATGGATAATTTTTGTCTGTTTTTGGTGTAAATTTAACTACTAGCATCCACAAAGGAGCTAGGGATACCCACGCTAGAAACCATGCACCAATAGGAGCGACGGTTGCTCCCATGAATATACCACTGAGGAGTGACAAGGTATAATATATGATAATATTGGCGGGTTTTAACGGTCTAAGTTTGATCATTTGCTATAAATAAAATTGTCATTTTTAAAATATTGGCTGAGTAAGTTTTCATTTATTGGCGGACAATTAATATTAGCACCAAATAATCCCTTAACTGTATTTTGATAATCGAATTTTGGTTCGGGGATTTTTTGCTGTGAAGTTGGTGGAAAGAATGCAGACATGATTTCTAATTTTTTATCTGCTGATTTTTGCATCAGATTAATTAATTGGTAGTACCATTGATCATAACTAATTTGTGGTAATTGATAACCTAGTTTACGAATTAAATTAAATAAGTGATTCATGGATATAATCTGCGGGTTTAGTAAGTGAAAAGCTTTTCCTAAGGACTCTTTTTGAAAAGATAAATACACAATTGCTTGACTGACATAATCAACGGGTGTTAAATTATCTTCCCAATCAATGTTAGGTGTTGCTCCCAATTGCATACAAGTTGTAATGATTCTGGAAAATAAATCTTCAGTATTGCAAATACCAATTTGGCTATGACCGATAATTCTAGCTGCTCTATATATTGTAACAGGTAAACCCCGTTCTCTTGCTTGCATTACTAACTTTTCTGCTACCCATTTACTTTGAGGATATCCACCTACTAATCCTTGATAATAGTCTAAAGGATCTGATTCTAGCAATACTTCATTTTCAGGATAATTTTCTGGACAGAACACGGAAGTAGTAGAAACAAAATGTACAGGTTTAATTTTAATTTGACTTGCTAAACGTAAAATCTCTTGAGTACCCAGTACATTAGCAGGTTTTAAAACTGAATAAGGATAAATCAAATTTACAGAAGCACCACTATGATAAATCATATCAATTTGACTAGCTAAATCTTGAAATTCTTTTTCAGATAATCCCAGGAGATTTTTTTCTAAATTTCCAATGATAGGTATAATTCTTTGACTATCCTGTTCATTCCATAGCTGATAAAATGATAGCTTATTTTTCAATTTATTCCTAGCTTCAGAAACATTCTCTGCGCGGACTAAACAATGAATATTGGCTGAGGTTTTTTCTAAAAGTTCATGTAATAGATGAACACCTAGAAACCCAGTTGCACCAGTTAAGAGAATATGTTGTAACTGATTAGTAAATTGTTGAGGTAGATTTTGCGGTTTAATGCTAGAATCTAAAATAGCATCAACATAAAAATCGTCAATAGGAGTGATATGATCTGCGGTTTGTAATAACTGATTAATGATTTTTGTTAAACCTGCTATTGTTGGTTCTGTAAATAAATATTGTAATGGTAAATCTATTTTTAGGGTTTCTCTAATTCTAGATATAATTTGGATTGTTGCTAAAGAATGTCCACCTAAGTTAAAAAAGTTTTCCTCGACGCTAACTTTTTCTAACCCTAAAACTTGACACCAAATTTCTGCTAATTTCTGCTCAAGGGGATTGCGAGGTAATATATAATCTATTTCATGATTTAATTCTAGCATTAATGCAGATAAAGCCCGACGATTGATTTTTCCTGTAGGAGTTAAGGGTAATTCTGCTAATCTGACAAAGAACGCGGGAAGCATATAATCTGGTAAGTTTTGCTTCAAAAAAGAACGTAAATCCTGTTGAATATTGCTATGGTCTTCGGTGACAACATAAGCGACTAATTGCTTATTTCCCGGTTGAATTTCTCTGACAATTACTGCTGATGATTTAACTAAAGGATGTTGTGCTAAAACTGCTTCAATTTCTCCTAATTCAATCCTAAAACCACGAATTTTAACTTGATAATCAATGCGACCTAAAAATTCAATATTTCCATCTGGTAAATATCTGGCTAAATCTCCAGTTTTGTATAATCTTGATGATTTGGAACTGGAAATAGGATTGGATATAAATTTCTCATTGGTTAACTGTTTGCGGTTTAAATATCCTCTAGCTAAACCAGCACCACCAATATGTAATTCTCCAGGTATACCGATAGGAACAGGTTGTAAATTTTGATCAAGAATATATATTTCTGTGTTAGCAATAGGACGACCAATAGGTACAGAATGGGTGGTATTTAATTGATAATTTACTGGAAGTTGATAAACTGTACTGGTGATAGTAGTTTCAGTTAGTCCATAAGCATTTATCCACTGAATGTTTTGTCTTTTTTCTGTTACTAATTTTTGCCATAAAGCTAATTTTTCTGGTAAAACTTGATCACTACCTGTGATAACTAAACGTAAACTATCAGGAATTTGACTTACTTTTCTATCTATTTCTAATACCCATTCTTGCCAATATGGTGTAGGTAAATTGACGACTGTTAAACTTTCTTGTGCTAAAAATTGGCTAAACTCTATTAAATTTGTAACCATTTCTTGAGGACAGATGATCAAAGTTGCACCGCTTAACCAAGCAGGAAAAATTTCTTCTGCTGCAACATCAAATATAAATGTGGTAAATTGTAAAATCCGATCATGACTATTAATTTGATATTTGTCAATGATACTAGTAGCATGATTAACTATATTTTGATGGGTAATCATTACTCCTTTGGGTTTACCAGTTGAACCAGAAGTATAAATTACATAAGCTAAATTATCTGGTTTTATTGCACTAATTGGTGTTTCTATATTTTGCTGAGAAATGATTGTTAAATCTGTGTCTAATAAGATAATTTTCCCTTGATATGGGGTGAGTGGAGTTTCCCCTCTTGGTAAGGGGGAACTAAGGGAGGTTAATAATTTTTCTTGGGTTAAAATGATAGAAACTTGAGAATCATTTAAGATATCTGTTAATCTTGTTTGAGGATATTTAGGATCTAAAGGTAGATATGCACCACCAGCTTTAAGAATTGCTAAAATGGCTATTAATATATCTAAAGAACGTTCTAAATACAATCCTACTAATACTTCTGATGTCACACCACAATTTTGTAAATAATTAGCTAATTGGTTAGCTTTTTGGTTTAATTGAGTATAGGTTAATTGTTGATTACCAAATTTAACTGCTATAGCATCTGGTGTTTTGATAACTTGTTGTGTAAATAATTCATGAATACAAAAAGATTCAGGATAGTCTTGCTGTGTATTGTTCCATTTTTCCAAAATTTGCTGTTGTTCAAATGCTGAAATTATAGGTAATTGATTAATAGGTGTTTCCGGGTTGTTAACAATTCCATTTAACAAGGTTTGGAAATTTTCTGTAATTCGGCTGATAGCTTCCTGGGTAAATAAATCGCTGCTATACTCCCAAGCACCAATTAATTCTGTACCCCTATCTTCTATGATTAAAGATAAATCAAATTTTGAAGTTGAATGTTCTCCTAAAAAAGGTTGTAAAGTCAGTCCTGGTAGTTGTAATTTGTCTGTGAGTGAATGCTGAAGATCAAATAATATTTGAAATACAGGATTATAACTCAAGTTGCGTTGTGGATTTAATGCTTCTACTACTTGATTATAAGGGATATCTTGATAATTATGAGCGTCCGTAGCTACTTGACGAACTTGGTTGAGAATTTCCCTAAAGTTGGGATTTCCAGTTAGTTTAGTTCTCAAAACTACAGTATTAACAAAATAGCCGATTAATGATTGTATTTCCTGACGATTTCTACCGGCCATAGGAGAACCAATTAAAATATCATCTTGACCACTGCAGCGATAGAGTAGAATTACAAAAGCCGCTAACATGGTCATAAATAATGTAGCGTCTGACTGTTGGGTTAATGTTCTAATTTTTTGGCTTAAATTGCTATTAATTGAAAATTCCCAAATACCTCCGCGAAAAGATTGAATTGGAGGACGAGGTTTATCTGTCGGTAATTCTAATAATGGTGGTATGTCTGCTAATTGTTGTTTCCAGTAATTTAGTTGTTTTTCTCTAATTTCTGAGGTAAATTTTTCTTTTTGCCAAATTGCATAGTCAGCATATTGAATTTGTAAATCTGGTAATGGTGATTTATTTCCTGCTAAATAAGCTCCATAAAGTGTAGATAATTCTTGTAATAAAATTCCTATTGACCAACCGTCAGAGATGATATGGTGCATATTTAAAAGCAAAATATAGGAATTTTGATTGAGTTGATAAAGTGTAGATTGGAATAAATCATCTTCACTTAAATTGAAAATTTTATCAGTTTCTTGATTAATTAGTCGCTCGACATTTTGTAATTGTTGTTTAGCGGTAATTTGCTCTAAGTTAATCACTTGCAAGCTAATATTAATTTCTGGTCTAATTACCTGTAAATTCTTACCTTCTATTTGTTGGAAATTGGTACGCAAAATCTCATGTCGTCTGACAATTTCTGTAATTACTTGTTCTAAAACTGATATATTTAAACTACCACTAATTTGTAATGCAAGAGGCAGATTATAAGTGGTATTATCCTGAATTTGGGATAAAAACCAGAGTTGTTCTTGACCAAAAGATAGAGGTGCTGGTTCAGAGTTGGGACGAGGAAGAATAGTTTCTGTTTGGAGATTAATACCTTTTTTATTGAGGAGGAGTTTGAGTAAATCGCGTTTTTGGTTAGTTAAAGAATTTTCTATGCTAGTCATGAGATGTTGTAGTTTAAAGTGAAGTTTTTTAGTTTTAAAAATCAAGATAAAGAGGGATAAATCCCTCACCAATAAGTTAGTTGGAAGATACAGAAGTAACTGGTTCAGGAAAGGTTGTTACTGTTTGATTTACATCTAAAATGATATCTATATCTGGTAATTCTTCTTCTACTGATCTTAACCGGGGAGAAAGATAAACCAAGCAGGTACAGATCATGGTGAGAATTCCTAATAGGATTAATAGAAGGCTCATTCCCCGACCAGGACCAACACCAATAATTTGTCCAATGGTATTAGTTAAGAAATTGTCACCAGACATTAAAGGTTCAAAAACTTTTTCTGCTAAAGGACCAACAATGATGTAACCTAAAGGGTAAAGAGAAAATTCTATAGCATCTTTCATGGCAAATACTCGACCCTGAACATTGATATTTACTTTTCTTTGAAAGATTGCTTGCATAGGACTGGAAGCAAAGGTGGAAATGACAAAATATAGGCAAATCGAGACGGTAAACAGAATCAAAGAGGAAGTTAAGCCAGAGATAAATACAAGTATGCCACCAATAAAAGTAGACAGACAAATAATATCTATACTGCGCTCGAAATTTCCCCAAATACTAACTAATAAACCCCCGATTAGCATACCAGAACCAAAAATAGAAAGGACAGTTCCTAAGACATTAACAGAAGCATAAGTTAATACTAAAGGTGTGGTAATAACGTGAATTCCCCCAACAGTAAATATGGATAAAGCTGATAAAAACATTAATCCTAATAAACCAGGTCTTTGTATTAAATATTTCCAACCATAAGTTATATCTTCTAAAAATGAAATTGGTGGAACTGATTCACTAGAGGTTTTAATTTCTGGAAATCGCAAAAACATTAAAGGAACAATGGCAAAAAATAAGGTAATAAAATCAATAGCTATAATGCCTTGTAAATGAATCCATCCTAATAATAAACCTCCTAAAGGTGGTGCAATAATGCGGGCTGCACCATGTAAAGCATTCATCATGCCATTAGCACGATTTAGGTGTTTTTGTGGTACTATCATGCTATTGGTAGTCATATAAGCAGGATGTAGAAAGGCTAAACAAGCAGAACTGAAAGTATTAGCTAAATAAATATGCCATACTTCTAATTTACCAGATATAAATAAAGCAGCGATCGCTAATGTTCCCAAACTTCCGCACATATCACTAATAATCATTGTCCACCGCTTATCCCAGCGGTCTATAAATGTACCAGCTATAGGTGAAATTAACAAAAACGGTAAGGTATTAAATAAGGTGATTAAGGCAAATTGTGTGACTGAACCCGTACGTTCATATACCCAAACATCCAACGCAAAGGCGGTAATACTAGAACCTATAAAGGTGATGACTTGTCCTAACCAGATAATTAAAAACAGTCGCATTTCTCGGATTGTGGTTATTGCTGTGGTAAACATAGTGTATAAGTGGTAACTTGGCAATATTTTTATTATAGAATACACGGATGAATTTTTTATTACTCTGTGGAAGTTATAAACAAACTTCTTCGTATTCTTCTAATGTATTAATGGTGTTATTTGCAGACGTTACTGCCCAATGCAGTATATCAAGTTTATGGGCTAAAGTGGCTACACTAGGAGACGCAAATAAACTTTGCAGAGATAACTCAATAGCGAAAGTATCACGCAACCGAGAAATTACCTGGCCAGCTAAAAGAGAATTACCTCCTAATTCAAAAAAGTTGTCCTCCACGCTCAAAAGAGAAATGTTTAAAACTTGTTGCCAAATTTGAGCAATTTTCTGTTCTACTTCGTTGCGGGGTGGTATATAATCGCTTGTTTCCTGACGAATATACTGCCGTATTAATTTGTCTTTGTCAATTGCACCATTTGTAGTCAGGGGCATTTCTAAAAGTTGTACTAATTTGCAAGTGCAACTAGTACCAAAACTATCGTTTATTTGCCAGTTATGTAATTTTATATCGGTCGAATTAGTGGTAAAATAAGCGGTTAACGTTTGTAAATTTTCAGATGTCATTAACCAACGACGAATATTAAGACTATTACCATCTAAACCGACAAATAACTGTGTTTGATTATGGTGCAAACTGGCAAACATAGAAGCTATAGCTTGAGAACAAGACATAGCAGAAAACCCCTTGGTATTCATGAGATTTTGAATCTCATAACCCTGACTCATACCTGTATCATTCCACATACTCCAAGCAAAACAATAGCTATTTAATGTACTGTGAAATTGTTGATATTGGGAAAAACGATCAATAAAACTATTGGCCGCAGCATAAGCACCTACAGCGGTGCTACCAAAAAAGCCATGTAAAGAAGAAAAATTGATAAAAAAGCTGTTGCTATGATTTTTAATCAATTTGTGTAATGTCCACGTTCCTAACATCTTAGGAGTTAACATAGCTAATAATTTTTCTGGGCTTTCTTCTAATACTAATTGTTCATAAAATATTCCAGCTAAATGAATAATACCATCCAATTTTTTACCCCAATTCGCTTCAGATTTGTCCACTATTAACTGCAAATGTTTTAAATCGCAAATATCAGCAGCTTCATAGGTAATTTCTCCCCCAAGCTGCTCTAGTTCTTGATAAGCTTGTAGACGTTGGGAAATAGGATCTGTTTTTTGTAAATGCAAATCCCAGGTACTTTTTTCTGGTAAGGCAGTTCTACCAATTAATAATAGTCGAGCTTGATAATTCTTCAACAAATATTTAGCAATTTCTACTCCTATACCTCCTAGTCCTCCACTCAATAAATAAGTTCCACCTGGCTGAAAAGGAATTGGCTGTTTAGGTTCATTGAGCAATTCTACTTTTTGCAAGCGAGTCACAAAACGTCCCCCATTTCTATAGCCAACTTCCCGTTCTTTGCTAGATATTTGTAGTTCTTGAAGAAGATAATCACCATTTTTTTCGACTTCCTCAAAAGTTAAATCAACGTGACGACAATTTAACCAGGGTAGTTCTTGAGGAATGGTTTTTAACAGTCCCAAAACTGGAGACTTTTCATAAGCTATTAAGTCAGTTGATAAGATAGATTGAACGTAACTAGAAACAAATAGTAACTTAATTTGATGTTGAGAACTCTGAACTTTACCTAAGGCTTGAACCAGGAATAATAAACTATATATGCCTGGTATTTGGGCTTGTTTAATAGCCTCTAAACTCGTGACTTCCCCAGTATATTTTTCATAAGTCCATAGGTGGATAATTTGCCCAATGATAATCTTATTATCTGCTAAAGATTTCAATAATAACTCATAATGTTCTGCTTTTTCGGGAGCTATTTGATAGGATAAATTATTGATTTTTAGGAAATCTTGACCAGATGAAACAGTTATAAATGGCAGATTATATTGAGATAATCTATGAGAGATATATTCTCCTAATCCAGAATTATCAGTAAAGACTAAAGTAGAATTGGTTATGTTCAGAGTATCATGGTTAATTATCGGGCTTTTTTGTTGCCAAATTTGCCGATAAAACCAATCGGGAATAGTGTGAGAATTAGCAAACAAGATATCAACTTGTTTAATAATTTTTTGAAATTCACCACTATGAAACCGCTGACTTAGTTGAGAGCGTTGAATCTTACCAATGGCAGTTTTAGGAATAATTTCCTTAGCGACTGGAATTAGATAATCTGGATTAATTCCCACTTGTTTAACTACCTGAGTACGAATCTCTTTCAGGAGATTAAATAAGGCATCATCAACTCTTTCCGTATGAAAGAATATTGCTAATCTATCGGTATTGTTATCATTTAATCGCACAGCACAAGCAGCCGTATAAGAAATTTCTATTCCTTTAACTTCCTCTACAGCAGTTTCGATTTCATGACAATAATAATTGACACCATTAATAATAATAGTTTCCTTAGCTCTGCCAGTAATTACTAAATGTCCATGACTAATAAATCCTAAATCACCAGTATCAAACCAACCAGATTCTAATAATGCTTCTTTATTTGCTGGGAAATTTTTATAATACCCCTTAAAAACCACATCACCTCGTACTTGCAATTTACCAATAGTTTCTTCTAATAATAATGAGTTTTCCCGGTCTACTATTCTAATAGAAACACCAGGAATTACAGTCCCAAGATCAGTAAAAGTTGTACCCTGATGATTACCAATTTCTAATCTTTTTAGTTGTCCTTTTAACGAGGATTTATCTATAGTGTGAAAAGTTAAAGGATGTTCTATTGTGGGCTGATAATACGTAATTCCTGAACCCATTTCTGCCATACCAAAAGCGGGACGGAGTGCTGTTTTTGGTAATTTATATTTAGCGTGCAGATGCTCAATAAACTCCATTGTTGCTTTATCAGATACTGCTTCTCCTGCGGTGAGGAAAAATTTAATACATTCTAAATTCCAATTTTGTCTTTGTTCTTGTTTGAGGGCATGATTAATCAGACCATAGGCAAAATTAGGAGACCAACTATGAGTAATACGAAATTTATCAATTAAGTCTAACCAATTGAGAGGACGACTTAAAATATATTCTGTTTGCACATAAACCAGTTGACATCCTATATCAATGCAGCGGATATGCCAATCAGAAATACTACCAATATGGTCAAAAGGTAGCCAATTAAGAATGACATCTGAGGAGCTAAAATTACAAAGTATATTGGCTCCCCTCGCACGAGATATAAGATTTTTATGGGTTAGACCTATACATTTTGGCATTCCTGTACTACCTGATGTTAGGTTGAAAAAGGCTATATCATCAGGTTGACTAGGATGATAATTTAAGTCGGGGGTATTAATTCGTAATTCTTCGATTATACAAATCTTTAACTCTGGATTTAATTCTGGATTTGGCAACCATTGACTGAGAGAATTGAGATTTTTTTGTAAATATTCATTGGTCAGAATAAATGGATTATCTAATAATTGCCAAACATAACAAATTTTATCTACAGCTTGGTTTTTTTCTTCATAGTTTTGGAGAGGGGCAATGATTACGGGAACAAAACCTCCTAGTAAGCATCCCCAAAAAGCTGGGATAATATCAAAGTTTTGGGACAATTGAAAAATTATTTTATCTTGGGGTTTAAGTCCTAACTTTCTCAACCCAGTTAAAATCCTTTGGGCTTGTTGCCATAAATCTTGATAAGATTGTATTTTTTCTGAGCCATCAGATTGAATATAAATAATATTATTACTAATATTATTAGTTGATTTTTGAGCGGTTTTTTCTAGTAATTCCCCTAATGTTTGGGGAGCGTCTTGAGGATAGTCTAAAGGTTCTCCATGACTAATAGCTAGTTTTTTGGGTTCTAGTAATTGTTGATGTTCTCTGTTATTGCTGGATAAGGTTTTTTGTTCATGAGTTTGATGATCTTCAGCGTTAATAACTGAAGTTTCTGGTAATAAATCTGTTAAATGCAGGGCAGGAATTTTGTTAATCTGTGGTTCAACTATGACGGCAACATGATCAATTTCTCCCATTGACTCCAGTTGTTTTTCTACATTAGCAATTAAGTGAGAATCAATCACAGCTAATTTCATTAGAGCAACTTCATCTATCTGCCCTGTAGCTGTTAAGGGAATACTAGAAACAGGAACGTAGGTTTTTGGTAATATTGGGAATAAAGATGTTGGTAAATTATTTTGTAGTTGGGATTGAATTTGTTCTGGGGATATGCGTACACTAGAAACGATGTAGGCAATTAATTGAAATTGACCATTTTCGCTTTTTTTGCTGACTACAGCACAGTCTTCAATAAGGATATTTCTTAATAAAGCTGATTCAATAACTGAGATATATTTGCTGATTTCTAGATTATTAATTGGCTGATTCATAGAGTTAATATTATTGATGTTAAACACTGCTAAAAATCTCCTGACAACTGATTTCATTACTTGCTAAAAGGGTGTTTGAAAAGTTATGATTGATGTATCAAATATTTTTGACCCCACCCTAACCCTCCCCTTGTTAATGGGAGGGAATTGGATTTTCTTGTTTCCCCCCTTCATAAGTGAAAAGGGGGGTAAAAATGTGATAAAAATACGGGATACCACTTTTAAAACATCCTCTAATAGCCTGGAGTAGCTTTTAAATGGCACTGTAACCACCATCTACCATTAAAATTGCACCTGTGACGTAAGTAGCAGCGTCGGAAGCGAGAAAAATTACCGGACCAACTAATTCTGTTGGTTCACCTCTTCGCTGCATGGGAATTTTTATTTTTAAATGTGCTTGATCTTGCTCTGGAGGTAAACCAAATTTTTCCGTACCTTCCATAATATTATTGATATATCCGGGGGCAAAAGCATTAACACGAATCCTATCATTTGCCCATTCTACTGCAAGCGATCGCACTAACTGATTTACACCTCCTTTGGCCGCAGTATAAGCAGCACAACCAGAGATACCAATTACACCAGCTATGGAAGAACTCATAATAATTGATCCACCTGTACCTTGTGCCATCATTTGTTTAGCTGCTAATTGAGAACAATTAAAATACCCCTTTAAATTAACATTAATAATTGCATCCCATTCCTCTTCTTCTAGGGAAATAAAAGGTTTGAGAATATCAATTCCCGCATTGCAAACTAAAATATCTAAACGGTTGTAATAATTAACAGTTTGCTGAATTAAATTTTGGCAATCTTGACGTTTAGCTTGAATAATTTTCGCTGTTGCTTCTGCTTCTATTTGTTTAATATCAGCAATTACTACTTTGACACCCACAGCAGCTAATCCTTGAGCAATTACCTTACCAATTCCTCTAGCAGCACCTGTAATAATAGCAACTTTACCCGTTAAATCAAAAAGATTATGTTCCATTTTTTTTTCTTCATTAATAAATTATTCTTGCTTTTAGCCTTTCCCTCTTTAGTGAGATACAAAATTACCCCTCCCCAACCTTCCCCTTACCAAGGGGAGGGTGCGCGATAGCGCGGGTGGGGTGTATTTCTTGAGCTTGGGAATTGCTATATTCATGCCAATGTAGATAATAAATCATCAAGTTCATCTTGACTCAAATCTACATCAGGAAAGTCCGAAGGAGTATAACCACCATTTTCTAAAGAAGTACAATGTGTAATTAATGTTTTTAACTTCGATATATAATCATTAGCGAGATGAGTAATAGTTTCTCTCCGATAAAGATTTTGACTGTAGACAAAATAAATTTCTAGTTTCCCTTCTACCACCTTGCCTACCACATCTAATATATGACCACGCGCTGCTTTAGGGCTGAAAATTCGTCCTGGATTTTCTGGAGCAAATCCTAATAGAATCGGTTCTGATTGAATCTGGTCAAATTGTCCGAGATAATTAAAAGATATCTCAGCTTGGGGCAGTTTTTCTAATTGTTGGTAAATATCAATATTTTGACACAGATAACGGAGGATACCATAACCAATACCACGATTAGGAATTTTTCGCAATTGTTCTTTAATAGTTTTTAAATTTTCCCCAAGATCAGAAGTTTTCCCTAACTGCAAAAATACAGGATAAATAGTAGTAAACCAACCCACAGTGCGAGATAAAACTACATCATTAAATAGTTCTTCCCGTCCATGACCTTCTAAGTCAATCAGTAGGGAATCAGCACCAGTCCATTGATAAAAGGTTTGCACTAAAGCAGTTAATAAAATATCATTAATTTGTGTATTATAAGCAGCAGGTACATCTTGAAGTAAAATCCGAGTTTCCTCTGTTGTTAAAGCCACAAAAATCTCTTCAGAACTCCCTTCCGTATTCAAGGCTTTTTGGGCTGCTTTCACGACAGGAAAATCTAAAGGTAAAGGTTGAATATGGGCTGGAACTTGAGATAACCAGTAATTTAATTCCTGTGTGATTGCTGGGGAATTGCCATAGTTTTGTTGACGAATTGCCCAGTCTTGAAATGATGTAGTTTTGGCAGTTAATTTGATAGATTTTCCTTGTTCTAGTTGACAGTAGGCTGTTACTAAATCATCTAATAATATTCTCCATGATACACCATCAACAACCAGATGTTGAATAATTAAAAGTAAACGACTGGATTTTTCTTGACCTAAATTAAATAACACCACTCGCAACATCGGACCTGTTGCCAAATTTAATGTTTCTTGTAATTCATTAGCTTTAAATTCAATCGCTGCTGACTGTTCTGTACTTGGTATATCAGAAAAATCAATTACTTCAAAAGGCACTAATTGATCATGATTACTGTTGATATTACTATTTATTTGTTGCCATTGGGAATCAACTTTAATAAATCGCATCCGTAGGGCATCATGATGAATAATTAACTGTCCAATGGACTGTACTAATAATTCTGGCTGAATCTCTGCTGGTACTTGCAATATCATTGCCTGATTAAAATAGTGAGGTTCACACCAATCCTCCGCAAAAAACCATTTTTGAATCGGTGTTAGGGGAACTTCTCCTATTACTAAACCTTGTGCGACTACAACAGCATTAGTATGACTGGCCACAGTAGCTAATTGGGCAATAGTTTGATATTGAAATAGTTGTTTTGTAGTGATTTGGACACCTTTTTGATTAGCACGGGCAATAATTTGGATACTCAGAATTGAGTCTCCACCTAACTCAAAGAAATTATCCTCAATGCCGATTTTTTCTAACCGTAAAACTTCCTGCCAAATATTAGTTAAAACTGCTTCCGTAGGAGTGCGGGGGGCAATAAACATTTCTGATTCGTTAATTGTTGATGGAATTGGTAATTGTTTACGATCTATTTTGCCATTAGGTGTTTTAGGTAAAGCATCCAGAAATACAAAAACAGCAGGGATCATGTAATCTGGTAACTTTTGTTTGAGAAAATTCTGTAAATCAGAGCGATTTAAGGAAGGTTCATTAGTAACTATATAAGCAACTAATTGTTTAATATTTGGGTTATCTTCTCGAACTACAACTGTTGCTGCTGTAATTTGTGAATGAGCAGTAAGAACTGTCTCAATTTCTCCTAATTCTATACGGAAACCACGAATTTTTACTTGATCATCTATTCTTCCTAGATATTCTATATAACCATCAGGTAAATAGCGGACTAAATCACCAGTTTTATATAAACGAACGGATGGAGAATCATCAAAACAATGGGAAATAAATTTTGCAGATGTTAATTCTGGATTATGCAAATATCCTCTAGCTAAACCAGTACCACCAATATGTAATTCTCCAGCTATACCAATAGGAACAGGTTGTAATTTAGCATCTAAAATATATGTTTTGGCGTTAGGAATTACTCGACCTATAGACTGTTGTTCGCGCTCATATTCCACTTGAGATACATTACAGAAAGTTGTAACTACTGTGGCTTCTGTGGGTCCATAGGTATTGATTAAAATTGGTAAACTGGGACAAGAAGATAATTTTTCTTGTAAATAGTTTTGCCAAAGTTTTAATTTATCTGGTAGTAATCTTTCTCCACCAATATCAATTAATCTAATTGTTTCTGGTAAAATTTTATCTGTAGTTACTAATTCTGATATTAATTGTTGCCAGTAAGCTGTAGGTAAAAATAAACCCGTGATTTGCCATTGACGGCATTTTTGCAAGAATATGGAAAAGGAATTTAACATTTCTGCGGTGCGTAATACTAAGGTTGCACCGGAAGCTAATGCAGAAAATATTTCTTCTAAAGCAGCATCAAAATTAATGGATGCAAACTGGAGTATTTTATCATTATCGGTAATTTCATATTCTTGAATTGCAGTGTGAATGAAATTCACTAAAGACCTATGTTCAACAGCTACTCCTTTGGGTTTACCAGTTGAACCAGAAGTATAAATTACATAAGCTAAATTCTCAGGTTTTACCTCACTAACTGGGTTGTCTTGACTTTGAACAGAAACCGTATTTTCTAAATGGTCTAAATAAATAATTTTAGTGCTACTATCAACTGTTAAAGATGTCAGGTACTCCTTAGTTAGTATTACCTTAACTTGAGAATGATCGATCATGTAGGATAAACGTTCAAGGGGGTAATCAGGATCAAGGGGAAGATATGCAGCACCAGCTTTAATAATTGCCAGCAAACTAATAATTAATTCAGATGATCTTTCTAAACAAATCCCTACTAAATCATCTGGTTTGACACCCAAATTTTGTAAATAATGTGCCAGTTGATTAGCTTGAGAATTTAACTGTTGATAGGTAAATTGTTGATTTTCATAAACCAGTGCAATGTTGTCAGGATAAAGTTTAACTTGTTCTTCAAATAATTGATGAATACATTTATCTTTGGGGTAATCTTTGTCTGTTTGATTAAAGGTAATTAATATTTGTTCTTTTTCTGCTGCTGTCAACAAGGGTAATTTGTTAATATATTCATCGGGATTATTCACAATAGCTGATAATAAAGTCTGTAAATGATCTGTCATTCTGATCATTGTATCTGCTGTAAATAAATCCGTACTATATTCCCATTGACCAATAATTTCTGTCTTGGTTTCAAACATAGCTAAACTTAAATCAAAGGGAGATATTCCCCGTTCCACCATCTGGGGAGTGATGATTAAATCAGGTAACTCTATGGTATCTAAAGATATGTTTTCCAAAGCAAACATAACCTGAAAAATTGGGTTATAACTGAGAGAACGTTCTGGATTTAATACTTCCACAACTTGCTCAAAGGATACATCTTGATGATTATTAGCGGTTAAACTTGTTTGTCGTATTTGTGCTACTAATTCGGAAAACTGGCAGTTATTTTCAATTTGATTACGGATAACTATTGTATTTACAAAAAAACCAATTAATGTTTCTACTGCTACTTGTTTGCGGTTAGCAATTGGACAACCCACACTAATATCATTCTGACCAGTATAACGATAAAGTAAAACTACAAAAGCTGTCAGTAAAGTATGAAAGGAAGTTACCCCTAATTTTTGACTTAAATTCCTTAATTGTTGAGTTAAATCACCATCAATTTTAAATTCATGAGTTGCACCAGCAAAACTTTGAATAGCTGGACGGGGTTTATCTGTTGGCAATTCTAATAACGGTGGTTTAGCAGCTAATTGTTGTTGCCAATATTTTAGTTGTTTTTGTAATATTTCTCCTGTAATATTTTCCTGTTGCCATACCACAAAGTCACCATATTGTATATTTAATTCTGGCAAAGATATAGGAGAACCACTAGCAAAACTCTGATAAAGATGACATAATTCCTTAATAAAAATACCCATTGACCAACCATCAACAATGATGTGGTGGATAATAATTAGGAGAATGTACTCATCTGCACCTGTACGCAATAGTTTAAATCGCCATAAATCACCGTTTTCTAAGTTAAAAGATTGACGAACTTCGCGGGTAATATAAGATGATATTTCTGTTTCTAAATAAGTTTGTAAATCTATAATTGGCAGATGAAAAGTAAAATGAGAATTGATTTTTTGATAAGGATTCCCGTCAATAGCAGGAAAAGCAGTTCTTAAACTTTCATGACGACGAATAATTTCTTGAATACTTTGTTCTAAAATCGTGATCTTTAGCTGACCTTTAATTTTCAATTGTAAAGATTCATTATAAGCCGTATTATCTTGATCTAATTGATGTATAAACCACATTGAGCTTTGGTTATAAGACAGGGGTAACATACCCGTTCTATCTACAGAAGCTATGGGTACAAAAACATCTTGAGTGGAAGTTTTAGCCTCTTGGAGAACAGCAATAATTTCCGGTTTGCGTTGCACTATTTCCGCTTTTAAAGATGGTGTAATTACTCCTTTGGGAGCTTTAATTTTCAGTTCTTCTCCTTCTAGGGAAATTGTGATCTCTAAACTTCTTAACTGCGATAAAAAATTAATTGTATTCATGGTATTTTCTCCTAGTATTCTTTCTTTGTATTTTGATGAAATTGATGTATTTTTTAACCTACTGCTGTGCTAACATTGCCTGTAATTGTTCTGGGGAAAGTTGGGCAATTTCTTGAATAGTCTTAGCAATCTCATTGATAATGTCCTCTCCACCAGCTAATTCTCCTAGTACAGTAGCTAATTCTTTGACACTGGGAGAAGTAAACAAATGACGAATAGTAATATCCAATTCTAATGTTTGACGAATTTTCCCAATTAATTGTATGGCTTTGAGTGAATGTCCTCCTAATTGGAAAAAGTTATCATCAATTCCTACTTGTTTAACTCCTAATACTTCAGCCCAAATTTCTGCTAGTATTTCTTGAATTGGGGTTTGTGGTGCAATATAGATTTGATTTAATTCTGGTCGCTCATTCGTGGGAATTGGTAAAACTTTACGGTTAACTTTACCATTAGGATTCAAGGGGAAAGAATCCATTTGCACAAATACAGAAGGAATCATATAATCTGGCAATTGAGCAGCCAGATATTTTCTCAGTTCAGAAGCATTAACAGTTTCATTAATTACCGGGATAAAGTAAGCGACGAGAAATTTTTCCTTAGCATTTTCACCATGGGTAGTTGTTACTGCTTGACTAATGCGAGGATACTTGCTTAAAATTGCTTCGACTTCACATAAATCAATTTGATAACCGCGAATTTTGACGAGATCATCTATTCTTCCTAAAAACTCAATATTACCATCTGGTAAATATCTTGCTAAATCTCCAGTTTTATACAGACGATGATAAGGTGATTTATCAAAAGGATTAGGAATGAATTTCTCTTTTGTTAATTCTGGACGCTGAAAATATTCTCGCGCTAAACCATAACCACTAACATATAATTCTCCCACAATTCCCACTGGTACAGGTTGGAAATGTTTGTCTAAAATATAAACTTTGACATTTACAGCCGCTTTACCAATGGGTGCATAAACAGGCCATTGTTCTGGATTTTCGCTAAAGGCATA
>Ga0208358_1000255_pt1 | contig 19263 bp, 8 predicted proteins | sample LakMenEpi10Aug09_FD_150685 | JGI IMG/M metagenome (GOLD analysis project Ga0208358, IMG submission 150685) | Freshwater microbial communities from Lake Mendota, WI - 10AUG2009 deep hole epilimnion (SPAdes) | ecosystem: Environmental > Aquatic > Freshwater > Lake > Epilimnion/Euphotic zone ... | reverse complement strand
AAGTGATGCAGGGGGCTACGCGCTCGCTAATTTTAATGGATATGCCGCTGCCTTTGTTGGTGGTTGAGGTAGTGAGTCCAAATCAGGAAAATCGTGATTATCGTTACAAGCGTTCTGAGTATGCGGCGCGGGGAATTATTGAGTATTGGATTGTTGATCCAATTGGGCAAAAAGTGACGGTTTTGGAATGGGTGGAGGGTTTTTATGAAGAGCAGGTTTATAGCGGGGATGATATGATTTGTTCGCCTCTATTTAGTGATTTAAAGTTAAGTGTGGCTGAGGTTTTACAGGGATGAAATTTGATGAACTTCGACAATTTTTATTCCATAACAATAATTAAAAACCAACAAAAAACCTAAAAATTAAGTTGAGAATAAAAGTATTATGATAAATAACATGGAATCACCTCAATTACCTCTTTTAGCTGCAACTGGACTTTGTAAAAATTTTGGCGGAATTAAAGCAGTTGAAGAAGCTAATATCGAAGTTATCAAAGGTAGTATTACTGGATTAATTGGTCCTAATGGTGCTGGTAAAACTACTTTATTTAATTTACTCTCTAGTTTTATCCGTCCAGATAAAGGTAGAGTCATTTTTGACGGTGAACCTATTCATCAATTACAATCATACCAAATTGCCCAACAGGGTTTAGTAAGAACCTTTCAAGTAGCGCGGGTTTTATCGAAGTTATCAGTATTAGAAAATATGTTACTGGGAGCGCAAAAACAAACAGGTGAGAACTTTTGGCAAGTCCAATTTCAACACCACCTAATTGCTAAAGAAGAAAAGCAATTAAAAGAACGGGCAATGTTTTTATTAGAGTCCGTAGGCTTGGAAAAAAAAGCCGCTGATTATGCCGGTAGTTTATCCGGAGGACAACGGAAACTTTTAGAAATTGGTCGGGCTTTAATGACAAATCCTAAGTTAATATTGCTAGATGAACCTGCTGCTGGTGTAAATCCCAGATTAATTGACGAAATATGCGATCGCATTTTAAAATGGAATCGTCAGGATGGAATGACATTTTTAATTATTGAACATAACATGGATGTAATTATGTCTTTATGTGATAGAGTTTGGGTATTAGCAGAAGGAAAAAATTTAGCTGTTGGTAGTCCTACAGAAATTCAAAATAACAGCAAAGTTTTAGAAGCATATTTAGGAATTTAAAATTCATCAAGTTAGGAGTCATTCAGTCTATAGTCGCCACAAAAACTAAAATCAGTGATTAACCGTAACCTGCAAGAAACCCATTTAAACCGCGCCCGTGCTAGTCTCAGACAAGCATTGTCTTGGTATGGATATCTCCGTAAATCGGGACAACTAGCTACAAATCCAGAATTAGCAAGTTTGCTAAAACCGGAAATAGAAGCTTTAAATAACACACTCCATAAATTAGATGCAAATGTGATTAGAATTGCGGCTTTTGGTTTAGTCAGTCGCGGAAAATCAGCAGTATTAAATTCTTTATTAGGAGAAAAAATTCTGCAAACCGGACCTCTAAATGGTGTCACTCAATGGCCTCGTTCTGTACCTTGGAAACCAGGAGATAAGGTATTAGTCGAATTAATTGATACTCCTGGTTTAGATGAAATTGCTGGAGATGTCCGGGCGCAAATGGCGCGAGACGTGGCACGTCAAGCTGATTTAATCTTGTTTGTTGTTTCTGGGGATATTACTAGAACCGAATATCAAGGATTATTAGAATTACGTCAAGCCCAAAAACCCCTAATTTTGGTATTTAATAAAATTGATTTATATCCAGATATAGATAGAAAGGCAATATATGAAAATCTTCAACAATTAGGCGCGGGAAATTTACAAAATAAGCCCTTATTACCCGATGAAATTGTCATGGTAGCGGCTGAACCTGCACCAATGGAAGTGAGGGTAGAATATCCAGACGGAAGCATTACTTCTGAATGGGAAACACCACCTCCCCAGGTAGATGAATTAAAGCAAACAATCCTAAATATTTTAAATAGAGAAGGACGCTCTCTTTTAGCTTTAAATGCACTAATTCAAGCTAGAGAATTGGAAGAAAATATCGCCGAAAAAACCGTTGATATCCGCGAAAAAGAAGCAGAAGATATTATTTGGCGATTTAGTCAATATAAAGCTTTGGCTATTGGTTTAAATCCTATTGCTTTTTTAGATATTATTGGTGGTTTCATTACCGATTTAGCCTTAATTCGAGCTTTGGCTAAATTGTATGGTTTACCCATGACTAGCTATGAAGCCAGTAAACTATTAAAAACAATTTTATTCAGTTCTGGTGGTTTATTATTAAGTGAAATTGGTAGTAGTTTTATATTAGGTTTAGGTAAAACTACCGCAGCTATAGCTAGTGGTGATAATCCTCTGAATATTACTACTTTTGTTGGTAGTGCTATTACCCAAGGTGGAATTGCCGGTTATGGTGCTTATACAGTCGGTAAAGCTGCACAGTTATATCTAGAAAAGGGCTGTACTTGGGGACAATTAGGTGCTAATACCGTTATTCGGGAAATTCTATCACAAGTTGATAAAAATACTATTTTGTACCGCTTACAGCAAGAATTAGGCGGTAATTTTGGGGAATTTTGAGAGAGGATTAACTTTGTAGTGTGGGCATCTTACCCGCTATAATTATACAAACTAAATGCAGTACAGCTTAGGCGATTACTCTGATTTCTTAGCGTACAAAACTCCCGATTTGGCACAGTCTAGCCATTATCAATTCATAAACTCCCTAAAACCTCCAATTTTTCCCGCCAATTTTCATCATAGCGCAGGGTTAATATCTGATATCCAGCATTGTATCTCAGATTATCTCTCTCAATTTGGTCTTGCTTTTTCTGTTCAGGACTATTATGAACTGAACCATCACAGAAAATAGCAGTTTTTTCATCTTTATAAATAAAATCTGGTTTACAATTGGCTTCGGGAATTAATTCCTGGGCTGTATCAGGTAGTTTATAACCCCGTTGGTAAATCTCTTGTAAAACTTCTCGTTCAAAATCAGAGTTTGCATCTGTTTGTGTGAATAGTTCCTGATATTTTTCATCTCGAAATACACCGGATATTTCTACTGTACTTGCTTGCAGATCATCGAGTAAAGGTTTAATCAGATGACGATTAATCAAAGGATGGTCAAATTGATTTCTGTAGGAAAGTAAGCATTCATAGCAAGCTTGGACACAGCTATCTTTAGGTGTTTGAAAATGACAGAAATCTAAGGCTGCATTGGCGATTTTTTGAAAAGCTTTTGGTTGTTGGAGTAGTTGAGATAAAACCCCAGCACCACCTTCTGATGCTTCCCAAAATAAAAGATATTTACCTTCTCCTAATCGTTCTGAATCTAGTTCATCTGGTTCTAATTTATAAACTGCTTGAATTGCTGTTTCTAGGATGTATTGGAGTGTGGCAATAAAGGCTTCTTTATTGTCTTGGGGAACAATCAAGGGTTCAATGACGAGAATATTACAAGTGTCATCTACCATTAAATTAACTTCAGTGTGCAAAGTTTCGGCGGGTAAGTTGGTTGGTGATAAATTTGTTTTTAAATCTCCCCAAAGTCCTGTTTTGATATCTAATTTAAAACCTCTTTCTTCGGTGTTTTTCTTCAGTCCCCGATTAATCCGCCATAAGGTGGCTGTACTACCATAGGTTAATTTGAATAGTGGTGTATGATCTGCTGCTAAAACTGTGGCAGATTCTTGTTTTTGGGCGGCATAGCGGAAATGGGTGGTGATGTTATAACCGTATTTGAGTCTTTCTTCTTCGTCGCAGGTGATCCTTTCTCTTCTGCGAGTGAGGGCGGTATCCATTGAGAGAACACGACTTAGTTCAGAAAGATTTTGATAGGCATCTGGTTTGAATTTTGTGCCGCAGTTTTCACAAGTATCACGGCTCAAATTATCTGTATGGAAATAACCGCAGTTAAAACAACATTTTACTCGTTGGTACTGGCTATCAATTCCACCGACAGGAATTTTGGTTTTTGATACCATGAATTTACTACCTTCATAGTAAATAATATTACTGGGTGCAAATTCCCGTAAAGCGACAACACGAGGACGGGAGATAAATTCACCACCGTCATTAGTGGGAATATATGCCCTCACAGGTAAGCGGGGGAAGTTAAACCCTGGTAAAAATCCTTCAGCAGCGAAGTAGCGGTAGGGATAAAATTCAAATTCGCTATTACTTTTACCTTGGTTGAGTCCGACTAATAAGCTTCTTTGTCGTAATGCTTCTCGTTCCTGGGCTTTGGCAATGTCATTTTCTTCTTGGGTGACATAGCCTCTAGCATGACGGTCTATGATGTTGCGGGCTTTGTCTAATTGGATCACGGCTTCACGGTATAGTTCCCGCCAGCGATCGCATTTTCTATTCAATGTATTCAGTGCATTTTCTATGGTAAATTGTAGCCAATTCACAGAATACCAAGAGGCTTTTTGTAAATCAGTTTGGCAGAAAGCATCTGCAAGTATTGATTGAGTGGCTTGCAGACATTCAGCTAATTTTACAGGAATCAGTATCAATTGTTGACGGATGCTGTCTTTAAGGGGATAACCATCAACATCTAAATCGAGAATTTTGTTCATGGAGTCATCTAAGTAAACTCCCGTATGTGCCAGCCAAATAGAATATACGTGAGATTGGACTAAATCTTGATTGGCTAATTCTAGTTTAGGTGGTGCAACAGCCCCAGCTACCATCTGTTCTTGACGTTTAAAGAAATATTGATCATGTCCACTACCAATGGCCGCATAGGTAATAACTAATGCTTCTTGTCCACTCCGTCCAGCCCGGCCACTGCGTTGGGCATAGTTAGCCGGACTGGGGGGAACGTTCCGCAAATGGACAACGCTGAGGTCAGAAATATCAATTCCTAATTCCATTGTCGGAGAACAGAATAAACTCGCTAATTCCCCTTTTCTAAACCTTTCTTCCCGTTCTTGACGGGCTTTAGTTTTGACTTGTCCTGTATGTTCTCGCCCTTCCATTGTTTGAATTTTTTGGGCATTACTTTGATAAAATTCCTGGAAGAATTTGTTAACAGGTATTTTGGCATCTTCTTGACCCTGTAAACGCTTAGATGAAAGAGGATCTGGGGGAATTTCAGTTAATATTGTAAATTTCCATACCAAGGAATTGATTTGTAATTGAATACCATTTTTAGTAGTTAAAAAACCGGCATCAGCTAAAGCAGCAATGAAGGTATTAATTAAAGTATTGTACTCTGTTTCTGTTAACAATTCACTGCGTAATGTCCAAGCTTTAGGAGAACGTAAAAACCGCCCAATTTTACTTCTAGTTGTTAATTTCACCTTGGCTTGTTTGTTGGTGCTACTATCTATAGTTGCGAACTGGGCAAAATTCAAATTCAACTTCTCACTTTCATCAAATACCCAAGGTTCTTTAATTGCTTGGAAAACATCTCTAATTAAAGAATCTTTATTATCAGGTTGGAGTAACTTAGCATCAATAGCTAATTCCCGACGGAGATGATTTAATAAAGCTAAAGCAGCAGTCAATCTTTCTTGAGGAGTTGCTTGTAATAAAACTGGATGACGGTGTTTATTCCAAATAGCTTTATCTGTACAAATTTCCTCTAAACCATCATATTCAATTACCAAAAGTCCGCACTGTTCTAAATTAGGTTGAACAATACGCCATCCTCTGCGTAAATCTTCATAAAGACGATATTCAATTAAGTCTTGAAAAGCTTTTTCGTTGCGTGTTTTACCTCTACCAAATTCTGCCACTTCTTTAGCATAATCTTTTTGGGTTATTCCCATTTGTTTGATAACTTCACTCACTAATTCCCTATGAGTAAGTTGTCCTTTATTTTGTAATGCACCTAATAAAGCAGCACGTAAAAAACTGGTTTGGACAAAATCATTAAAATGCCCCGCTTGTAATGAGGCATCTTGGCGATTATCGGTAAAACTGAGAATTTTAGCAGCTTGGGCTTTTTCGCCTGTGAAAACTTGTTTTAGACGGCTGACGGTGGATAAACAGAGGAGAGTTGTAGCGGTACTTCTACCTTCACTACTCAAGCGGGAAAGTTTGGTAAATTCGTTTTTATTCCCATCATGAACTACACCACAATTTAAACACACGCGAAATGGTCTAGGAACAAACCAACAAGTTGTTCCTTGTAATAGGGAAGTTGTAATTTTCCCGTTGGGGAGAATTTGTAATTTTTGGGGAATGAATTTAGCAAAGTCTTTTTTAGGAACTCTTCCTTTCTTTTTAGTTTCGGTAAACCAAGAATCAGGAAGTCTTTCTTCATCTTTATAAACATCCCAAAGTCCTGGTTCATCTAAGGTAATATAACCAGCTTGGATATCAGCATATTCGGGACTCATATCTAATGCTGTGGGAAGTTGGGGAAAGACTATTTGTTTGTCGTTATTGTAATTTACTACATAATAATCATGTCCACATTCCCGACAAAAAACGAGAGGATAAAGTAAACGGTTTTCTGTGGTGGTATATTGTCCTTCTAAGGTAAGAAACCGTTTTTCTGGAGTTTCGATAGTGGCGTAAACACTACCACCTTGGGAAATAAATTGATGGAGTCGAAAAGCTAAACCTTTAACTTTACTTCCCCATAAAAACATTTGTTTGAGGACATTGAGATATTGTTCGTAGTTTTGTTTGACTGCATTCTCATTTTCTGGTGTTAAAGTGCAACTACTAGCCAATATTTCTGCACCAGATTCTAAACTTATGGGTGTACGTCGGGTGTAATTCGTAGTTCGTAATTCATAATTTGTAATTGAAGAGTTTTCGGTTATTGGTTCGGGCGTTTTTTCTTCAGCTAAACCAAATGTCATTTCTATCCAAGAACTTAGGGGATGGTTTTGGAAGTTTTCTAATGTTTGTTCTGTCTCTGGTGGTAAACCTTTTTCAATGCTTTCTCTCAGTTCTTTTACCGTCGGTTCAGCCAGTTTTATAGAACGTTCTAAGGTTTCGTCTATGACGTTATGGGGTTTAATTTCAACACCAAATAATTTACTCGCAACATCTGCTACTACTTGACGGCGTTCTGTGCGTGTTCCTTCTGTGGACATGGTAGCACTTGTCCCAATACATAATAATTCGTAATTCGTAATTCGTAATTCGTAATTGGTAATATTTCCTGCGGAAATGTGATTTCCCAATTGGCTATTCTTTCCGCAGCGTTGACGGAGTTTTCTAATTAAAATCGCTACGTCTGCACCTTGTCTACCGCGATAGGTATGGAGTTCATCTAATACTAAAAATTTTAATTCTGGAGAAGCAACAAGTTTTTCTTCGTGGGTGCGGGAAAGCATTAATTCCAGCATCACATAGTTAGTTAATAATATGTGGGGTGGGTTATTTTGAATTTCGGTTTTTGTGTTTAAACTTTCTTGTCCGGTGTATTTAGCAACGCGAATATGGGTGTTAGGAACGTTATTGAGAAATTTCTTGATTTCTTCTTCTTGAGAGTTAATCAAGGCATTCATGGGATATACTAATATTGCCCTGACTCCTTGAATTTCTGGATGACGGAGTAAGTCGTTAAAAATGGGGACTACATAAGTCATACTTTTCCCAGAACCTGTACCTGTTGTTAATACATAAGGTTCTTGTTTTTCGGCGGTTTCAAATGCTTGTTGTTGGTGATAGTGAAAGTGAAAAGGTTTGCCGTTTTTAGAGAAGTATTGAGCACATTCAGGATGTAAAATACCGCTATTTACTAATTCGGTAACTGTTGCACCAGGGCGATATTTGGGGTTAAGTTGGACGAGGGGATTTGTCCACAGTTGTCCTTTTTCAAGTTCTTGATTGACAAATTCTCTAACTTTATGATCACGGATTTTTAAGAAGCTTTCTATATAGCGGCGATAGTCGCCGATAATTTGATTACGGAAGTTAAATATATCGAGGTAATTCGTAATTCGTAATTCGTAATTCGTAATATTTCCTATGGCTACGCCACGCAAGCTATCGGAAACGCTACGCGAACGTAATTCGTAATTAAAGAAGGTTGGGGGGGTGCGTCCTAAACGGTGATCTATATATGCTATTAATTGATTAGTAAAGGTTTGTGTGAGGGTGTCAGGATTAAAGATTTCTGTGATTTCTGGATAATCCCATTCTGGGGGAATATGGGTGAAAATTAGGTTTAGTTGTTCGGGGGTGAGTTTAGCAATGTTTGTACAATCAACTAATGCTAATTTTTGTCCCATGAGGGAACTAATTAATAGAATAGCTGCTTCTGATTGTGGGATGAGTTCTTGTAGTTTGACTAGGATTTTCATAATTCGTAATTGTCTAAATCAGGATTATTGGTAATTCGTAATTCGTAATTCGTAATTCGTAATTCGTAATTATTTTGTCAGAATCAGGATTTCCAGGATTAAAGGATTTACAAGATGTGGTTTGATGTTTTTTGTAGTAATTTGAGAGTGAAGTTTTTGATGTTTAGATGATTATACTAATAAATTGCCTAATTGAATAATCTTTTTAACATAATTTAATCTTTTTATGTTTGATAACTTCCAAATAACATCCTGTACATCCTCTAATCCTGGTTATCCTGATATGGCTAACGCCCCGCTACGCTATCAGACAATTAACAATTACCAAACACCACACCACAGATATCAAAATCACATCCTGTACATCCTTTAATCCTGGTTATCCTGATTCTGACAAAATAATTACGAATTACGAATTACGAATTACGAATTACGAATTACATCCCAGGCTTCTAAGACTAATCTTTGTGTTCTATATTCCCCAAATTGTTTGATTTCATTGTTCTTTAATACTCTAAATGTTTCACTGGGAAAATCTGCACCATAGACATCAGCAGGATCTAATATATATCGTAGTTCATCGCGGGTGAGTTGGTAAAGTTTGGCGTAATATGCGTCTAATTCCGCTCGAATTAAGGCGCGTTTGTTGGGATTCCAAATAAATGGTTCTCCGTTGTATCCCATGTCTTGCGCGAAGGGTTGCATATCCCAGGATGTGTACACTAATTCGAGGACGCGGGGGGTGATATATTCTATGTCTTTTTGTGTGTATTTTTCTGGGGGAATAATGGGAAGTTGTTTGAGGATGAAAAAACTAAAATTAGTTCCTCCTAATTTTTGACGAGTAACGAAATCAAATACTAAACTGTTGAAATATCCATATAAGCATGATATTAAATGTGGATTATTTATTGTTGGAAGCATTATAAATACACTATCACCAAAAGCAATTTTAGGGGCTAGGCTAAAAATGGCTGTACGTTCATCAGTTGAACGACAAATACGCCTAAAACATAAAAGCCATTCTTTTTTCCAATTCCCACTTAATTTATTTTCAACTTCCTTTTTATCAACCCAATAACGAGGTTGAATAGCAAAAGATAAATCGCTTTTTTCATCATCTGTTAAATCACGAGTATCACCATTATCTGTATAAGTCGCCCAACGGTGATCAAATTGATGAAACATTTTCGCTTCATATAATGGTACTTTCAGATCCTCGACTTCTTCAAGAATTTGGGGATCTTGGGTGTGAAATAACCCGCTATCACTAGACATATTAAATAAACCTTGCATAAATGAAATACCCCAAGGGTTAATTCCGGTTTTCTCATTTTCTAAAACTGGCACATTTTGATATATCTTTTTAGTTAATTCTGCATCTTTGCTTGTTCTAAAAACTGGACAAGTGAGAGTATTAGGATTAATTAAAGCTATATCTTGAGGTGAAAGTTGAAACAACCGCGTTTGATTTTCTAATTGTTTAGGTTGAGTGAGGAAAAATGCAAAATTACCGCGTTTAATTGGTTTACCACTCAAAGCAAGTAAAGAAAATTTCATTCTGCTATCTACAGCAGCAAATAATTTTTCTCTATTTTCAAAATCATACAAACTTGCTAAATTCTGCTTTTGTGTTAAATCACCAAAAAACTTTTTACAAGTATCATCAGTTGCAATACCTGTAGGAACAATTACCCCAACTCGTCCATTATCATTAATCAAACTTCTGGTAGTTTCCGCAAACACAGCATAAGTATTAATTTTACCCGCCGCAGTTAAAGGAAATCTTCCGGCTTCTCGAATAAACTTATTTTGAGCATCAGCATCATGTTTAGCATCTTCAAAAGCTTGTGCTAACGCTGGATTTTGCTTTGGTAACTCCTTAATCAACTTTTCCCGCGCTGCTTTATTTGGTGCGTTCGCAATTTCCAAATTACGAGAAGCGAAAAACTCCTTTTCAGCAATTTGTAATATTTCCCAAGGAGGATTACCTAAAACACAATCAAATCCTTTCGGTAATTCGTAATTATTAGATTGAGGGTTGAAAACTTCTGGGAATTCTAAAGGCCAGTGAAAGAAATTCTTTTCCTTTGCTAACTTATTCGCAGCTTCAATTAACCCTTGTAATTCGTAATTCGTAACTCGTAATGCTCCCTTCGGGAGAGCTTCGCTAACGTAATTAGATTGAGAATTGAGGATTTTTTGGACAGTTTCCCGTTTTAACCTATCTATAGTTGCTGTAGTTGGTAAAAGTTGTAAATTATGTTCAGTTAAATACATAAAAAATGCCGCAGTCCATAAATTACAAGCTACATATTTTAACCACCAATGATTATCTAAAAGATTATCTTGATATTTTCTCTCTTTTTCTTTAACTTCCTGGGGTGTATTTTCGGAAAAGTCCGCTAATTCTTGCCATAATTTCGCATAATTTACACCCTCATCTTCTATCTTTTCAAAAATAGATAATTGTCCTTGGGTTTCCCGTTCTTTTTTATTCCGCTTTTTAAAATCAGTGGCTAACTTCTTATCATCACCAGTCACCGCTTTAAAAGCATCATCAGGAATACCTGCATCTAAACAATCTAAATCCAAAACACCAACCAGAGAATTACCGCATTTTATCCGATGATCTAAAAAGTTCAATGGTTTACCAGTCGCAAAACCTTCAATCCATAAAGCCACTTTACACAAATCAACCGCTAAAGGGTTCAAATCTACGCCATAAATACAGTTTTGAATCACATCACGCACCGCTTGACGTAAAGGTTCGGGTGCTGGTTGAGATTCCCCTGTTCTCACCTTCGCTAATTCCTTTCCTATGCGTCTTGCTGCTGCTAATAAAAAATGTCCAGAACCACAAGCAGGGTCTATTACTTTTATGCTTAATAATGCTTGTTCTAACCTCTCGTTCCCAGACTCCGGCTGGGAATGCACACGCTGAGGTTCTACCTCAATTGTACCAGGAGACAGAGCCTCTGGATCTACATTCCCATGCAGAGCATGGGAACGAGAAGGGGTGACGTTCTTCAATTTCTCCTCAATAACTGGTTCTAATGCGGTTTTAATTAACTGTTGGACAAGTTGGGGAGGTGTGTAATAAGAACCTGTGGTTTTTCTATCACTTCCAAATACTAAATTAAATTCATATATGCCTTGATTTTGTTTAATTTGGGGGTGAAAATCTAATAAACTTTCATAGACACTTCCCAATTCTTCTACATCCAAAGCCGCATAATTTACCCGGCGTGTTTGACCTTTATCTTCATACAAGGATAAACAACGAATGCCAGTTAATAAATCATAATTATCAATACCACAATCATCTAAATCTGTCAAGGTTTGTGAACCAAATAAATCACCATTTAAAGGCGATAATCCTAATATTTGTCCGCGCCAATTTTCATCAAATAACTTAAATGTCACCCGTAAACCTTGCCAAATATCTTGAAATCCTTCCCGATGATAGCGGGGACGTTCTGCTAATTCTCGCAAGCGTTCAATACTGTAATATTCAAGATAAATTCTCGCTTTCTCTGTATCTTCTCCAATTAATAATAAGTTGCGAGATTCAGCCACCATTAAGAATAAGAGACGGTAGATTAATCTTAATAATTGTCGGTATAATGCGTAATTCGTAATATTTCCTATGGCTACGCCACGCAAGCTATCGGAAACGCTACGCGAACGTAATTCGTAATTATTAGATAATTTTTGGCGGAGATTTTCGCTATCACGATGTTGAATAAAGCCATTTCCTAGCTGTATCAAGGCTTTTTCTACCCCGTCGCGCAGTCTGTCGCGGACTCTTCCCCCTTGTTGCAGACTCTCTTGATGGTAATATTCCAATAAGCATTTATCCGCATCATCCGCAGTCTCTGGTAAACGAGAACGATGGAAAAGCCGATAAAATAAGCCAAATTCCGCGAAGTTCTCACCGTTGAGAATCTGCTCTAGGTCAAATTCGATATAAGTAAGGCGAGTCATGAGAGAAGAGTCGCGTAATAACCGCCAGCGAAAACCATTAGTTGCGATCGCCCAAAGATGCTCTGTCTTGTTAAGATATTCCTGTACTAATCCATGCGCTGATAACCGAGGAGTCCCACTGGGAGGACGTTGATCAATATCTAACCGACAACCAATAATATGAATGGGGGGATAATTCGTAATTGGTAATATTTCCTTCGGAAACGCTACGCGAACGTAATTCGGAATTGAAGAGTCGGATGGTAATACGGCGCGGTGGGAAATGGCGTAGGTTTGCCCTTCTACCACTTCAGCTTTAGCGGTATATACTGGGGTATATCCCAGACTTTTTAACAGCAGCACAGCCATTTCACGGGTGATACTGGTGGCTGTATCTTCGGCATCCAGTCTATTTAATTGGCGTTGAAAAGATGCCCAATAGGCTTTTGCATCACCCCAAGCGATCGCAATTTCATCTTCTAATTTATCAGATTTAGGTAAGCCAAAATCCGCCGGTGTTTGTCCTTTGATATTACCGGTTAATAGTTCGGTGGTAATATCTGCTGCGAGTAAGTTGCCTTCAAATTGTACGCCAATCATAGTTTTAATTCGTAATTCGTAATTATTTGTCTTTGAGTTTTTTGGTAGAAGCGACTAAGATTTTTCCAATTTCGTTAGCTTCTTGGAGAAGTAAGGTAAATTTTGGTTTATCTACTAATTCTGATTCTATCAAAATTTCTAACCAGTATTGAGTTTCTCTAGCTTCTTTCAGGGCTATTTCTAATTTATGAATGAAGTCTTTATCAGATTGAGCAGATTGAGTTTCTCTAACATTTGCGCCTACAGAAGTACCAGACCGCAATAACTGTTTAGAAAGTGCCCGATAAATTCCTGGTTTTTCATCAAGAAAGCAACAAGCTTTAATTATCCTAATTGCAAATTGTTTTGTCCTATCTGTAATTGTGATATAATTATTGCTTTTGATATTTGCATTTGTGTTTGTGTTTGTCACCTTTAACATCCTCCCTTGCTTCTTTCTTAAATTCCAAATTCCAAATTACGAATTACGAATTACGAATTACGAATTACGAATTACCCCCGGTTGCAAGATATATACACCCAACAAATCCATCGGTAATTGTGGTATTACTTGAACCCTGCCCTCCTGAGTAATTGCCCGTACACGCTGATGAGATTGGGATAAAGAGAGCGATCGCTCTTTGGCAAATAGTTCTAAATCTGTTTGCAACTCATCTAAACGATTCAACAACTCTTCTACCTCCTGTTTTTTCAGTCCCGCAGGAGCATCAGCGACCGGGTTGGCTTGTTCTAACAATGCTTTCGCTTTTTCTGGTGCTAACCACATCGGATTTGAGGGCGGTCCGGTAAACCCCACTACCGCACATTCTTCTCCTAACAGTTGATGATTACGCTTGAGCGTATCCACGCCTTGAGCTAAAGCCCGATTACTAACTTTTTGTGTCAACAAATGTCGCAATCTTAACAACAATAAAGTTGTCCGTTTAGTTACAGTATCTGTAGTAGTAAACCCGCACCTAGCCGCCAAAGGTTCTGGGGAATTAACCAAAGCTTCTTCGATAATATGACGCGCTAAACCCTCCACCAAAGGATGATTCCGTCCCACATATTCCACCCCAAACGGTGCAGGTGTGGTAAAAGTAATTAACCGTTTTTCATTCCCTAAAGTGGGTTGTAAAAAATTAGGAATTGACGGTAATAACCATCCTTGTTTTTGTTGAATTAATGAACAAGACAACCGCGTACAAGCATTTTTCACAAACCTGAATACATCGTCTTCACTACCGAGAATTTGATCAGATTCCATCAATTCCTGTTCTACTTCCGTTGGTTTAATTGCCTTTTGTGCAAAGCGAGTCCGGCTGATTTTTTCCCGTTCTACAGCCTTATCCCATTGTTTATGCACCTGTTCAACGGCTGATTCTCCCTCATCTAATAAATCCAATAATGACAACTGTTGCGCGTCTGTACTCTTATCAAATAAAGATTTAAACACTGCCTCAGAAACAGTAGTGCTATCCATTGGTACAGGAACAGTAATACCCAATGTTTTATGTATTTGTACTGCCTTACGAATTAACACTTCTAAAACTGCCCCATCTACGGGATTATCCTGACCATAGAGTAAACAACTTTTTACCTGGGCCGCTACCTGTCCATAGCGGTCAATGCGTCCTTCTCGTTGTTCTAATCTGTTAGGATTCCAAGGTAAATCATAGTGAATCACCGCACTAAAATGAGACTGTAAATTTACCCCTTCGCTCAAACAGTCAGTAGCAACTAGCACCCTTTGAGGATAGGACTTTAATTCTTGCAGCCTAATTTCTCGTTCATCTTCCGACTGTTCCCCAGTAATGGCAATCACCCGAATTTGCCCGCTTTTCTTTTCTAATTTCTGTTTCAGGGCATTTGCCAAATAATTAGCTGTAGCAATGTAGCGACACCAGATAATCGGGTTGTAATTATTTGCCAGTAGGGATTGAATATAATTAATACAAGTTTGTAACTTTTGATCCTTATTCCCCTGTAACTCTGCCGCAGCTTGGATAAAAGTCCGCAGCTTGCGTTTATCTGCATCCCCATAACTTTGCTTTCCCTGTTCTATTACCACAGTCGGAGCAGCATCTACAGCTTGTTCCTGGTCTGTGGGATCATAGACATAAGAACTCATCAAATCATCATCTAATTCGTAATTCGTAATATTTCCTATGGCTACGCCACGCAAGCTATCGGAAACGCTACGCGAACGTAATTCGTAATTCGTAATTTTCGACTCCTTGCTTGTTAAGTTACGGCTTAATGTGGCCACAGCCGCAGCAGGGGAAGACATCACACAACGAATTAATGCCAATGCTGACCAATAACGTCCCCGGCGTTGGGCATGACTCATTTCTGCAGTAGTAGTTTTTACTAAACCCCGTGCAAAGTTATAAACTTCTTCAAAAAGCTGTTTATATTCCTTGGATAACTTGTAGGGTTCTTCGTCTGATTTGCGTTCAGGAAAAGGCGTTTCATTCCCTAACCACAGTTTCACATCTGCCCGTCGTCGTTGGATAAAATGACTGGCTAATGTATCTCGTTCTGGTTCTGTCAGTTTGTCCAACGTTAAATTTTCAAACTCTGGCTGGAGTAACCCTAACAATGACAGGAAAGATTCTTCAATTCCACTATGGGGAGTAGCCGAAAGTAATAATAAATGGCGGTTTTGTTTTTGGGCAATCTGCTGAATTAATTGATGTCGTTGCTGTTGGGATGTACCCTTACTGCTAGAACGGGTACAAGTATGTGCCTCATCCACAATGACAAAATCAGGACAGTGGGTAATAAAACTAGCTTTACGGCGTTCTGCTTTAGCATAGTCGAGGCTGACAATTATGTGGCGATAATAACTAAATACATGAGAACCGTTAGGTATTGCTCGTTCTAATTTAGAAGCGGTACCAGAACGGACTACCACCGCATCAATATGGAATTTTTCTCTTAATTCTTGCTGCCATTGCTCACATAAGTGAGGAGGACATAAAACTACTATCCGTCTCACTTCGCCTCTATCTAACAACTCACGGGCAATTAAACCAGCTTCAATGGTTTTACCAATACCCACATCATCAGCAATCAATAATCTCACTGTTTCTAATCGCAGTGCCATCAACAAGGGAACTAGCTGATAAGGATGAGGACGCAATGACAAGCGACCCAAGCAGCGAAAAGGACCAGCCCCACTGCGTAACAGATGTCGGGCTGCATCCATCAATAACACGGCTGCTGTGTGGTCTTTAATACTGTCAACAGTAGGCAGGGGAAAGGTTGCAGGGGCTAGATTTTCTAAATTTAACTGCCGATAAATCCCTACCATTTCTTCTTCGTGACCACTGAGGGGACGGAGGCGGATAAGGTCTTGATTTTCATCTGGCAGCACTACCCATTGCCGACTGCGACAACTGATTATAGAGCCGGGGGTGGGGTTTAAAGTATCTGTCATTGTTTCGCTGTGTTGGCAAAGTTGGCAGTGTAAATTAGGTAGAAAGGATACTTTTTGACTACCTGCTGGTATGGGTTGTATTAATAACTATTAATATTACTGTTTAGTATAAAGCCATCTAATCAAGCAAATACAACTTTATTATAAAAAGTGACAATTTTTTACTTCTGGGCTAGATTGTGCCGAAACAGGAGTTTTGTCCTTCTTAAAAATCTTATACAAAAGTCGCACAATACGACTTTTACTCCCACCACATCAAAAAAAGGTGATGGACAATAAACCGCTTTCAATTCAATATATAACGTAATCAGTAAACAACCTTTGGAGGCGCTAGAATATTGCCAACGTTGGGTGGAAATACCCCCATAAGAACCAGGTATACACTATATGTCCTGCTCTTGTCTAATCTATAAGTTAAAGTTATTAATTTTAATTTTTAAATAAGTTTTTTGAAAAAAATTTTTTATTTTCAGGGTTTAGGTCGCTTTCGGTGTGGTACTATGGTTATAGTATTATAATGGAGTGGTCGCAAAATTTTTATTTAGGCACGCATTCCCATTATCAGAATATCACACCCCACGCCGCAAGTCAACGGGTTAGAACCCAAAAAAAAGAAAATTTTTTTAATTTTTTAATTTTTTTTTAATTTTTTTGAAACTTGCACCCATTAATAGCAAGTTTTGTGATAGTGCAATGATAACACAAATGAATATACTGTCAATCTTGATTCAGAGATTTTACTTTACATTTGAGTGACAATTATTTTACTGTTCTCCTTGGTATTGGTAGTATGATAAAGTTTCTTTGCTTTAAATTACCCAGTATTAATACCCTAACCTATGTCTGAACATAATCCCCATGGCAATCCTCTGGTCTTGTCTCGTCAGTTCAATGACTTAGATAGATTTAGAGAAGCCATAAAACCTTTGAATGTAACAGAAGGTAGTCAATTAACTCCAGGAGGCTTTCTAGGAACCATTAATTTTGCGGACTTTGGCAATCTGAAGTTTACTCACCTATATCAAAATCAAGCTACTAAAGGCAACGGTAGAAAGTCTATTGATGATATCGCTTTTTCAATGGTATTTCACCCTAATTTAATACAAGCAAGCTCTCATGGTTGTGCTGTTGGCAAGTATGATCTATTTGGTTTCGACCCTACGAGGGAAGTAGATATAGTTGTTGACAAGGACGTTCATTTAGTCATGACCAGTGTTAATAAGTGTGCTTTCTATACTCTATCTGAACAGATGGGATACAATCTGACAGTAAAGGTTATGCAAAATAATGCTCTGAGTTTACACCCTACATCATTGCGACCTCTCAGGGCTTTCTATGAGGAAATTACTCATGTATTCAATACTCAAACATCCTTGTTAATGCAATTACAGATGCAATCATTAATAATGGAGGATTTCTTACCATTGCTAATTAATACCTTTGGTAAGGGCATTCAAAAAAAAGAACGCATATTAAAACCTTTCCGTCGTTATTCCCTGGTCAAGAAAGCGGAAGAAATTTCTAAATCCTATAGGGATAAACCTTTAACTCTACAAAAACTATGTGAGGAATTACAAACTAGCCGTACTGCTTTATCTTCTGGGTTTGAGGAAGTTTTTGGTATCAGTCCCATGGCCTATATCAAAATCCAACGGCTTAATGGGGTACGTCGCGCTTTGATGAATACTGATACGAACATAAAAACAGTGATGGATGTGGCTCAGGAGTGGGGATTTTGGAATGCTGCACATTTTGCTAAAGATTATAAGGAAATGTTTGGTGAGTTACCATCAAAAACTTTGCGAGGTAATTTGCAATAGATATCTCTGAAAATTAATTAAATATGCGTTTCCTATAACCCTTGTAGTTTCATGAAACGTCTCTACATTCTTTGTCTAATAATCAAATCCCTGATCTAAAAAAATCGGGGATCTGGGAGTTATACTATTATGGGACGTATAAGAGATGTAAATCTATGTCTAAAGGAAATCCTGATAATAATTCACTGGTTTTTACTCGCCAGTTTCATGATCCATATAAATTTGCAGAAGCCATAAAAACGCTGAAGATCAAAAGAGGTGCTCAATTAAGCCCAGGAAGCTTTTTAGGAACTCTTAATTTTGCGGACTTTGGAGATTTGAAGTTTACTCATCTGCATCAAAGCCAATCTACTAAAGCCACTGGTACGAAATCTGATGATAATATCGGCTTTTCGTTGGCATTTCAACCCAAGTTAACACAAGTAAGCTCTCACGGTTGCGTTATTCAAAATCATGATATATTTGGTTTTGACTATACTAGGGAAGTAGATGTAGTTGTTGGCAAAGATGCTCATCTGGTCATAGCTAGTGTGAATGCGCTGGCTTTTCATACTCTATACGAACAAATGGGGTATGAACATGGAGAAAAAGTTATTAAGCATAATGTCATGCGTTTACACCCTGCCTCGTTGCGATCTCTCAGGGCTTTCTATCAAGAAATTACTCATGTATTCAATACTCAACCATCATTATTAATGCAATCACAGATGCAATCATTAATAATGGAGGATTTCTTGCCACTACTAATTAATACTTTTGGTAATAACGCTAAAAAGAAACAACGCACATTAAAACCCTTCCGTCGTTATTCCCTGGTCAAGAAAGCAGAAGAAATTTCTAAATCCTATAGGGATAAACCTTTAACGCTACAAAAACTATGTGAGGAATTAGGAACTAGCAGTACAGCCTTATGTTCTGGATTTGAGGAGATTTTTGGTATCAGCCCTATGGCCTATATCAAAATTCAACGGCTTAATGGTGTACGCTACGCTTTAATGAATTCTGATCCAAGTACAAAAACAGTGCTGGAGGTGGCTCAGGAGTGGGGATTTCGGAATACTGCATGTTTTGTGAGGAATTATAAGGAAATGTTTGGTGAGTTACCATCAAAAACTTTGCGAGCTAATTTGCAATCATCAAATCCCTGATTTTTGGGATCAGGAACTAGGAGTTT
>Ga0208358_1000246_pt1 | contig 19780 bp, 19 predicted proteins | sample LakMenEpi10Aug09_FD_150685 | JGI IMG/M metagenome (GOLD analysis project Ga0208358, IMG submission 150685) | Freshwater microbial communities from Lake Mendota, WI - 10AUG2009 deep hole epilimnion (SPAdes) | ecosystem: Environmental > Aquatic > Freshwater > Lake > Epilimnion/Euphotic zone ... | reverse complement strand
CTACAGATTACCTAGTGAAGCAGAATGGGAGTATGCTTGTAGAGCCGGCACAAAAACACCATTCTCTTTTGGTGACAACATCACCACGGATTTAGTAAACTATAATGGTACTTATCCCTATAAGTCCGCACCTAAAGGTAAATATCGAGAACAAACTACAGATGTAGGAACTTTTCCCCCTACTTTTCCCCCTAACCCTTTTGGCTTGTACGATATGCACGGGAATGTGTGGGAGTGGTGTGAAGATGACTGGCATGAAAATTATATAGACGCGCCCACAGACGGCAGTGCTTGGAACAGTCAAAGCGGCAGTAACACTAAGCTGCTTCGTGGCGGTTCTTGGTACTACGATGCTGGGTGCTGTCGGTCTGCGAATCGCAATAGGTATTCGCGCGACTATCGTTACTACTACTGCGGTTTTCGGGTCGTGTCTTCGTTCAGGACTTTGTAGCCCTTTATACTCTTATTCTTTTACCCTCTACCCTTCTTTCTCTTTTCCCTTCTTAATTCCTCCGCCTTTGGCGGAAAAAAATTTTTTTCATAAGTCGAGGTATTTGCTTAACTATATCACACAAATTAGGAAAGTGTCAAGATTCTCAATATCCCCGACTTCTTTGAGAAGTCGGGGATCTGAAGATTAACATTTGTATCTAATATATTTTCAATCTCATATTTTCTTGTACACTGTTTAGTGGGGTAGGTGATACCGACTGCTTCGTGGCGGTTCTTGGAACAACAATGCTAGGAACTGTCGGTCTGCGAATCGCAATAGGAATTCGCGCGACAATCGTAACAACAACTACGGTTTTCGGGTCGTGTCTTCGTTCAGCACTCTTTACAGTCAGAACTGGTAAATGGGAATTTATCGGGCGTATATAAAGAGTCCAAACCTAACCCAGCGATAGAAGCAATTCTGTCCGAATATAAAACCGAGTCGGGTAGCTTGGTAGGGTAAAACCGAAAATTTGCTCGACTCTCAAATATGTTTTAAACAATGTCCGATTTATCTATCATTCAGAAAACATACGATTTAATTAAATGGTATGTACCGATTATCAATCGTTTACCAAAAAATTATAAGTTCTTATTGGGAGATAGAATCACGACAGGCTTATATGATATTTTAGATGGGTTGCTAACTGCCCGTTATAGTTCCGAAAAGTTGCTACAACTAGAATCTTTGAATATCAAATTAGAAATCCTCAGATACCAGACAAGATTGCTTTTCGATTTTAACTTAATTGCCACCGAGCGTTACGAATATATCCAAAAGCTAATCAATGAAATTGGTACAGAATTAGGTAGTTGGATAAAACAACAAAAGCACAAATGTTACCTCACGTAGGTTGGGTAGAACGAAGTGAAACCCAACATAAGATATTATATATAGTTTATCAACAATGAAAAGATATGGAAATCTTTGGCATGAAATCACAGATTTTAGCAATTTACTCTTGGCCGCAAAACAAGCGCAAAAATGTAAACGATTTAAACCTGATGTTCTCCAATTCAATCATAACTTAGAACAGGAATTATTTAACCTACAAGCAGAACTAAAATCAAAAGGCTATATTCCCGGAAATTATAGAACATTTGAGATTTTTGAACCCAAACCCCGGTTAATTTCTGCTGCGCCCTATCGTGATAGAGTGGTACATCATGCTCTTTGTCGTGTTGTTACTCCCATTTTTGAAAGTACATTTATTCATGATTCCTACGCTAACCGAGTTGGGTTTGGTTCACATCGGGCTTTACGTCAGTTTACTAAATTTGCCCGTTCTAGTAAATATGTTTTTCAAGCTGATATTCGGAAATACTTCCCCAGTATAGATCATGAGATATTAAAATTTCTAATTCGTCACAAAATTAAATGTCCTGATACACTTTGGTTAATTGATAAAATTATTGATAATAGTAATGAACAACAACCTGTAATTGATCATTTTCCTGGTGATGATTTATTATTACCTTTAGGAAGAAGACGAGGTTTACCAATTGGTAATTTAACAAGTCAGTTTATGGCTAATGTTTATTTAAACGGTCTTGATCATTTTATCAAAGAAAAACTGAAATGTAAAAAGTATATTCGTTATGTTGATGATTTTGCTTTGTTTAGTGATGATCCAACATTTTTAAAGAATGCGAGACTTGATATTGAGGAGTATTTAGCAGATTTAAGATTAAAAATTCATCCCATAAAAAGCCAATTATTTAAAACTAAACATGGTGCTAATTTTGTGGGTTTTCGTGTTTTACTTCATCAAATTAGAGTCCGTAATAGTAGCTTGCGTTTAGGAAAAAGAAGAATTAGGAAACTTATTAGAGAACATCAACAAAGTAAATTAGAAAATGAAATGATAAAACAATCCCTACAAAGTTGGTTTGCTCATTTAAAACATGGTGATACATGGAAATTAAGAGAAAACATCTGTTTGACAATGGTTATTGATAATTTAGAGGTTTGTTTATGAGTCAATCCTGATTCAGATTACCCAAAAACAACACCGCGATAAATTTCCGATATCGGTAAATCAACCCCAACAGACTCCAAAGAAATGGATTTTTCTAAATCATTAAAATCACTGAATAACCAACCTTGAGACTGTTTGCTATATTTTTCTATAAAAATTTCATCTTGTTCAACTAATAAATATTCACAAAAACTGCTAATTGAACGATACATCCGAAACTTGCTTTGTCGGTCATAATCTGCGGTTGAAGGTGATAATACTTCTACAATTAAAATGGGATTTAAAACTTCATCATTGCGGTTGTCATTTAGTTGCGGTTGATCTGCAAAAACCATTACATCTGGATATAATCCGCGTTTATATTCAGGAATCCATAACCTCAAATCACTATTAATTGGCTCACATTTACTATCACGCAGAAGATATGTAAGATAGGTTAACATATTGCGACCGATACGGCTATGATTGATTGATCCTCCTGGCATGGTAACAATTTCTCCATCACGATATTCACTGCGTTCTTCAGCTTTTTCTTCAATGGCGCGATATTCATCTAAACTATAACGACGTTCAACAGTAGTAATCATCATCTTATAACCAATTACATTGAAGTCATCATGATTCTAGCAAAACTGGATATATTGTTGAATCATTGACATTATTATCAATAATAATAAACAATTTTTATCCAAAATATTACCCAAACAGTTGAGTTATTTATCAATTATGATTTTTATCTCGTTATCTCGTTCCCAGTCAAAGACTGGGAATGCTCTCAAGAGGCTCTGCCTCTGCTATCATTGAAGGTAGAGCCTTCTAAAATTCATTCCCATACAGAGTATGGGAACGAGAACGAGAAATCCCCGACTTGTCAAAGAAGCCAGGGATCTAAAAATCATCAACCACCATCAATAGCGTACTGAATCAGCAGTGATAACCGTTGGCGCAATGTTTCCATACCTAAACGCTGACTGGCAGAAATAAAAATCGCCAAAGGAAACTCCTCCCGCGCTAAAGCCAGAGTTTCACTGCTAACTTGATCAATTTTATTAAAAGCCACTAAAGCAGGTCCTGGTGTAATCGGCATTTGCGCGAGTATGTCCCGAACTGAGCGAATATGACTTAACCAAGCAGGATGAGATAAATCTACTAAATGCAATAAAGCGTCTGCCTCTGTTACCTCCTCCAAAGTAGCACGAAAGGCATCCATTAAAGAAGATGGTAATTCATGAATAAACCCTACAGTATCCGTCATTAAAGTTTCCTGAATCACACCCGTTTCAGCGTGGGGAAGCATTAACCGTCTAGTAGTTGGGTCAAGTGTAGCAAATAATTGATCAGCCGTGTATACTTCCGAGTTGGTAAGGGCATTAAGTAAAGTAGATTTACCGGCATTAGTATAACCTACTAAAGCCACAGAGGGAACTTCTCGGTGTTGTCGCCGTTGACGTAATCTACAACGATGTGCTTGTAATTGATTAACTTCCTGTTGAAGTCGAGAAATGCGTTTTTGAATAGCCCGACGTTCCGTTTCTAGCTTGGTTTCACCAGGTCCCCTAGTACCGATACCACCTCCCAATCTGGACATGGCTTGACCTCTACCAGTGAGTCGTGGTAACATATACTCTAACTGCGCTAATTCTACCTGTAATTTACCAGCACCAGATTGAGCGCGTTGAGCAAAAATATCTAAAATTACTTCCGTACGGTCAACGACTCTCACACCAATTTGCGCTTCTAAATTGCGGACTTGGGAAGGTGAAAGATCACGATCAAATACTACCAAATTAGCACCCAGAGTTTGCGCTGTGAGAGCAACTTCTTGGACTTTACCTTCACCAATCACTGTTTGGGGATGAATACGCGATCGCTTTTGTTGTAAAGTCTGTAATACATCACCCCCCGCCGTATCTACCAACCGTGCCAATTCTGCTATAATATCCTGGAATTGTTGCGGGCTGGTATTATCCGTTAATACTCCTACAATTACCACCCGATCATGATCAGCGTCTACTTCCTGAGCTACATATTCCCGACTAAATTCCGCTTCTAGACTTTCTACCAATTCCAGAAAACCCTGGTCAGCCAAAGCATCTAAACTTAGAGGCGGTGATATGTGGGAATATGTATCAGTATTGGGAATACTGGTACTAGCGGATTGAGTCACAACCAACTGTCTGTTATTAGCCACCAGATGTGCTAGATAAGCTTCTTTTACGTATCCAGTGGCACCACCACCACGCTTAGTAAATCCGCCTCCAGTTATATTAAAAACCACTAAAGCATCTAACCTTTGTAAAGCCATCGCTGTCAAGTCCGCTTCATTCGGTGGTTCTGACTTGAGATTAGTAGATAAACAACGAATACCGCTCAAACGTTCAGCACCGTAACGTGGCAGTTCTAGGGGCGGGATTTGGGTTTGACGCGGACTACCTACACCAACACGAATTACTTGTCCGCGACGGTTGATATAAGTACAAACGGGTTGATTAATTTCCGTACTAACTGCTGCAAGACGTTGTGCAAACTCAGATGTAGTAATACAATCCCCTGATATCCGCTGATGGTACAGCCGCTGGAGTTGTTTTAGCTGGCTGGACTTTAAACCTTGAATATTGCCAAAAATAGTCTCTATAGGCGTTTATGACCAGTTACCTGGTTCCCCCTGAATCCTGATACTGTCTATTTTACAACAGGGAACAGGGAACAGGGAAGAGTTTTTTATTCTTAATTTTTAGTTTGTTAGGAGTTATTATTGATAATGATTGAAATTTCTAGACTCTCAGGCAATTATAGATTTATAATTAATGATTGTGAGTTTTTTCAAAAAACATAAAAAGTAATGAACGCGCAAGAGATTATTCGCTCAATTGAAGCGGAACAGATGAAATCCAACCTACCCGATATCTATGTCGGGGATACAGTCAAAGTCGGAGTCAAAATCCAAGAAGGTAATAAATTCCGTGTTCAACCTTACGAAGGTGTAGTGATAGCCATGCGGAATGGTGGTATTAACGAAACCATTACAGTTCGTAAAGTTTTCCAAGGTGTGGGTGTAGAAAGAGTATTTTTACTCCATTCTCCCCTGATTGAGACCATTAAAGTATTACGTCGTGGTAAAGTGAGACGTGCTAAACTCTACTATTTACGCGCCCTAGTTGGTAAAGCGACCCGTATTAAACAAAGATTTGACCGCCCTTTGTGATTCTCAATGGTGAATTAATAGACAAAACCCAGTCTGTAAGCGGCATCTGCCGCTAACTTGCCAAAAGAAAAAAAATAAGTTACAATCAGAATCGAATTGTGTTAAACTGAAAAAAGTTCAACACAATGACTGTAACGAGAAAAGCTTGTGCGCTCTTAGTTCAGTTGGTAGAACGCAGGTCTCCAAAACCTGATGTCGGGGGTTCAAGTCCTCCAGGGCGCGCTCAAAAAGAAAAATATTGCCCGAAGCAATAACGTCACTGCCAAAACGGCAAGAAACGTGAATTATTTCGGGTATAATTTTTTTAAAAGTAGCTTTCCTATTGCCAGTTAATTGAAGCCAAAGCTGTAAACTTGGAAAAATCACAAGGTTAGGCCATTTAATAAACGGGGGTATAACGACTGTGGCCAAAAAAAATGAAGCAGAAATGCCAGAAACCGAAAATGGGTTTAACTTAAACAATTTTTTCCAAGGGACAAAGGAAGAACTTGAGAAAGTCATTTGGCCCAGTCGGAAACAGTTGGTAAGTGAATCAGCCGCTGTGCTATTAATGGTTACACTCTCCGCATCTTTAATATATTTGGTAGATGGATTGTTCGCTTGGGCAGCAAAACAGGTGTTCTGATGACTTCTGCAACAGACGAGCCACGCAACTCCGAGTTACAGTTAGAGGAAACACTGTTAACAGCGATAAAAGAAGCACGCTGGTATGCAGTGCAAGTAGCCTCTGGCTGTGAGAAACGGGTGAAGACAAACTTAGAGCAACGTATCCAAACTTTTGATGTTGCTGACAAAATCATCCAAGTGGAAATTCCCCACACCCCAACGGTAAAAATCCGTAAGGATGGTAAACGGCTACCTTCAGAAGAAAAGGTTTTCCCTGGTTATGTGCTAGTCCGAATGGTAATGAGTGATGATGCTTGGCAGGTGGTAAGAAACACCTCCCACGTAATTAACTTTGTGGGTGCGGAGCAGAAACGTGGAAGCGGTAGAGGCCGTGGTCACGTGAAGCCAGTTCCCCTGAATCCTTCGGAAGTTGAACGCATATTCAAACAAGCCTTGGAACAAGAGCCAGTAGTCAAAATTGATATGACTACAGGTGATAAGATAGTTGTGCTTTCTGGTCCATTTAAGGATTTTGAAGGCGAAGTGATTGAAGTTTCCCCAGAACGGAGTAAACTGAAGGCTCTACTTTCAATCTTTGGACGAGATACACCAGTAGAATTGGAATTTAATCAGGTTAAAAAACAGAGTTAAATACAAATGGCGAAGAAAGTAGTAGCGGTCATTAAGTTGGCCCTGAATGCTGGGAAAGCCAACCCTGCACCGCCAGTTGGTCCGGCTTTGGGTCAACATGGTGTTAACATCATGATGTTCTGCAAAGAGTACAATGCCAAAACAGCAGACCAAGCTGGGATGGTCATACCTGTAGAAATTTCTGTTTATGAAGATAGAAGTTTTACATTTGTCCTCAAAACCCCACCAGCATCAGTTTTGATTCGCAAGGCAGCGAAGATTGAAAGAGGCTCAAATGAACCTAACAAAAAGAAAGTTGGTAGCATTAGTAGAACGCAATTACGTGAAATTGCTCAAACTAAGCTTCCTGACCTCAACGCCAATGATATTGATGCAGCCATGAATATCGTGGAAGGAACTGCTAAAAATATGGGCGTAACTGTCACAGATTAGGTGACAGGGAACAGGTGACAGGTGACAGTAAATAACAACTGACAACTGAACCATTAACAAAATTTTATCGGGGGAGAAGCACGACTTCGAGATGACCCCAGGAGTAAAAAATGGCAAAAAAAGTATCACGCCGCTTACAGGCGTTACTAGACAAAGTAGAAGATAGGGATTATTCACCCTTAGAAGCATTGGCTCTGTTAAAAGAAACAGCAACCGCTAAATTTAGTGAGGCGGCCGAAGCTCATGTTCGTTTAGGAATTGATCCTAAATATACAGATCAACAGTTGCGGACAACGGTAGCACTACCTAAAGGGACAGGGCAGATAATTCGGGTAGCAGTTATCGCTAGAGGCGAAAAAGTCACAGAAGCAACTAATGCTGGTGCTGATATAGCTGGTTCAGAAGAACTAATTGACCAGATTCAGAAAGGCTTCATGGAATTTGATAAGCTGATTGCGACACCAGATGTGATGCCACAGGTAGCAAAGCTTGGTAAATTACTGGGGCCTCGTGGTTTGATGCCATCACCTAAGGGTGGAACAGTGACATTTGATATTGCTAGTGCCATTGCTGAATTTAAAGCTGGTAAATTAGAATATCGGGCTGATCGGACTGGGATTGTTCATGTTATGTTTGGTAAGGCTGCTTTTTCACCTGAAGATTTATTAATAAACCTGAAGGCCTTACAAGAGTCAATTGATCGTAACCGTCCTTCAGGTGCTAAGGGTCGTTATTGGCGGTCATTGTATATATCCTCTACAATGGGTCCATCAATTGCTATTGACATTAGCGCACTACGGGATTTAAAACTCACTGAAGCTGCATAATTTGGTAATGGGTAATTGGTGATAGATGAATATAATCAGCAATGATCAGTAATAATCAATAACTAATCACTAATGACCAAAATTAAATAGATAAAGCCGGAGACAGCAGGTGCTAATAGCTTAATATCCTGCCGAGGTTGTAATTTTAACTACCTAAAGTTTAAGCTGCACAAGCGAAATAACTACGGGATTAAAAATACCACTTTGAAACCCTGGCTAGGTTAGCTAGGGTTAATTGTTTTCGGTAAGTCAGTAAAAAGGTAACTAGTGATAGGTGGTAGGTAACAGACGACAGGTGATAGGTGACAGGAAATAGAGTAAAAACTGACAACTAACCACTGACAACTGACAACTAACCACTGACCACTGACCACTGACCACTAACAACTGACATTGGAGGTGAGACAAGTATGGGAAGAACGTTAGAAAACAAGAAAGAGATAGTAGCTGATCTCAAAGAAAGCTTGAGTAAGTCAACTTTGGCACTGGTAATTGATTATCAGGGGCTAACAGTTGCTGAAATTACAGATTTACGTCGGCAACTCCGTCCTAGTGGTGCTATCTGTAAGGTGACAAAAAACACCTTTATGGGCATTGCAATTAAGGATCAGGAACAATGGCAGCCAATGTCAGAATTACTAAATGGTTCTTCTGCATTTTTGCTAGTTAAAGAAGATTTATCTGCGATTAAAGCTTATCAAGCATTCCAAAAAGCCACCAAGAAAACAGAAATTCGCGGTGGTGTCATGGAAGGTCGTGTCCTGAGTGAAGCTGATGTTAAGGCTCTAGGAGACTTACCATCTAAGGAACAACTCATGGGTCAAATTGCTGGTGCTATCAACGCTGTGGCTACCAAGCTGGCCGTTGGTATCAACGAAGTTCCCAGTTCCTTGGCTCGCGCTTTGCAAGCTATCGCTGAAAAAGAAAATAGCGGTAGTTCTGAAAGTGCTGCTGAGTTAGCGGTAGTCAGTGAAGATTAATCACTGACAAATAACAACTAACCCTCACGGGTTCTTTCAACTGACAAATCAAAAATTCTTTAGGAGTTATATCCATGTCTGCTGCAACCGAACAAATTTTAGAACAATTGAAATCTTTGACTTTATTAGAAGCTTCTGAATTGGTAAAACAAATCGAAGAGGCTTTTGGTGTTAGTGCTGCTGCTCCTGCTGGTGGTATGATGATGATGGCTCCTGGCGCTGGTGCTGCTGCTGAAGAAGTAGTAGAAAAGACCGAATTTGATGCAATTTTGGATTCTGTACCAGCAGATAAGAAGATTGCTGTTCTGAAAATCGTCCGCGAAATCACAGGTTTAGGTCTAAAAGAAGCTAAAGACTTGGTAGAAGCTGCTCCTAAAGCTGTTAAAGAAGCTGTAACTAAGGATGCTGCTGAGGATATCAAGAAGCGGATTGAAGAAGCTGGTGGTAAGGTAACAGTTAAGTAATTGTTCTTTGGTGATTGGTAATTGGTGATTGGTGATTGGTGATTGGAAAGAATTTTTACCCAGTCCCCAGTCCCCATTATCATCGCTTTAAAACCGGAAGTAAATATTGTGTGAGTGTAAAAGCATCAACTCCCAATTCTGTTCTTGTTTCTGCTGCTAAAATTCCGGCTTGGGAATGCCACCAAGTCGCAGTTGCTACTATATCTTCTATAACAGTTTCTTTATTGATAATTTGCGCTAATAGTCCACTTAATAAACCAGTTAATACATCACCACTGCCTCCACGGGCTAAGGCTGGGGTACTTTCGGTATTTATCCAAACACCACCTTGAGGATTAGATATGGCTGTTCTTGCCCCTTTTAATAGGACTACAGCCCCACTTTCTTGGGCTGCTATTTGCACGGCTTTGATTCTATTTGTGTAAGAAATATTCGGAAATAACCGCTGAAATTCTCCTGTGTGGGGTGTGAGGACGGTGGCTGATTTTCGTGGTTTTAAGGTGGGGATTGTGCCTAATTGTGCCAAAATATTTAAAGCATCAGCATCAAGAATTAGAGGACATTCACATTTAATTATTTCGGGAATAAGGGAAATACTATCTTTAGTTAAACCAGGTCCGCAAGCAATTGTCGTAAATGAATTTAAATCTATAAGGTGCATTTCGCTGTCGCTACCACACCCTACAAATGGTAAATTAGCGATTGCACCTGTTTCGGTTTCAGGACAACCGATAATTAAAGCTTCTGGTAAATGGGAAACTAACAACATTTTCAGAGATTCTGGTACAGCAATTGATAACATTCCCACACCAGAAGCTCGTGCACCTAAACCCGTTAAAATTGCTCCACCTGCGTAACGTTTAGAACCACAAATTAATAATAAATGTCCTTGTTTATATTTGTGGGTAATGAGGGGACGAGGTAAGGGTAAAGTAGATAATGCTGTTGTTTTAGTAATGCGTTTGATTTGGGGATTATTGCCTAAAACAGCATGAATATCTGCTAAGGAAATATCAAAATCAATTAATTCGGCTTTACCAACATAAGGTAATGCTTGTTCTTGTAATAAACCTTGTTTCCATAAACCTAAGCAAAATGTATAATTTGCCTGAATAGCTGTTCCTAAAACTTCCCCTGTATCTGTATGTAAACCCGAAGGGATATCAATACTAATAATGGGTTGATTTTTGCTATTAAAATAATTAATTGCGGTAGCAATAGAATCAGTAATTTTTCTTTCTAACCCAAACCCAAATAAACCATCAATTAAAAAATCACAATTTGGTATTTGGGAAATTTCTTGATAACAGGTAATTCCTAAATTTTGTGCATATTGAAAATGTTGAGAAGTTAATTCTTTCAACTGGGAAAAAGGTTGATAAATCCAAACTTGATACCCGCGAAAATGCAATTCACGAGCTACTACTAAGGCATCTCCTCCATTATGACCCGGTCCTGCTAGAATTCCTACACATTGTCCTGGGGAAATAATAGCCTGTAAGCGTTGGGAAATTAATCCCGCTACTTTTTCCATTAAAGCAGCTACAGGCATTCCTGCTGCAAATATCCTGGTTTCAATATCCCGCATTTGGGCTGCGGTAACAACAAATTGTTCTTTAGTCATTTGTTAGTTGTTAGTTGTTAGTTGTCAATTACCTTATTTTCCATAGTAAACTCTAGCATTACCGTAACCTGAATCTTTCAAATAGCCATTCCATTGTTCTGCTTCTAAGCGATCTCTAAAGGGTCCTACAGCTATGTGTGTTCCTATTGGTTGAGTTCTCCTAATGACATTAATACTTGTGCCAACTTTTTGGCGAATATCTGTAGCGAAAGAAGATAAATTATTAGCACTACTAGGAATAACTACATAATAAAAATCTGTTTTTTCCTGATTATTATAGGAACGCTGATCAGATGTTACATCTACATTTGCAGAATTGACAATGCGAGCGCCAGGAATACCATGCAATTCTAATTCCTTAATCCGTAGTTGGGCATTATATAGTTCATTAAAAACCCCAGATTGGATAATATTACGTCCGTTATAATTGCGGATATAGGCATCAGGTTCAATTTGGCGAACTTCGTATAAAATTTGGTTATTACTACTATCAATGTAAACAAAATACCGCTCAAATTTTTGGTTATGTTGACTATATTTTTTACCTGAAAATTGATTAAATTCTCCTTGTTGTAACTGCGGTAATTGTTGCTGATTGATAGATATTTGAGCCTGAACAGGAATATATTCACACGCGAGAGTCCAACTTACCAGCAAGGAAAATATGGGTAAATATGTCAAGCAACTGACTTTTAAAGTAGGCATATTTTTTAACAGTTTTTGCAAAGGTTTTTAGGTTAATTTTCATGGGATGAAATAATTAAAAATATCATTTAAATGACAAGATTAATTAATCATCCAAATTTACTACCGATTTTAGTAAATTGTGCCGTCAGGCATTACCGCTTCATATAAATTTGCACCTATTAGATTAGCCGTACTAATTTCCGCTCTGAGCAGGTTTACCTGAGTTAAATTAGCATTAGTTAAGTCTGTCATGGCAAGACAAGCATCTATTAAGTTTGCTTCAGTTAAATTAGCTTCGCGTAAATTAGCCCGACTCAAATTAACTTTACTTAGTCTAGCAAAACTAAGATCGACTCGATTCATTTTGGCTTTAATCAGTATAGCTTCTGGCATAATTGCACCGTGCAAATTTGCACCTATTAATTCAGCTTCACTCAAATTTGATTCTTTTAGTTTAGCATTTATCAGGTTAGCACCATTCAAATTAGCACCTTGTAGATTAGTCTGGGTTAAAGTAGCACCTTCTAAAATTGCTCCACTCAGATTAGCGCCACTTAGATCTGCACCACGCAGCATACTCTCACTTAAGTTAGCACCACTCAGATTCACCCTAGCTAAATCTGCACCTGTCAAATTAGCACCGCGTAAGTCCGCTTTATACAGGTTAGCAGCCCGGAGAGTAGTAGAATGGAATCCCTGTTCTTTTCGCAAATTAGCACCACGTAGGCACGAACCTGTTAAGTTAGCACCAGATAAATCAGCACCACGTAGATCAGCACCCATTAAGTTAGTATCCAGCAGATCTGCCCAAGTTAAATCAGCATTTCGCAAATTAGCATTCTGTAAGGTTGCACCGTGTAAATTAGCATTATTTAAGTTGGCACTTTCCAAACTAGCTTGTGTTAGGTTCGCACCAGAGAGATTCGCACGAGTTAAATTTGCATGATTGAGAATAGCCTGACTTAGATAGGTAAAAGCTAGAATAGCATAAGACAAATTTGCTTTATTTAAACCTATACCAATTAAATCTGCATTTAATAGATTTACTCCATTTAAATTGGCATTAATAAGTTTTGTCTCACCATTTGCATATCTTCTTAGAAGTTCTTTAGCATCCATGATTTTTTCTTAGGTGAATAACTGTTAAGTAGTTTAAGTAGGTCGGCATTAAAAATTGTCGTTATGACAAGGAAACAGGGAAGAGGTTTTAGGTTACTTTTTGTTACATATTACTCTTCGAGAGGCCGCTTCGCGTCTACGGTTTTTTCCGTTCACCTACTTATGTTAATTATTTTTAACTGATATCTCATTATACAAGCCTCGCATAACTCGGATAATTGCAGTGGCTGCTGGAGAATTTTTATCTGGGTTATCTAAGGAGATAACAGCATTGTTGATTCTAGATTCAAGCTCTACAATTGTGGAGCAAGAATCAAATAATAGCTGCAATAAACTATCAAGGTCTTCTTCTCTCAGTTGTAACCAGTCTTTTTCATTAAAGGTAAATTTCCCATAAAGCGCGGAAAATAAAATTATTTTAACCCTTAGTGGGTTAGCATATCTCATCAGATTTTGTCGTAAATCAAATTGATTATATTGAAATTTTTTGGAACTTATGGGCGTGGTAGTTGCGGGATTTGATAATCTTTGTTTAGAACTATCAACTACAGGGATATTCTGGTTAGATGGAGTTGATATTATTTCTGTTGGCTGATCACAGGTTAGATATAATCTTCCTATCTCCTTGATAATAATTCCAGCAATTATGGTGTATTCTCTTGGTTTACTAAGATTTTCAACAGTAATAGATAAACGTGAAGTTAAGTGATCTATCGTTGGATTTAAACTAGATAATTCTTCAATTAATTCTTTTAATTGAACCCTATCTAGGGCATCTTGATCATTTTCCCACACATTTTTACAAGTGAAGAATATTAGTTTTTTAATCCTTTGTGAGCTTTCATGCTCTTCTAAATATTTGCTAATTTGACCAAGGCTAGATAAAGTCATGATTAGTGTGCCTCCGTTACAAGTATCCGATAGTGTAATAGTAATAAATTATAGCTGGACTAGTACACTATTGGGTAGTGACTTTTTTGTGTCATACTCCGAAAACACTTATTATTTGTCAATTCTAGAGCTTTTATCCACCCAGCAACATGATTTTTTCTAATAGGATAGACAAACCACTGATAGAATAGGGTAAACAAGAGGGTAGATGAGATAAATAGTTGTGCAAAATTTTACGGTTAGGAGAGAGAACAGGGAACTAGTAAGAAATACAGATATTCTTGTTTTCAATTATGATGTACAATTAATTATAATTGGGTACTTAACACACCATTACAGATTAATAAGCATCCTGTAGTCCCCCTGACCCTAGTTTACCAGCAAGGGGTTTACACACCCTATAAGCTTTTTCTATAAACTCTGAAGGTACATTTTTATATATACTAAGGTTCAGAACTTTGTATAAATAACACTTAAAATTACTTAGTGTTGTAAAATACCAAGATATCATTACAAATTGTTATCAGAGGAGAATAACCTTGAACCAAGCGACATTGCACCAGTTGAAGGTGTTCGAGGCCGCTGCCCGACATGGTAGTTTTACACGCGCTGCGGAAGAGTTGTTTTTGACTCAGCCTACCATATCCATGCAAATCAAACAACTAACTAGATCAGTTGGTTTACCATTATTTGAGCAGGTAGGAAAGCGCTTATACTTGACGCAAGCGGGACGAGAATTATTTGCTACTTGTCGGCAAATTTTTGAGACTATGGATAAGTTTCAAATGACTATCGCTAATTTAAAAGGATTAAAACAAGGACAATTAAGACTGGGTGTAATTACCACTGCTAAGTATATTATTCCCAGATTGTTGGGTCCTTTTTGTCAGCTTTACCCTGGAATTGATATTTCTCTTCAAGTCACCAATCATGAACTAATTTTAGATCGAATGATGAATAATTTGGATGACTTGTATATTATGAGTCAAATTCCTGATCATTTTGATGTCAATTTCGAGCCATTTTTAGAAAACCCCTTAGTAGTTTTTGCACCAGCTAATCATCCCTTAAAGAAGGAAAAAAATATTCCTATTGAACGTTTGGGAGAAGAACCGTTTATTATGCGTGAACCAGGTTCAGGAACTCGCAGTGCTGTCCAAAGTCTATTAGAGGAACATGGGATCAAAGTGAAGGTAAAATTGGAGTTGGGAAGTAATGAAGCAATTAAGCAAGCGATCGCAGGAGGACTAGGTATTTCTGTGTTATCCCGTCATACAATGTTAAGTGACGCTGCGGAATTTAGCATTTTAGATGTTCAACACTTTCCCATTAAACGCAATTGGTATATTATTCATCCCGCTGGTAAGCAGTTATCCATTATTGCTTATACTTACTATGAATATCTTTTAGATGCAGCCAAAAAAATTACCCAGCAAGGTGGTTTAATCTTAGATCATAATTTCATGAATACCAATTCTTAAATTAAGCTGTAGTTACAGCAGAAATCAGGGGACTGGTTTTGAAGTGAGATTCTCTACCTAATTTATCTGCAATCTACTGTATCTAGGGTTTAATAATGAATAAAAAGTGAAATTAAAGCCCAAAATTGAGACTTAGGAACAATATTTTGGGCTTGATTTTTCAAAATTACCAGTTCAGATCAGTTACATCTGTGAAATGTAGGTAGTAGAATAGGTTACAGACAAAGCTGCACGGAAGAGAGGAAGGTAAATTGGAAGAACTCAGGGACGTATTGGAACTGGCGACAGAAAGGGAACTACAGGACTTGACAGCTATTCTATTTAGTCGCAAGTTTAACCCCTTAGATTATGTTCACACACCCGAACCTATTGCAGTGCAAAGCCAAGAGCGTCAAGCTTGGTTAGATGCTATCGAAGATCGCTTTCGTTTTTTAGCGGCTGACGGAATCACAGTATTACGAGGACGTACTGATCAAGTAACTTACCGACAAGCCCTAATTCAAGTATGTAAATATTTGAAAATCCATTATTATCAAGACCTAACAACAATTGATTTAGAAGCAGAAGTATTTTTACATCTGTTGGGAAAAGTTTGGAAAAAGTTACCCAAACAAGAAAAGCAACAATTAACTACTAATGTCCAAAGTCAATTATCACAATCAAAATTTAAACAACCATTACCATTATCATTACAACGTGATCCTTTAGGATTAATATTTAAAGGTGGTAGTGCCTTAGCTATAACTTCTGTAATTCAACCTTTTATTCTTCAACAAATCGCCCGTCAATTTGCTATTCATTTTGCTACCTATCAAGTAGCTAAGGAAGCTGCAATTACAGGTGCAGGATTAGCAACCAAGCAGTTTCAAAACTATGTAACTTTACAAATGTCCCGCCGCGGTATGACCATGAGTGCAGCCCGTTATGGTGCTGTTCGTAGTGCGTTTGCTTTTGTCGGTCCTGTAATGTGGGCTTGGTTTTTTGCTGATTTGGGTTGGAGAGCAATCTCCACAAACTATGGCAGAATTATTCCTACTATCTTCACCCTCGCACAAATTCGTCTTACCCGTACAGAATGTTGGGAAATCGCCTAAATAAAACTTTTTATCATCCAAATTCCCGCTTACAAACCCCATGGAATTGGCTACAATTTGGACTACTATCTTTTCCCCTGAGTCCATTTCTGGGTGGTATTTCTATAGTTGTGGCATCATTGCTAACTTGGCGCAAACAACATCAGATTATTAGCCAGAATCCAATTCACAAGGGATTTGCTATTTTGAGTATATTATTGCTCATTAGTACCGGATTTGCCCCTCACAAATTAGATGCTTTTTTGGGTTTATTTAACTTATTACCTTTCTTTTTCTTTTTTACTGGACTCACTCCCCTGATTCAAACACCTGCACAATTACGACAAATTTCTTGGATCATGGTGTTTGGTTCTGTACCTATTTTAATCATAGGTTTTGGGCAATTATTTCTGGGTTGGAATTTCCAATTTCAGTTTTTATGGATTGTTTTTGATTGGATAGTTGCACCAGAAAAATCATTATCAGGACGCATGGCTTCTAATTTCATGCACCCTAATACTTTAGCCGCATATTTAGTAACTATTTTTATTTTAGGTTTAGGTTTATGGTTAGAAAACTATCACAAACTTAAACAAAAAAATCCCCTAATTATCTTTTTAACAATTACGGTATTTGCTAACTTTATCGCCTTGATTTTAACTAATTCTCGGAATGGTTGGGGTATAACTATTTTTACCTGTTTAGCTTATGCTTTATATCGAGGTTGGCGATTAATTGTTACTGTTGTTGTTAGTATTACCAGTTGTTTTTTCTTAGCAGCTTTTGCACCTTCACCTATTGCCCAATTTTTCCGCCTTTTTGTTCCCTACGGTATTTGGGCGCGGTTAAATGATGATATGTTTCCTGATAGACCAGTGGGATTAATGCGGAAAACCCAATGGGAATTTGCCTGGAATCTAACTCAACAACATCCTTTGACTGGTTCAGGTTTACGTAGTTTTGGAGGACTTTATAAAAACCAGATACAAATTGATGTCAATCATCCCCATAACTTATTTTTAATGCTGTCTGCGGAAACTGGGTTAATTACTACTTTACTATTTTGTGGGTTACTAATTTGGATATTAATTACAGCTAGTCAACTTTTATGGAAATCTAAATCTATAGAACCAGAAAATAGATTAATCTTCTTTAGTTATCTGATCACTTTTATCGGGTGGATACTATTTAATACTGTTGATGTTACCACTTTTGATATCCGGTTGAATACTCTTTCTTGGGTTTTTGTAGCGTCCTTGTGTGGGGTTATGTATCAATATACACTTTCTAGACAGGGTAAAAACGCTATTAAAAATTAAAACAAGCATACTGGGAATTTATTCTCAGTCTGCTTATAGGTTTCGCTTGATTGTTGTTGATTTCAGCTAAACTCTGTCTCTAAGTTAAATAACATTTGCAGAGTTTGCATACATCTTCTTCTCGCTTCTACATCTTGCTGGGCGCGTAATTGCACCATCGGATCATGGAGAATCTTATTAACTATTCCCCGCGTCAAAGCTTCAATTACCTCTTGATGCTTTTCGCCAAATTCCGAACCTAAGCGAGATAAAGCTTTTTCTAATTCTTGTTCCCGGATGGCTTCTATTTTATTGCGTAGAGAACTAATTGTAGATACTGTCTCTAAACTTCGCCACCACACATCAAAAGCTTCCACTTCTTCATCTAATATCTTCTCAGCTTCTTGCGCCATTTGTCGCCGACTTTCATAATTTTGGGCTACAACCGCTTTCAAATCATCAACATTAAAGGCTTTGACGTTGGCTAAATCATTCACATCTGCATCCACATTGCGAGGGACAGAAATATCAAATAACATTAATTTTTGATTGGGTTCTAACACCGTTTCCAATTTCGCCCGATCTAGAATGGGTTCGGTTGATGAGGTGCTAGTAAATACTATATCACTTTCGGCAATTATTGACATTGTTGCCGGCAATAAATGAATTTGTATAGGTTGTTCTGGGAACAATTTCGCCAATTCTTCAGCCCTTTCTCGGGAACGATTAACAATACTGATGTGATTTGCACCTTTAGAAATTAAGTGTTGTACCAACAACCGGGACATTTTCCCCGCACCGAGAATAGATATTCGATAAGTAGATAAATTTCCTACTTTCATCTGTGCTAATTCTACGGCTGCCGAACTGATAGAAACTGCACCAGTACCAATACTGGTTTCTGTGCGAACTCGTTTACCCGCTGTTAAAGCTTGTTTAAATAACCGATTTAAAATGGTTTTAATGCCATTAAATTGCTGTCCAAGTTTATGAGTATGTTTAACTTGAGCTAAGATTTGCCCCTCACCTAACACCAAACTATCTAAACCTGCCGCAACCCGTAATACATGAGTAACAGCATCAGCATGAAGTAGCATAAATAGATGATGTCGTAAAGAGATAATTGGTAGTTTGCTATGTTCAGAAAGAAACTGAGTAACCTCATTAATTCCCTGAGTAGTTTCGCTGCTAACGATATAAATCTCTAAGCGGTTACAAGTGCTGAGAATAGTAACTTCATCAACATGAGGATAACTGAGAAGATGAGCAATTGCTCCTTCGATTTGCGCTTCAGGAATACTTAATTTTTCTCTAACTTCTATTGGGGCTGTTTTATGGCTTAACCCCACCACGGCAATATTCATTTCTTAAATGGGTAATTGGTTCGTTGTTTGTTGTCAGTTGTTTGTTGTCAGTTGTCAGTTGTCAGTTGTCAGTTGTTAGTAGACTATCAAGAACTGATGGACGGATATAAATTGACCAAAAACTATAAAATACAAAGTTTTTAGATTTTTACAACCTGTCAAATTTACTTTGACAGACTACTAATAACAATGGACTAATGACCACTGACCACTGACTACTGACTACTGACTACTGACTACTGACTATCGTAGTTGGATCACTTTGGGTTCTTGCCACAAGTGAACTGTATCCACAAAGCGAGCGGTTTTAGATTGGCTGGAAATAACCAAGCTTTGGGTTCTAGCACCACCGGGGAAGTAACGCACACCATCCATGAGAGTTCCAGGGGTGATACCACAACCGGCAAATAGCACTGTTTCACCAGATGCTAACTCATTAGCGTTATAAACCTTGTCACCATCGGTAATACCCATTTCATGTAACCGGGCTAGATTACCTTCTCTGCTTTCACCAATTAAACCAGTTTGCACAACTGCTGGATCATAGATCAATTGTCCTTGGAAGTGTCCACCCAAGCAACGTAAAGCCGCAGCAGAAATTACACCT
>Ga0208358_1000236_pt1 | contig 20271 bp, 19 predicted proteins | sample LakMenEpi10Aug09_FD_150685 | JGI IMG/M metagenome (GOLD analysis project Ga0208358, IMG submission 150685) | Freshwater microbial communities from Lake Mendota, WI - 10AUG2009 deep hole epilimnion (SPAdes) | ecosystem: Environmental > Aquatic > Freshwater > Lake > Epilimnion/Euphotic zone ... | reverse complement strand
GTTGTTGGGCGCACTTTTAGAGCGAACAATAAACAATGCATTGGCTGTCATGGTGTTGCTTGCGCTAGTGCTTGTAGGTGTATTGATCACCACCAACTCCACCTTGCCGCAACTTGTGCGTCGCATTAGGGCGTGGGTAGACGGTGGAGCAAATCCTCGCGCAATACGCCAACACAGCAGCGATGATGGCGATGAGTACGAGCATTCGGGGTCCGAGTTCTACGACATCGAACTGGATGAACCGAAGGCGAAACGAAAGCGCGCGCGCAAACAAGTGGTGGAAGAGTTAGAAGATGCCGAAGATGAATTAGAGGAATACGAAGAAGAAGACGAGGAAGTAAAGCCAAAAAGGGCGCGCAAGGCACGCAAACCGTTACTCTCGCAGGCTGTTGCCGTTAGCGATGGCCCAACTGCAACCGCAATCATGAAGGCCCAGCCGCAACAGATGCCGCTTGGCCCCGGCGCTCGCGCCAGCAACTGGGTGTTGCCAACGCTCGACATGCTCACCGTTACTCGCCACGAAAAAGCCGACGAGCGCGCAACTGAAGAGCGCGGCGACAAGCTTGTTGATGCATTGAAGGAGCACAACGTAGAAACCGAAATGGTTGGCTACACACGTGGCCCAACGGTTACGCGCTACGAGTTGTCGCTAGGCGGCGGCGTAAAGGTTGCCAAGGTCACGTCGCTCTCGCGCGACATTGCGTACACCATGGCCGCAACCGATGTCCGAATTCTTGCGCCAATTCCTGGCAAGTCGGCAATTGGTATTGAAGTACCAAACGCTGTGCGCGAATTGGTTTCGCTCGGCGATCTCATGGTCTCGCAAGAGTCGCGTGCGGCAATGCACCCGCTCGACGTTGCCGTTGGCAAAGACATCGCAGGCCGCGCCGTGTTTCTCAACATTTCCACCACGCCGCACATGCTTATCGCGGGTACCACTGGTGCGGGCAAGTCCAGTGCAATCAACTGCATCATCACCTCGGTGCTCATGCGCACCACGCCCGATCAAGTTCGCCTCATCTTGATCGACCCGAAGCAAGTAGAGATGGGCCAATACGCCCGCCTTCCACACTTGCTCACTCCGCCTGTCACCAACCCGAAGAAGGCTGCTAACGCGCTTGGTTGGGCAGTGAAGGAGATGGAGCGCCGCTACGACTTGCTGGTTGAGGCCGGCTTCCGTGACATCAGTGGTTTCAACTCGGCGTACGATCGCGGCGAGTTGGAGGGCGAGGACGCCGACGAGAAATCGTTCGAGCGCATGCCATACATTCTTGTTGTCGTTGACGAGTTGAACGACTTGATGATGGTTGCTGCGCGTGACGTAGAAGATTGCATCACCCGCATTGCACAAAAGGCTCGTGCTGTAGGTATTCACCTCATCGTTGCAACTCAACGACCAAGCGTCAACGTCATCACCGGCGTCATCAAGGCAAACATTCCCGCACGCATGGCCTTCGCTGTATCAAGCCTCACCGACAGCCGCGTTATTCTCGACCAACCCGGCGCCGAAAAGCTGATTGGTAAGGGCGACATGTTGCTTTTGCCAGGCAACACCTCGGTTGCGCAACGCATTCAGTCTGCGTGGGTAGACGAGGCTGAGGTTCGCAAGGTTGTTGCTCATTGGCGCAGGCAAGCCCCAGAAGTTGTTTACGTTTCTGGTGTCGATGGCGAACCAAGTGGTGGCAATGCAGGCGACAGCCTGTTCGGTGGCACCACTGGCGACAGCGGCGACGACGAACTGCTCCGCCAGGCAATGGACTTGGTGGTGCGCACTCGACAGGGAAGCACCTCGATGTTGCAGCGCAAGTTGAAGGTGGGCTTTGCCCGTGCCGGCCGCATCATGGACTTGCTCGAGTCGCGCGGCGTTGTTGGCCCCAGCGAAGGCTCGAAGCCTCGCGAAGTGTTGATGACCGTAGAAGAACTAGAACAACTGCAACAAGCCAGTTAGTTCGCTGCAGCCCCTTTGGGAGCGACAAAAAGATGGCGTAGTGTCTCGCTATGGCCGAACTTACTGAAATCGCATCCGGACTCCGTTTCCCAGAGGGACCAATTGCAATGCCCGATGGCAGCGTCATTTTGGTGGAGATGTTTGGAAATTGCATCACGCGAGTAAAGCCCGACGGCACAAAAGAAAAAATTGCCGATGTGCCCGGCGGCCCAAACGGCATTGCGTTCGGCCCAGATTGCGGTTTGTACATTTGCAACAACGGTGGCTCGTTCAGCGAGGTCGACTTTTTGGGGCTCACGTTTCCCGGAGCATTCAATGAGTCCAATTACACCGGTGGTCGCATTCAACGGTTTGATATGGAAACAGGCGAGTTGAAAGATTTGTATACCGAATGCAACGGACGCAAGTTGCGCGGCCCCAACGACATTGTGTTCGACGCACACGGCGGCATGTGGTTTACCGACTACGGCATTCGCCAAGAACGAACGGCAGACTTCACCGGCATTTATTACGCCAAGATCGACGGCTCCATGATTAAGGAAGTGGTGTTTCCACTCGAGTCTCCTAATGGCATTGGTTTGTCGCCCGATGGCAACACGTTGTATTGGGCAGAAACTTTTACGGGCCGTGTGTTCAAGCTGGCAATCACTGCGCCAGGCGAAACCGCGCAATTTTCAACGCTCGACCCATCCAACGTGTTGTGTGGTCTGCCGGGTTTGCAATGGTTCGATTCGTTGGCAGTGGATGGCGACGGCAACGTGTGCGTCGCAACACTTGGGCTGCAGACGGCTGGTGTCACTGTGATTTCGCCTACAGGCGAAGTGCTCGAGCAGATCCTCACGGGCGATCCACTCACCACCAACATCTGCTTCGGTGGGCCCGACTTTAAGACGGCGTATCTCACGCTGTCTGGAACGGGTCGTTTGGTGTCGATGCCCTGGCCATACAAGGGTCTCAAGCTCAATTACTAAACGCACCACAGGTAGGCTCAATGCCTGTGCAGCAACGTTTTTACATAGAGACGCTGGGCTGCCCCAAGAATGATGTCGACTCCGACAAAATTGTTGGCACCTTGCTGGCCGATGGCCTGGCCGCAACCGACGACCCATCGCTTGCCGACGTGGTTGTTGTCAATACCTGCGCATTTATCGAAGAGGCCAGGCGAGAGAGCATCGACACGGTGTTGGCACTTGGCGCGCAGCGAAAAGACGGCGCGCGCTTAGTTGTTACGGGCTGCATGGCCGAGCGGTACGGCGCCGAATTGGCCGAGGCGCTGCCAGAGGCCGATCAGGTCGCAGGTTTTGGTGTTCCCGTGCAGTTCGGGCGCAAGCCGCTGACGGTGTCGTCGGCACCAATTCCGTCGTTCGACTTGCTCAACCTGCCAAGACCCAAGTCGTCATCGCCGTGGGCCTACGTAAAAATTGCAGAGGGCTGCGATCGCAACTGTGGTTTCTGTGCAATTCCTTCGTTCCGTGGGCCGCAACGCAGCCGCGACATCGAATCCATTTTGCGTGAGGTAGACGAACTGCAGGCCAAAGAAATTGTGCTCGTTGCACAAGACTTGGCAAGTTATGGAAAAGACCGCCCAACCGAATTGGGCGCCGGCTCAATCGTTCCGCTTGTTCGCGCAGTAAGCGCCGCTGTAGAGCGCACGCGGCTTTTGTACTTGTATCCAAGCGATCTCACCGACGAACTGATCGAGGCCATGCTCGAAACAGGCGTGCCTTATTTCGACCTCTCGTTGCAACATGTCAGCAAGCCGCACCTTCGCCGCATGCGTCGCTGGGGCGATGGCGACCGATTCTTGCAACGTATTGCCGACATCCGCGCGCTCAGCCCAGACGCCGCGTTCCGAAGCAACTTCATTGTTGGCTACCCGGGCGAGACCGAGGAAGACCACGACCAGTTGCTGCGCTTCGTGGAGGAAGCCCAATTGGATTGGTGCGGTTTCTTTACCTTCAGCCCTGAAGAGGGTACGCATGCAATGACGCTGCCAGATCATGTCGACCCAGCGTTGATGAACGAGCGCATTTCCGAATTGCGCGGCATGCAAGACGACATCACTGCTTCGCGCCGCGACGACCTCATTGGCCAAACGGTGCAGGTACTGGTGGACGAAGTGGGCATTGGCCGCACACACAGGGAAGCCCCATCCATCGACGGTGTCGTGCATGTCAGCAACACTCTTGCAGTTGGCCAGTTTGCCGATGTTGAGATCGCCGACGCATTAGGCCCCGACTTAATCGCCGTCGGAGCCGACACCAGCCAATTCGACGAGGAAGAATAGAGAAATGCCAACCGACCCGAGCGCAATCCGAACATGGGCTAACGCCATCACTGTCAGTCGGCTGCTTGTCTCGCCTCTGATGTTTGCAATTATCCCCGACGACAATGTTGGTTCGTGGGCTGCAACTGGGCTCTGGTTCGTGCTCAGCATGAGCGACTTGGTGGATGGCTACCTTGCCCGCAAACAGGGCACTACTCGAAGCGGCGCGTTTCTTGACCCGCTTGCCGACAAAGTGTGTGTGCTTGGCGCAATGTTCGTCTTGGTGAACCGCGGATACTTCAGTGCGTGGCTGGTTGGCATCATTGCGGCGCGCGAAATCTCAATCAGTTTGTATCGCGTGTTTGCTGGTGCAAAAGGCGTCAGTGTTCCCGCAAGCAGGGCCGCGAAGTGGAAGACATTTGCTCAGCAGTCGGCAGTTGGGTTTGCGGTACTGCCATGGACGGCGGCTAATTACACGATTGCCGCAAAGGGCTCGCTCGTTATTGCTGTAGTGCTTACTGTGTACAGCGGTGCACAGTATTGGCTTGTAGCCGTTCGCGCACGGCGGGCTCGATAAGCAATGCGTTGCGACGTCGTTGCTATCGGCACCGAGCTATTACTTGGTCAGATAGTTGATACCAATTCGTCGTGGCTAGGAGAGCAGCTTTCCGCAGCGGGCATCGATTCGTGCTTGCAGGTAAAAGTTGGCGACAACCTCAATCGAATGGTCAAAGCCATCCGCCAAACACTCGAAGATGCCGATGCGGTAATCATCTGCGGTGGGCTTGGGCCAACGCACGACGACATTACGCGCGAGGCAATCGCCGAAATCATGGGCGTGGAGTTGGAATTTAATGATGAAGTTGGCATGGCCATCTCGGAAATGTTTGCATCTCGCAACCGACGCATGCCAGAGATCAACATGCGCCAAGCAATGGTGCCTAAAGGCGCCAACATCATCGAGCAACGCAGGGGCACTGCTCCAGGCCTGATTTGCCCGGTCGGCAACAAGGTCATTTACGCCGTTCCTGGCGTGCCTTACGAGCTCTACGAAATGTTCGAGCGCGCCATTCTGCCCGATCTGCTCGTGCGCTCGGGTTCGGTCTCTGTCATCTCTAGTCGAGTGTTGCGAACCTGGGGCGAAAGCGAGAGCGGCCTCAACGAGCGCCTGTTCGGCGTCATTGAAGAGCTCGAGTCTGTTGGCAACCCAACACTTGCGTTTCTTGCAAGCGGCTGGGAGGGCATCAAGGTTCGGCTCACCGCTAAAGCGGCAACTCGTCCCGAGGTGGCATCCATTCTCGACGAGTGGGAGCAAAAGGTGCGTGCGGCAATTGGCGACATCGTGTTCGGTGTTGACGACGACACCATGGAATCAGTTGTTCTGCAGATGCTTCGCGATCGTGGGCTCACGCTTGGTTTGGCCGAGTCGGTTACGGGTGGTTTGGTGTCGGGTCGGCTCACCAATATCGCTGGTGCAAGCGACGTGCTGCGTGGCGCTGTTGTCTCTTATGCAAGCGAAGTGAAGTTTGACGTTCTTGGGGTTACGAATGGTCCGGTTGTTTCGCCAGAGGCCGCAGTCGAAATGGCTGTTGGTGCTCAACGCGTGCTTGGGGCCGATGTGGGCCTCTCGCTGACGGGTGTTGCCGGCCCAGCGGAACAAGAGGGGCAACGCCCCGGCACCCTGTGCATCGGGGTTGCTCTTCCCAACGGCGTCACTGCATCGTCGGTGGTGCAGCTGCCTGGCGCGCGAGACCAAATGAGGCAACTCAGCGTCATCAGCGCACTCGATTTTCTTCGTCGCCAACTGCGCGAAGCGTAAACGCGACAATAAAAAAAGCCCCGGCCGAAGCCGGGGCTTTTTCAGTACTTGAGTACTTACGCTGCGCGGTAACCCTCTGACTCGGAGCGGGACAACGCGATGGACATAATGACCAATCCGTATCCTGCCTTCGCGAGTACGTCGGAAGCCGAGTAGCCAACTTGAATAACAGTTGTTGCCTCTTCTGGCGACAAGCCGATTTGCTCTGCAAGCCAGCTGGTGGAGTCTCCCAAGATGTAGAAAATTGGGTAGATACCCCAGGTGAACACGAGCAAGTAGCGAAGGTTGTTCAACTTCTTGCCAATTTCGCCTGACTGTGTCTTCAAGGTCTTGCCAATTTCGCCTGCGAACAATTCGTACAACACGTACAACATGAAGGCGCCCGAGATGGCTCCCCACAGTGTGCGCTCGCTGCTACCGAATGGTGCTACTTCGCCTGGGTATCCAGTTGCGATCATCAACAGCGCTGCAATAACCAAACGTGGCGTGATTTTCTTTGCCACTTCCTTGGAAACGCCCGAAACTACAACGAGCTCTGCAACGAGTAGTGGCACGGTGAGCAGCCAGTCCGCGTAACGGTAGCCCTCGTTCCATTCGCCACCCGAGAAGTTGCTGAACATTCTCCAGTAGTGGTACGCCGCGATTCCGCAAATCATTGCGGACATCGTGACTGCGTTGCGGTATGCAGGTGCAATGCGGTTACGTGACACGAGGAAGTACACAAATGCAATTCCGAGTGCTGCTGTCGAAAATGACAGCGCGTTATAGACGAGGTCGTAGTTGCTGACGACCAATCCCTTTACTTCTTCCATTACGAGTTTCCTCCTGGTATGGGCCCAGCAGCCGATTGACCACTTAGTTGACCCAATCCCATTATTGAGCACTAATGGACGGCGCGCTAGCCACTACCCATTACAGAATGGTTACAAAGTGGGGACTACATCACCTGCGTAAGACCACCGTCTACAACGAAAATCTGCCCCGTTGCATAGGTGGTGCGCAGGAGGCCCAGGGTGGCTTCCACGCAGTCCTCGGGGGTGGCCGACCGGTGCAGGGGGGTGATGGCCTTCACGCCATCGTGCTGGTTTTGCCAGTCCTTAGTCCAGGGGGTTTCCACCAACCCGGGGGCCACCGCGTTCACCCGAACGGGCCCGCATGCCTTTGCCAAGAGGATGGTCATGTGATTGAGGGCTGCTTTCGACATTGAATACGCAATCGAACTGCCCATCGCCCTTACGCCTGCAACCGAGGTGATGTTGACAACGTTGCCATCTTGGCTCTTTCGCAGATGTGGCATCGCGTACTTCGTGAGCATCCAGGTGCCGGTGACGTTGACGTCAAATGTGCGCGTAAAAATGTCGTCGGTTAACGCCTCAAGATTGTGATGGGCAATCAACTGCGTCCATCCTGCGTTGTTGATCAAAATGTCTATTTGGCCAAATTGTTTGATGGTTTTGTCAATAAGGCTTTCACCTTGTTCTTTGTTGCTGATGTCGGCCTGCACGTACAGGGCATGCGGGCCCAACTCGGCGGCCAGTTTTTCGCCGGCCTCAACCGATGTCGACGAATTGACTACAACCGACGCACCCAGTTGCGAAAGCCGGCGAGCAATTGCTTCGCCAATGCCACTTGTCGAGCCTGTGACGATGGCAACTTTGCCCGTAAATTCGCTCATGGCAATCGCAACAACGGCGCTGTCAGGCATGTTGGGCCTCCGTCACCCTTCACCGCCACGTTGTCGCCAGCAAAAATGTGCACCTCAACGCCACCTTCGCGAAGCTTTCCTTCAATTTCTGGGTTGCCCGCTGCAAGCACCACCACGTTTGGTCGCACGGTAAGAATGTTGCCACCTTGTGTCAACATTTCTTTTTCACTGACCGAGTACCACGAGATGCCGCGCGACTGTAGAAATTGCAACAGCCGAACAGGGGCCAATGGTTCGTACACCACGGCTTTGTCGTGTGCGATTGGAGACAGCACGCTCATCAGGTGAAGCACTGCGCTTGGGCCTTCATAATGGGGGAGGTCGAATGCAAACACGTCTACGCCAAATGGCGAAAGCATTGCGCGAATCTGTTCAACTCCTGCTTCGTTTGTGCGGTAGCCAATGCCAATGAGCAAAGTTTTTGCATCAAGCCAAACCTTGTCGCCGCCATCGGCAAATGCTGGAGCGCTCAATTCGCCCAAAATTGGCACGCCAATTCGCTCGAGGTCTTTTCGAAATTCGGCAGGTTCTGGCGACCTCACCGGTTTGGCCATTCGCAACAAGATTGCACCGTGCGGCGTCATGATCATGGGGTCGTGCATGTATACCGAGTCGACGAGCCCGTCTACTGCGGGTGCGATGTCTACCTGACAACCAAGTTGTTCGAGCAGGGCAGTAAACGATTCGTGTTCGGTAACAAGCGCTGTGGTGTCTGGCATGCGCCAGTAACCCTCCTCCACAAATTTGCCTTTTGTTGTCGGCGTGCGAACGAGCACGCGAGAAAGTTGCGACACCATATCTGGCGTGCCCCATTGGGTGGAGGTATCAGGAGTTGACATAGGCACCAAGCCTAGGCTTGACACATGCAAACGCTTTCATGCTTAGTGCGACGTGCCCTGCTTGTCGGCGTACTTTCGCTTGCACTTGCGGCTTGTGCAATGAGCGACACCCCTTCGGCTGTTTCCACGTCAATCAGCACGCAGGAAACAACCCCAGAGACCATTCCAGACACAACGGTTCCTGCGCCCGAGGCGCCAGCGACCACAGTCGTCGAGACCACGACAACCACGGTTGCTCCGAAAGCTGAGCCCGACATTAAGTGCATCATGATTTTGAAGTGCCAATTCAGCAACCTTGAAGGTGTCGATTACTCGCTGCTCAAGCTGGAGTTCACCGACTTCAGCGTTGCCAACTTGGCAGGCGCCAAGTTTGTGGGTAGCAACGTGCATCAGACCCAATTCATTCGGGCAAATCTCACCGGGGCAGATTTCACCAATGCCAATTTGAGCGGCTCCAACCTCACGGGCGCAACGGTAAGCGGCGCCAATTTCACTAAAGCAAACTTGACGAACACCGTTATCTGCGGCCTCGATCTCGAGTCGGTCATTGGGGTCTCGGCCGAGCAGCTTGCCACAGTGAAGGTGTTTCGTGCCAAAGGCAATCGCTACTGCCCGTGATGGTTTCAGTACTTCGACGGGTTGCGCGTAAGTTGCGTCGATTGTTGCGAGGTTCGCCACCTGCGCCTCAATATGCGGTTGCAGATCGCAACGCATTTGTATCGCTCATTCCTCACACCCATTCAGTGTTGGAGATCGGTCCATTCGCCCAACCGGTGCTGCGGGGGCCACACGTTCGCTACGTCGACGTACTTTCCACCGAAGATCTGCAAAAGCGCGCTCAATCTCTTGGCATGGACGAAACAAAAGTGCCCACCATCAGTTGGGTGTCTAACGGCTCGGATCTTTCTGTTGTCAACGACACATTCGATGCCGTGGTTAGCAGCCACGCAATCGAGCATCAGCCAGACTTCGTGCGCCATCTCAACCAAGTAGCCGACTTGCTTAAACCAAATGGTCGTTACTACCTGCTGGTTCCCGACCACCGGTATTGCTTCGATCACTTCTTGCAACCGTCAACCGTCGCTCAGATACTGGGTGCTCATCTCGAAAATCGAAAGGTACATACGTTGTCGTCCGTGGTTGAGCACCGGGCTCTCACCACGCACAACGACCCAGCGCGCCATTGGGCGGGCGACCACGGAGACCCGGAAGAAAATCGTGCTTCACGGATAGCCTCGGCCGTTCAGGAAATTAGTTATGCGAACGGCGCCTATATCGATGTGCACGCATGGTATTTCACGCCTCAATCATTTCGCCAGGTAATCACCGACTTGTCCGCAACGAAACACATTTCTTTCTCGGTTCAACGAATGTTTCCTACCCGTCCCAACTCCAACGAGTTTTGGACAATCTTGCAAAAACATGCCGCTTAATCGCGCCGTAGATCGCAAACCGCAACCGTGGAAAAACGGCCTTGGCGTGCAATACGAAATCACTTGCGATGGTTCGCTTCCCGACGACTGGACATGGCGACTCTCAACCGCCAACATTACGCAAGACGTTCCGTTCTCAATCATTCCCGGAGTAAATCGCGAGTTTTGTGTTGCCGACGGCAATGGTGTCGTACTTAACATCAACGGCGTCGATCACCGTTGCGAGCCGGGGTCAATCACCAAGTTCCGCGGCGACGACAAAGTCTTTGCAACCCTCATTGACGGGCCAATGAGGGCGCTCAACCTGATGGTGCGCGACGGGGCAGCACAACGACGCATTGAAATTGCTTCAGACGACAATCATGTGGAAGCGGGTTTGAGTGTTGCGTGTGTCGCGATCTTGGGGCCTGCTCAAATTGACGCAGGCTCCGGGAACCAAAATTTGTCGGTGCTAGATGCTGTTCTGGATGCCAACTTAGTAATAAATGCCGGTGTTGTTGCGATAATCCGTTAGGTATGCCCACATCTAGTTTGTTGTCAGTAAATGATTAGTCGTTGAGCAGGTATTGCACGGCCTGCAAAAGTTCAACGGTAAATGGGTTGCGTGGGTTGGAGAACACCTCACGCACCGTTCCGTTTTCAACGATCACTCCGTCTTTCATCACGGCAACGTGGTCGCACAGCTGAGCCACCACCGAAAGGTCGTGCGAGATAACCACCAGTGTGAGGTTGTTCTCGCTTGCAAGCCTCTTGAGTAGCAACACGATTTCGTCTCGAGTGAGCACGTCCAGCGCGCTGAAGGGCTCGTCTGCAATGAGCAACTGTGGCTTTGGCGCCAGTGCTCGCGCAAGCGCAACCCGCTGGCGTTGTCCGCCAGATAACTGATGCGCATATCGGTCTCGCAGTTGGGGTTCTAGGTCTACTTGCACAAGCAATTCGTCGATGCGGCTGTCGTGGTCGCCATCGATTTCGAGCGAGCGCAAAGGTTCACGAATAATGTCGGCCACACGCATGCGTGGGTTAAACGAACTGGCAGGGTCTTGAAACACAGCCTGCACGGTGCGGCGGAAATGGTTGTTCGATTCCTTGCTCAGTGGTTTGCCCTCAAACATCACTAAACCCGACGTAGGCGTTTGAAGGTTGAGTAACACTCGAGCCAGCGTGGTTTTGCCAGAACCTGATTGGCCAAGAATGCCGAGATGCTCTCCGCGAGTGATGTCAAGCGAGACACCCGCTAACGCGTCAACGCCCTTTGCGCCTCTAGACGTGGACAACCAGCCGCGGTGGAATGTTTTTGTAACCTGCTGCGCCGAAAGAATGACGTTGTTCATTGGGCGCTCGATTGGGTTACTTGGCGGAGGAGTGTGCTCGATTGTTTAGCCGAGGCAACAATGCGCTGAGTGTGGGGGTGCTGTGGCGCACGGAGCAATTCGTCTTTGCTCGTGTTCTCTACAACGGCGCCTTCGTGAAGCACTAATACGTGATTCACCATGGAGGCAACTACGGGCAAATCGTGCGAGACGAAAATGAGCGATGTGCCTTGCGCGGCTGCAAGTCCGCGAATGGCCTGAAGCACTTCTTGTTGCACGGTCACATCGAGCGCAGTCGTTGGCTCGTCGGCAATGAGCAACGAAGGTGAGCAGGCAAGGGCGATGGCAAGGCCAACGCGCTGACGTTGCCCGCCAGAAAGCTGATGCGGGTACGACTCGACCATTCGTTGCGGTTCGGGAAGCCCAACCAACGAGCACAATTCGGTTGCACGCAGTCGCGCCGCTTTCCGAGAAGCAATCTTGTGATTGATAAGTGGTTGCGCAACTTGCTTGCCGATAGTCATCAGTGGGTTCAGTGACGCGAGTGGGTCTTGGAACACCATGCCAATGTGCTTGCCGCGGAACTTTGACATCTCGGCATCGGTGCGTTGCAGTAATTCGTTGCCATCAAATCGAACGCTTCCGCTCACTGCTGCACCATCTGGCAAGAGGCCCATGATTGCAAGCATGCTGAGGCTCTTGCCCGAACCCGACTCGCCGATGATGCCAAGTTGCTCGCCGGGTTGAACCGCAAATGAAACGTCTCGAACAACATGATGCTCGCCGAACGAGACGGAGAGGTTGTTTACCTCAAGCAGGCTCATTTGGCGTCTCGCTTCATTGTTGGGTCTAAGGAGAGTCGCAAACCGTCGCCGATCAAATTGAAACCCAACACGGTCAGCACAATGACGAGGCCCGGCCACAGCGCAACAATTGGGTCCACAAGTAAATACCTCTGAGATTCGGCAAGCATGCGTCCCCACGATGGCGTCGGTGGTGTTGTGCCAAGGCCTAAGTAGGACAGCGTCGACTCGGCGAGTATGGCAATCGCAACCGCACCCGAAGCCTGCACAAGTAATGACGGCAAAATGTTTGGCAGCACGTGCAATCGAATGATTTGCCCAGTCCCGCTTCCAGAAACCTTTGCTGCCGCCACATAATCGGAGCGAAGTACCTGGCTTGTCTCGCGACGTGTCACTTGGGCTATTGCTGCGGAAAGCGCAATGCCAATAGCGATCGTTGCGGTCAGTGTGCTTGCACCGTAAACCGCAGCCAGAACAATGGCGAAGAGCACCGACGGAAGCGCAAGAACGATGTCTATGCCGAAGACGGACAACCGCCTTGCTTTGGCGGGTGCAAGCGCGGTTGCAACCCCAACTACCGAGCCAAGCACAACGCCGATGAGCACAGAAACAAGAGCAACTACAAGTGTGCTTCTGGATCCAATCATGATGTTGCTCAGGACGTCACGCCCAAACACGTCGGTGCCAAGCAGGTGGCTCATCGATGGCCGCGCAAACGAAACGTCTGGGTTCATTTCAAGTGGGTCGTATGGCGTCCAAAGCCAACCAACCAGCGTGCTGAGCACGCTGAAGGCAACAAGCGTCAAGCCAGCGACAAGAGTTCGGTTTTGCTTCATGAAGTGCGCCTTGCCCTTGGGTCGGCCGCGGCCATTGCAACATCAATCAACAGTCCAACAACAAAAACCATTGCGGTTGCACTTACCGCAATGCCTTGCACCTTCGGGTAGTCACGAATGGCAACATCCTGCAACAGCATCTGTCCGATGCCGGGCAATGCAAATACATTCTCCACCACGATGGCGCCAACAATCAGCGTTGATATCTGCACTCCCAGCACTGAGATAACAGGAATGAGTGCGTTACGAACGCCATGTACGTGCAGAGCCTTCGCTCGTGTTAGCCCTGTCGCACGCGCGGTGCGAAAGTAATCCTGTTGCATCACGTCGAGCGTGGCCGAACGCGCAAAGCGTGCAAGCACGGCACCTTGTGCCAGGCCAAGCGTGATGGCGGGCAGAGCTAGCGATCGCAAGCACTCGGCCCAAGCCGACCAACCCTCGTCGGGGAAACCGCCGGCGGGGAAGAGCGAAGTGCGCAGCGCAAACAGCGAAATCAGCATCACGCCCATCCAAAAGGTGGGCACTGCAATGCCAAGCTGCGAAGTGGTGTTGAGTGCGAAGCCGTCCAGTTTCCTGTGGCGTAACGCGGACAACATTCCAACTGGAAGCGCTATGAGCAACGCAAATACTGATGCAAGTGCAATAAGCGGCAATGTAACTGTTGCCTTCGCCGCAATTTCGTCTGCAATGTCGGCGCCCGTGAGCAGGGAAGTTCCCAAGTCGCCGCGCACGGCGCTTGTCAGCCAATCGGCATATTGCACTACTGCAGATTTATCTAGGCCGTAGTCGCGCTCTAGTTGTGCAAGTGCTTCGGGGCTTGCATTCATTCCCAGTTGAGACTGGGCGATGTTGCCAGGCAATAGCCGTAGCAGAAAGAAAATAAGCAGGCTTGAGATGATGAGCGAGGCCGCAAAAAGTGCGGCACGCTTTAGGGCGTAAACAACTGCGTTCAGCCGACTGTAATTCTGTCAACTGTGTAGGCATCGCCCACAGTGTTGAGCGGAATCCCACTAATTGTTTTCTTGGCAACTTGCAGGTTCGGAATGAGCCACAGCCAATCACTGACCGAGTCGTTTGCAAGCAGGCGAGCAGCCTTCTTGAGATTCTCAACTCGTGCTTCCTGCGTCTTTGCAGAAGCGGCCTTCTTGATCAGGCCTTGATAGGTCGTGCTGTTGTAGCCGAAGTAATAGGCGGGGTTGGCATAGATGGCCATGTCATTGGATTCGATATGACAAACGATGGTCATGTCGTAGTCCTTCTTCGTGAATACGCGGTCGATCCATTCGCCCCAGGCAATCGGTTTCAGGTTCACTTTGATGCCAACTTTTGCTAGCGATGCTGCAATGAATTCGCCAGAGTTGGTTGCGTATGCAATAGGCGGCAAGTCCAAGTTGATGGTGAGGCCATTGGCGTAACCAGCCGACTTGAGCAGCGCTTTCGACTTGTTGACGTCGTATGGGTAGAGGGTGGAGAGGTCTTCATACCACGGGTCGGTTGGGGGCACGAAGCTGCCAATCTCGAGGCCGTAGCCAGACCAGGCCGTCTTGATGAGATTCTTCTTGTTGATTGCCTGGCGAACGGCTTGGCGCACCAGCTTGTTGTTGAATGGCGCACGAGCATTGTTCATACCAAGCGTTACTTCGCAGTTAGTGCTGCCGCTATACACGGTCAAGTTCTTCTTTGCCTTAAACACGCCAAGCAACTCTGGTGCTTGCACTGTGGACATGATGTCGATCTGCCCTGAAAGCATTGCGTTGCTTAATGCGGTTGCATCAGTGATGTAACGAAACACCGCGGTCTTGATCGTTGGCTTCGCGCCGTAGTACGAATCATTTCGCACCAAAGTGATGCTGCTGCCACGGTTCCATGTTTTGAACTTGAATGGGCCTGTGCCATTTGCTTTGGTGGCAAGGTCAGTCGTTCCCGTTTTCAAAACAATGCCACCGCGCTGAGTCAGGTTGAAGATGAAATCGTTGTCGCGATCCTTCAGAGTGATGACAACAGTGGACGGGTTGGAGGCCTTGACTGTCGAAACACTTGCGAACTGTTTCTTTTGTTCCGGAAGAACTGCAGTCGATGCGGGATCAAGTACGCGGTTGAAACTCCAGACCACATCTTTCGCAGTAACTGTACTTCCATCATGAAACTTGGCGGAAGACAAATTGAATGTAAATGTCTTGCCGTCGGCGGATGTGGTGTAAGTCTTTGCCAATGCGCCGACAATCTTCCCGTCGTTCTGCACGCGCAGTAAGCCTTCATAAACATTGTTCAAGAGAACTTGAGGAATTGCGGCGCCAGCTGTACCCGAAATGTCGAGGTTGGTTGGCTCAAGGCTGAAACCGATGGTGACGGTGTCGCTTGGTGCGGCTTGGGCGCTTCCCGCGAATGGCAGGGTGCTGACTACTACGGCAGCGCCAAGCAGCACTTTGAACATTTGTTTGAGGGGTGTTCGGCTGGTCATTGGGCGCTCCTGAGTAGTCGAATCAGTACCCCCATTCAACTAGGAAAGCCGCTCGGGTACTCTTTTCAGGTGCCTCTAGCCGCAGTTCTCTCACACCAACACGTGGCCCAAGAACTGGGCAATGTTGGCTTGTGGCTGGAAGCCCGAGGGTTTTCCCTGACCCATATATATAGGGAGGATTTTCATGGCATTCCCGAGGCCGACTTATTGATTGTTCTGGGTTCGCCAAACTCGGTTGCCAGCGGCCATTGCTTGCCTCCGGCCAGCGCCGAAATTGAAGCAGTATCAAACTGGGTGGCGACGGGGAAGCCTTACATCGGCATTTGCTTCGGCGCGCAGGTGTTGGCTTGTGCGCTGGGTGGCTCCGTAAGCCGAATGCAAAACACGTTCAGGGGTTACGTCGAACTTGAACATTCTTCTGCCGTGCCCCTGCTGGATGGCAGGTGGGCACTTTGGCATGAAGACGCGATTACTGCGCCTGCAAACGCCGAGGTGCTTGCTTCACTGCCACACGCCGACATGGTGTTTCGCGTTGGAAACGCATGGGGCATACAGCCCCACATCGAGTTTGACGCAGGCATAGTGCAGCGGCTTGCAGCGGCAATGGAAGTTTCACAAGGCCAGTGGCATGTGCTGCACGACGAACTGAGTGCAGATGAAAAACATTCACATCGCGCACTCCAGCTTCTTGATGAAATACTTAATTCAGTTCAACTGGGGGAGACAAGTGTCCGCTAAATCTGCAAGTCCGATAACTGCAAAGAAAAATGCTGCTCAAAACAACAGGGAGTTCGACCCTATTGATCTAGAGCGCGTGCAACGTGGGTTTATCGCAAAGCGCGAGAGCGGCCTGATCAATGACGCCGAAGGTCGTTTCGTATTCGACAGCGACGCTTTCGAGTTTCTACGTGACGGTCGCGACTGCCCCGACACCGTAAACCCACATTTGTGGCGCCATGCAACATTGAATGCACACCATGGTTTGTTCATGGTGGCAGAAGGTGTGTGGCAGGTTCGTGGCTACGACATTTCCAACATCACGTTTATCAAAGGCGCGCAAGGCTGGATTGTGATCGACCCACTCAGCGCCCAAGACACCGCGCGGGCTTCGTACGAACTGGTTACGAAGCACCTCGGGCATCGTCCGATCACTGCAGTTATCTACACGCACTCCCATGTGGATCACTTTGGTGGCGTGCTCGGCATCACGTCGAAAGAAGAAGTAGATGCAGGCAAGTGCAGGATTATTGCGCCAGTCCATTTCCTTCAAGAGACCGTTGGCGAGAATGTCATTGCTGGCCCTGCAATGGGCAGGCGCGCCACTTACCAATTTGGTGCGTTTTTGCCACGTGGCCCACAAGGCCATGTCGACTGTGGGTTGGGCACCGCTACTCCAGTAAGCCCTCCCACGCTGTTGGCACCTACCGAAGACATCACCTTTACGGGCGAAGAGTTAGTGGTCGATGGTATTCGCATCATTTTCCAGCTGACACCAGAAACCGAAGCGCCAGCCGAAATGAATTTCTTCTTCCCGGATTTTGGCTGGCTGTGCATGGCCGAAAACTGTTCGCAGACCATGCACAATTTGGTGCCAATTCGCGGTGCTCTCGTGCGCAACGCACTCAACTGGTCGAAGTACATCAACGAAAACATGGAGATGTTCGCCGACAAGACAACGGTCATGTTCATGTCACACAACTGGCCGGTGTGGGGCAATGACGACGTGCGGCAATTCCTCACGCTGCAGCGTGACTTGTACCGATGGATGCACGACCAAACCATGCGTCTGGCTAACCACGGGTTGACGTCGCTCGAAATTGCGCAGACATTGGTGCTGCCAGACGAGTTTCTGGCACACGAACACACACGTGGTTTCTATGGCGACTTGGTGCACAACGCAAAGGCTGTGTACCAGCGCTATCTCAGCTGGTACGACGGAAACCCAGCCAACCTCAACAAACTTCCACCGACAGAAGTGGGGAAGCGGTATGTGCAGCTTGCGGGTGGGGCCGATGCACTCCTCAAATCTGCACAGAAATCATTCGACGAGGGCGACTACCGCTGGGTGGCCGAAGTGGTCAATCACCTGGTGTTTGCCGACCCAACCAACCAAGCCGCTCGCGACTTGCAGGCCGATTGTCTCGAGCAACTTGGTTATCAATCCGAGTCATCCACATTTCGCAACGCGTATCTGATGGGTGCGCAAGAACTGCGCAAAGGCCCACCACCTGCACCGAAATCAGTGAATGTGCGAGCACGCAGCATGATCCGCGCAATGACCATCGATCAACTGTTCGACACACTTGCAGTGCGCGTGATGTCGGAGCAGGTTGGTGGCATCAACTTGTGCGTCAACTGGACATTTACCGACCTCGCCAACACGTCCGACCACAAGTGGGTACAGGGGCTGTCCAACCGCACCATGTTTGCTCACAGTGGCCGCCACGAAGCAACCGCTGCTGCTTCGATCGTTACCACCCGTGCAACGTTGTTGGAAGTAATTGCCCAGACAACGACAATCCCCGACGAGATGACTGCGGGCAACCTTTCGATTGATGGTGACGCCGGGGCATTGATCACCATCTTCGGCAACCTAGACAAATTCACCCCGGGCTTCGCAATCGTCGAGCCATAACCGATGTATTCGGTGCTCGACCCCGCGGTCTAGGGTTTGTGGCTGTGGGGGCACAAGCACAACACCGTGGGCTCAGTGCGGATTACTTGACGGGTGCGCTTTCCAAAGAAAGTGGCGGCTCTGCTCTGCGGATTGAGTCGGTGAAACCAATTGGCACGGGGCAAATGGCCGAGAGTTACCGCGTCATCTTCGCACCTGGAACGCACGGCCAACTCAGCAACAGCGTTGTTGTAAAGGTTCCCTCTCAAAGCGAGAGCAGCCGTGGCGCAAGCCGTGTCACTCGCTGTTACGAACTGGAGACAAGTTTCTACGCCACTTTGAAGTCCAAAGTAGGGGTGCACGCGCCAGATTGTTTGCATGTTTGGTACGACGCCACGGATGACGACTTCGTTCTGGTGCTCGAAGACATTATCGACGCCGCCCAAGGCGACCAGTTGCAAGGCGCAACGATGGAGCAAGCAAGTGCGGCCGTGCAACAGCTTGTTGCGTTGCACGCCTCGTTGTGGGATTCGCCGGTGCTCGACACCATCACGTGGGCCAATAGACACAGCTTCGAAGGCGCAGCCGGCACGCGTGATCTACTGCGCAAAGTGTTCGACGGCTTCGCGCTTCGGTTCGCCGACTTGGTTCAGCCAGAAGTGATGCAACTAGGGAAGAAGTTTGTACAACAAATCGATGGTTACGACGCAGCGTTCCCCAAAAACCACACCATCATCCACCGCGACTTTCGTTTAGATAATTTGTTGTTCAGTGCAACAGACCCCTCGAGTGTGAAAGTGGTCGACTGGCAAACTGTTGCCATCGGCCCTGGTGCTTTAGATCTTGGATACTTCATCGGCGCAAGCTTTCCTACCGAGCAACGTCGCGAATGCGAGGAGCAACTTGTTCGTCAATATCACGAAGGCATCACACACGCTGGAGTGCAACTGACTTGGCAGGATCTGTGGGATCAATACCGTCTGTTTGCCACATCGGGTTACATCATGGCAATTGTTGCCTCGATGTTGGTCAAGCAAACCGAACGCGGTGACGCAATGTTTGCAGCAATGGCAAACCGCCACGGTCAACAAATGCTCGACTTAAACACCATCGAACTATTTCACTAGGAGAAAACAATGGCACGATTCACCGCTCTCGACGAACGTTTCGCACATCAAATCCCAGAACCATTTCCCAACACTGTGCACTTTCATGCCGACTGGCGCGAAAGCCTCTTCTTCGTCATGCACATGCGCGACCGACCAAGCGATGTCTTGATTCTGACGCTGGCGCATTTTCCTGCGCGCAATGAAATGGATTCGCTGCAGTTAGGTCGGGTGGGCGAATCGCCAATCATGGCTCGACACTCCCGTCATGTAGACGGCGACCAGGACGACTTCCGTGTTGGACCAATCACCATCGACGTCGTTGAACCACTAAAGAAAGTGCATCTCGTTGCTGCACCCTCGGAGGCAACGCCTGTTGCGCTCGACGTCACCTTCACCGCCCGTACCGCGCCGTATCAATTACGCCGAGGCTCGATGAAGGCAGGCTTCGAATTGATTTGGGATCAGTCGCACATGTTTCAAAGCGGCACCTATAACGGCACTTACACGCATCAAGGAACCACGTACACCATCGATAACTGGTGGGGTCAGCGCGATCATTCGTGGGGCGTTCGCGCACATGCTCGTTGCCCGATGTGGATGTGGACGCCGATCCAACTAGAAGAAGGTTTTCTGCAGGTGTGGCATTGGGAATATCCCAATGGTGCTCGCGTGTACACCGATGGTTGCTTCGCACCAGTTGGCGGTGGCGAGCCAATTCCAGTAATCGATTTTCAACACGATTTGCAGTGGTTGGGCGCAAAGGGCGAAACCGTTTCGTACGAACAATTCGGTGATGAAGTTCATGGCCTTGCGGGCCGTCTCACGTTCACGCTTGAAGGTGGGCGAGTGATCACGGTAGATGCCACTGGTCGTTGGGCACAGCGTTACAGCGGCATTGCCATGCGACAACCCAACACCCTCGGAGGCGGGCTCAGCGAAATGCAAATCACCACATCTGATGGGCAAAAGGGAACCGCCATCTACGAGCTCACCGGCCAATTTCACCACCGCTATTTCCCAGTCGCACGGGGAACCAACTTCCCTCAGTGATTTCAGCGCCTCAACGAGGCGAATTACCATAGGCGTAACGAAACGGAGCATCGAGATGAACACCGAAATGATGAACAA
>Ga0208358_1000235_pt1 | contig 20276 bp, 17 predicted proteins | sample LakMenEpi10Aug09_FD_150685 | JGI IMG/M metagenome (GOLD analysis project Ga0208358, IMG submission 150685) | Freshwater microbial communities from Lake Mendota, WI - 10AUG2009 deep hole epilimnion (SPAdes) | ecosystem: Environmental > Aquatic > Freshwater > Lake > Epilimnion/Euphotic zone ... | reverse complement strand
TCATCCCCCCCGCCCCTTGCTCCCGCCAGCGGGAGAAGGGGAGCCAAGCAGTGGTGGGTTTTGCAAAAAATCGGGGGCAAACCCCGCGCGGTTGGCTTGAGGACGGCTTGCTTGGTTTGCGTCGTCGACGGTCGATTCGATCGCGAGAAATCTAATGCACTGATGGATTTTGCCTGTTCGTTTCATCCCGTTGTTGCGCCTCTGGACATGATCCACCGGAGGTGGCGTTAGAGCTTACCACCGGCTAATGGCTTGGATCCCTCCGGGATCGCCGGGATCGCTAGTGCGGCGCGGGGTAAAGGAGTTGATTGATCGTTGCTTACGCGTTCTTTGCGTTTGCGTAGCATGGATCTGCGATCCGTGCGCGGTGTTTACCGACCGCAAGCGACTGTTCATGATAGAGATGTTCACTCTGCTGCTGCCTCGTTTACACTTCGGGTTACTGGTATGAGCGTAAGGTCCGGCGCACTTCCGACTGATATTTTCATAAAGGGCTTGGCTCGAAGCGATCGAACTTTGAGCTTCCAATAAAAAACACCCGCGACGAATGTCGCGGGTGTTTTTCAATACTTTTCAATTGTCCAAATACTACTTGGCTTCGTCTGGAGTAATCTTCGGAGCCGTTTGTTCTACAGGGGCTTGAGCAGGTGCCTCTGAAGACTGCACTGCCGGAGCTCCGACTGTACCAGGAACGACATTGCCGAAGATGATCGGACCCATTCCACCTCCACCTGCTTGCGGTGCATTGTAGATGTAGATCGCATCGAGGGCTTTGGTGACCCGCAGTTGGCACTCGGTCAGGTGAGCTGCCGAGTAGGGATCCATCGGTGTGCCACCGGCCAAGATTGCATCAACCTTCTTCTTGACTTCCTTGAGTTGCATCAGGGCCAAGCTGGTGATGGCCTTGTTGCCCGAGGTGCCTGGTACAGCAAGGTCGATCAAGCGATCGAGGTACTCGCGTTGCAGGTTTCGTCGCCAGGAACTGATGCGTGGCTTGCGAGCCGAGACTTCACCTTCTGGGTTTGCTCCAAGCTCGGACCAAACTTCGGTTTGAACCTTCTCGAGCATCTCCGGAAGCGTCAGGGCATCTTGATCCTTTGGAACCAAAAGCTCATTGTCATAAACGCGACGCAGAGTCGTTGGATTCATGAGCATCGTCAGCGCACTGGCTTGGATTCCCAGAACTCGATCGTGGACTGGGAAAGTCGACTCGCCCATCGAGCGAACCCCTTCGTCAATCCATTTGTCGTTGGTCAACCGGGTCAAAATCGCGTTGGAAAGTCCAAACGAATCGTCTCGGAAAGCGTTGCGGATCACAAAGTCCAGAGCCTTGCGCTGTTGCTCGGCTGGGATTGGGATCAGCGATTGACGATTGCCCGGATCACCCTTCTTGTCTCGATTGACGGTCGCACCGCCGATCCAGTTGGCCATCATGCTTACGGCCTTGGTTTGTTCGCCAAGGGTCAGTTCGTAACCACGGCGAGCCTTGCTCCAGCTATCGCCCTCTTTGACGAACTTGTCCAAGAGTCGCTCGCGATAGAGCTTGACCAATCTCATCTGGTTCTCGCAGTAGTCGAGCGGATCCTTAGAGTAGTCATAGCGACGGGCCAAAGGATCTGGTCCACCGGTATCTTCGTCGGTAGCGTACTGAAGTTCTGGCTCACTGGAACGCTTGAGAATCTCGCCCAGCTTGTTCTCTTCAGGGGTGTAACCGTACTCGATCGCCCAGTAGTCGTATGGACCGATACCGATCATCGTGTAATCGCCTCGGGTCTCGCTGTCGAGTTGGTAAGGCATGTTGATCGGGATGTAATCCATCACCGATGATGCGATGGTGCGTTGGCCTTTGGTGCCGTTGGAGTTGATCTCCTTGAGCGACAGAGTGCTCGAGGCCTTGAAGTTGTGCCGCAGTCCGAGGGTGTGTCCAACTTCGTGGGCTACGAGTTCTGCCAAAAGTGGTCCGATGAACGACTCGGGCATCCCATCGAGCATTTCTTCCTTGGGCTTATCGGCCTTTTTCTCTTCGGGCTTTGCACCAGCGGCCTGAGGTTCTTGTTCGGCCAAGAATTGACCGTTCTCGTCCATCAGATCCAACGCCAAGCGGGCCATCGACATGTCCATCTGCTTGCCGTGAGCGGCGCTGCAGTAACCGTTGACTTGGCTGGTTCTTCCAAAGAGCCCATCGAATGGGGACGAACCCATGAGCTTTGGATCGAGCTTCGTCAGCGGGTGTCCAGCATAGGGGAGTTGGGATTGCAATGCGTAGATGCCTTGCAAATGCTTTTGATTGGCTTCCGGGGCCAATCGAACGCGTGGATCCCAGCTTGGGTGAGAACCGAGCCAAGCGATCGTTTCGGGGGTCATGCCCTCCATAGCGATCTCAGGCATCAGGTCGTGGTATTGGAAGTTGAAGTGACGGATCCAACCATCGGTCAAAACCACGTCGGCATCGAGAATTTCGCCCGTCATGGGGTGAACGCGGCTGGGGCCAATCGCCGTTCCGACATCGTTGTTGAGCCAACGGATGAAGTTGTACTGAACGTCTTCGGGATCCAGATCCATCGTTGCAGGAGAGCGAGGATCTTGGTAGAGGACTTCGATCGCATCGGAGTAACCGATCTTTTCAAAGGCCTTGTTCCAATACTCGACACCTTGCTTGACCCAACGTCGATAGCGAACCGGTGTGGTGTGCTCGATGTAGAAGCGGATCGGAGTTACCGGAGGACTGACCTTGAGGTTCGGATCTCGTTTTTCGAGTCTCCAGCGGGTGACGTATCGCACCCGCTTCTTGTCATCATCGTAGCTACCCAGGTCGGTGTAGTTGGTGACAAAGTATCCGACGCGCTGGTCGGCTTTGCGGGGACGATAACCGGTATCCTCTGGAACTTCGCTAAACGAGTAGTGGATCGTTTGGAGTTTGCCACCGGCGGTGACGACTTCGAAGGCAAGCTCGGTGTTCTTGGTAAAGGGCTTGGCCTTGACGACTTTGGTCAGCGAAGGATCTTGGATCCGAACACTAGGGCCAAAGAACTTGCCTGCGTTATTGACAAATAAGGCATCGGCATCGATGACCGGGCCACCTTGGGGTGCCATCGTCACGATGGGAATATCCAAGAGAACCGTGTCGGTGAAAAGTCGCTTGACCGAAGACCGCGACTCGGGCTCGCCATTGGAGCGAATATCGAGTTCTGGCAGGATCAGCGCTAGGCGTTTGTTGTACATCCGCCAGTAGACGTAGTAATCACCGGCCTGCAAGCCAGCGAACTTATCGCCACTGCTGACGGTCAAAGCGATGAAGTACTTCTTGGTCAGCAAGTCCTTGGGGAGTTCCATCAAGACCTGGCCGTCCTTTTCACGGGTCCAAAGTTTGCACAAGGCGCCCCGGTCAGGCGATTTGGACTCGACCTTGGTGTAACCTTCGGTCACTTTGTCAAAAGGAGGATACTCCGAACCTGGAGCTTCTTGGGAAAATCCGACTTGGGGGCAGATGGCCCCTGCAAGCAGGCTTGCAGACAGGATGGCAGATTTTGCCATTCCTCGCATCACCGATCGACGATGGTCTTTGCTCATTCGTTTATTCCAAAAGTGTTGAAAGAACTTTGATGAATTCGTAACTCTTCGACGAGACATCCAAAAGGAAAGTTAGGTCAGCTTTTTGTGGCAGGCTGGTTAACTCGAAGCTCAAAGTTTGGAGAGTTTGACCGGTCAGTTGCCACAATCGGCAAACACACTACAAACCGGAGACTTTCGCCAAATCTTCACTTCCTAGCTTGCTCAACCCCCCCTCTTGGCTTGGCTTTCTCAAGGCATTATGAACCGACCCCCTCGAAAGGTCTATAAAAACTGGTGACTTAGGGCGACTTTTCAGCCGAAACCCGCCGATTCGATTCGATCCACAGAACGAGCTTTTAGTTCCATGCCGGACGGAGCAACCACCCTTGGATAGGTTTTTTTAATCAAGAAGCCCTAGAAAAAGCAATGCTCATGGGTTCGGGGGGGAATTCTGTCTTTTTTGTCAGAATCTTAGCCTAGGGGCTCCATGGAGTACGTCTTTAATGACGTGGGGGGCGACGCCCGGGCCCCTCGCATCGATGCAGAGCGACCCGACGCTGATCGATCATCGCGCCCAAGAAAGCCCCCTAGGGTTACCTAGAGGGCTTTTTTGCTTATAGCGGATTGATCGCCCCAATTGTCTGAAACGGGACAACAAACGATCGAAGGAGAAGGATCGAAGCAGGTCGTGGACGGATTGTCTTGAACGTCTTGCAGTTTGCAATACAATTCCAAGCAAGGAGAAACGACCATGACCAAACGCACAAGCCCGAGGGACAACGACAAGGCGAGTCCTTTAATGGTTCGACTGGACGTAGAGAGTAAACAAGCATTGACCGACGCCGCCGAATTGCGACGGATCAGCATTAGCGATTATGTCCGAACGGTGACCGTCGCGCAGGCTCGGCGTGAGGTTGCCAGTGCCCGTGACCAGACGATCCAGCTGAGTCCGGACGAGCAATTGGCTTTCTGGCGGGCTTTGCAAACCCCGTCTAAACTTACGCGCGCTCAAAAACGCCTGGGAGCCATGATGCGGGGAGCGGAGTGACCGGGGTCGTCTTGCCTTCGGGTTTCATGCTCGAACCGCTACAGCGAAGCCATCTGCGGCGTGTCTTTGATTGTGGCCAGAGCGATGTCAACGATTGGCTGCACACGAAGGCATTGCAGCATCAGGATAAGCGACTCTCGTCCACGAGAGTACTTATCGATCGAGACAGAACGGTCACTGGCTTCTACACACTGGCAACCGGGCAGGTTGATTTTGGTGACTTGCCCTCGGATCTTGCGAGAAAACTGCCGAGACGAGCGCTGCCTGTCGCGATCCTTGCATGGCTCGGGGTGAGCCTATCCAATCAGGGCCAAAAGCTGGGCGATCTACTGCTGGCACAGGCGCTGCGTGATTGCTATGAAGCAGGCCTGACGTTTGCCTTCATTGCAGTCATCCTTGATTGCGTTGACGATCGGTCCAAGGCATTTTACAAGCGATGGGATTTCGCAGAGCTTCCGGGAAATCCCTATCGCCTCTTCCTGAGTTCGCAGACATTAACTGCGATGATGGCAGCGCCTACCGATTAGAAAAACGGTTCTTCAGATTCACCCCCAGAAATTCCTTAAGAACCAGGTAAACAATACAGGCGTAGCTCCGCAGTGCTATTTGACCGCAACGCTTTGGCGGATCTTCTCGAGGAGTTTCTTGGTCGCTTTGATCCCATCATCGGGGCTTAACTTGGATCCTTCGTACTCGATTCCAACCCAACCGCGATACCCGGCATCCAAAACGATCTTCATCATCTTGGAAAAATCGATCTTGGTCTCATTACCGTCGGCATCGAAATCGTAGCTCTTGGCCGATACGGCTTTTGCCAAAGGCATCAAATCGGTGACGCCTTGGTAGCGATCGTATTCGTAGAAGTTTCCAAAGTCGGGCAAGGTCCCGCAGTTTTCCATTCCCGTGGCGCGAATCGTTTCGGCCAACCACTTGCCATTGGAGCTTAGGCCCCCGTGATTCTCAACGATGACGTTGATTCCAAGTGGCTTGGCATACTCGCTCAATCGACGTAAGCCATCGGCAGCGAGTTTGGAGCCTTCTTCGTAGGGTTTATCGGTCTCGGCATTGACCCGAATCGAATGGCAACCCAAGTACTTGGCTGCATCGACCCACTTGTAATGGTTTTCAACTGCCGCTGTTCGCTTGGCCGCATCGCTGTTTCCCAAGCCACCTTCGCCATCGATCATGATCAGCACGTTGGTGACCCCTAGGTCGCTCGTGCGTTTCTTCATTTCTTCGAGGTACTTGGCATCCTTGGCTTTGTCTTTGAAGAACTGATTGACATACTCGACGGCCTCGATCCCGAATCGCTCCTTGGCAACTTTCGCAAAATCTAAATTGTCGATCTCTTTGGCAAACAGCGGTTTGTGAAGCGACCATTGAGCCAGGGATATCTTAAAGGGTTTACCTGCTGCGGAGTCTTGAGCAGAGCTCCAGCTTGAAAGGCTCGTCGTGGCAATGGCTGTCGTAGCGACGCAAGAAGCGGATGTAGCCAGGAATTGTCGTCGGTTGGTAGATCGCATAGGGACCAGAGGTTATAAAAAGGTCAAAGGCGGGGAAGGCGGAAAGTACCCGATTTTATTTTGATCGAGTCTATCGGGCAAGCAACGGCGCTCAAGGAAAGTCAAAAAGCAGATTCTTCTATGTCCAAAAGAAAACCATCGACTTTGACGACCGGACAGGGTTCCTGCGAGCCAGTACTGACGCTCTTGGAGGTCGATTGGGATAGTGAGTCGATAATCCCTGAGGAAATCGAAGGATTGCTCGCCAAAGCCGATTCGCTACTTCAATCTTACTGGGACTCCTGGCACCGCCGTCCGATCGAACAGTATGTCGCTTGCGATTTCCGCGACGTTTGGCGGGCGATGCAGGCGGTCAAAACCCTGAATCTCCCTTTCGGAAACCTTTTTTGCGAATGGGGATGCGGGTTTGGGATCGTCACCGCATTGGCCAGTAAGCTCGGTTGGGACGCTGTGGGAATCGAAGCCGAGGAATTTTTGGTTCAGCAAGCGCAAGCGTTCCTCAGATCGGAAAAGATCCCGGCTGAAATCTGGCATGGGAATTTTCTGCCACTAGGATCCCAGGGGCTAGCCAAGCGACAAGCCAATCACGCTTCGCTGTTTCATCAGATCCCTTGCGTATACCCCAAAGTATCCTTAGGAGTCGATGACTTTGCCACGATTTTTGCCTACCCTTGGCCAGGTGAAGACTACTTTCTCAAGGATGTCTTTCGTCACTACGCAGCCGACCGAGCGATCTTGGTGATGTTCTTGGGTCCTTACGAATTAGAAATCTACCGAAAGGACAGCAAGTAGTTTTGGCTTTGCTTTCTTCTTCTACCTTGTAACGCTACGGAGGACTTGGGAGAGCAAAGGCAAAAGCTGTTTTTTGCGGCTGACGATATCCGGTAGTTCGTACAAGCCGCGATCCAAGCATGGGTAATTGATATCATCCCAAGCGTCCGATTCTTTCGAAAGCAGAAGCAGCGAGCCGTTGCTGACCACATCGGTCACCAGCAGTGCCGAAAACTGCAATCGTTGCTTGCTGGCAAGTTCTTCGAGGGCCTTGCGTAGATCCTCTTTGCGATCCCAGAAAAGATCAAAACCGGTTTCTTCGATCTGAGAGATCGAAAAGCGGATCCCGTGTTCGGTAAACTCTTTGCAGTCCTCGCGAACGACCTCGGCCGGGGCGCAGTTACGCAGCGCTGAACCGATCTCGAAAAACTCCTTTGCGTAGAGTTCAAGATCCACGTTGCAGAGCGTTTCGAGCCAAGCGAGGATATCACGATCGACTTGGGTGGTCGTCGGAGATCGCAAGTAAAGTGTATCGGAGATGATTCCCGAGGCCATGCACAGAGCGATTCCTGGCGATGGAGCAAGGCCCGCGGCGCGGAATTGCCGAGCCACCAGCGTGCAGGTCGAGCCGACCGGTTCATTGATAAAGCGGATCGGTTGTGTCGACTTGAGCGAACCTCCGATCCGATGGTGATCGAGGACCTCTAGAATCTCTGCGTCTTCGGCTCCGTTGACCGCTTGGCTGAGTTCATTGTGGTCGACCAGCACCAATTTAGGTTTGGGCGGATTGACCAAATCGGACTTGCTAACGACGCCGACAAGCTGTCCGTTGTCGTTGACCACGGGTAACATCGATTGACGAATACGATCTGTTTTGGCTCTCGCTTCCTCGATCGGTTGTTTGGCTGATAACGTGATGAAGTCCTCGTCGATGGCAGAATCGATGAACTGCGAAGACTTAATGCGCATGGTGGTTGTTGCCGTGTCGTAAGGGCTGCGCATGACGGCCACCGATCGCGACTTGGCCAATTCCACTAGCCCTTCGGACAGCGAATAGCCTCCGGTGATGATGATCGCGCGCACGCCGTGTTCGATGGCGGGCAACTGAATCGTCGGACGGTCTCCACAGACGACCATCAATCGTTCGGCGGGGAAGCGTTGCATGCGTTCTGTAAAGCCTCCGGCGCTCATGGCACCGACCATGACCAAGAGTTCATCGAGCTGCTCGGGCTCGAGGTCATGTTGGAAAGAACCGCCGAGGATTTCTCGCACTTTGCCCAAGCTTGTGCGAACCGTCCGGGTTTTGAGAGGATCGGCATCGTCGCGAAAGATCAGATCCATCAACTGCAAGAGCGATAGGACTCCGACCACTTTGCGATCCTGATCGATAATGGGCAAGGCGCGTACGTCGTGCTCTTTCATCCGCTGGTAGACTTCGTAGAACACCTCACCACGCTTGGCTGTGACCGCTTCGCGAGTGCACAGCCCGAGCACCTCCGGCCTTACGTCCATGACGATCCGAGGAGCAGCAACGCCTGCCCTTTTCAAAACGTACTCGGTGCGTTGGTTGGGGGTACCGCAACAAGCGGCGATGGCATCGGGTCGGTGAGTTTTTTGTAAGAAATCCGCGTAGGCGATCGCCGAGCAAATCGCATCGGTATCCGGATTTCGGTGTCCAAAAACCAGCGTGCTCATGAAGATTTATTCCGTTTTTTCAATTCAATCCGGTTTTTCTGTTCGATCAGGGCCAAACGATCGGGTTTTTTCCTGTCCGCTGCCCTGGGAAATCTTAGGCACAGCGCGAACCTCCTGGAAGTCTAACAGATCTAGGCTCGATGCCTACTTGCAAACTTTCTGGTCCCAAGCGACCATTGTTTGCCGCTAGGGTGCGTCGTTTGTTCAGACGTGCCCCCAACCTTAACGATGGATCAAAAATGCTTGATATTCAGCTTCCCGATGGAACCGTAGTCTCCCATCCGGACGATGCTACCCCGCTGTCGGTCGCCAATGCGATCGGTTCTAGGCTCGCCAAAGCCGTCATTGCCGCGAAAGTCGGGACTTCGGTGATCGATGCCTCTCGGCCCCTGAAACCGTTCTCCAACGGATCGCCTATCCCGCTTCGGCTCCTGACCGAAAAGGATCCAGAGGCTCTCGATGTGCTGCGTCACTCCAGCGCCCACATCATGGCGCGGGCCGTCATGCGAATCTTTCCAGATGTATCGCTTGCCTTTGGACCGACCATCTCCAACGGCTTTTACTACGACTTCTTCTTGCCGCATAAGCTCACCGAAGAGGACTTTGCAAAGATCGAGCAAGAGATGGCTGCGATCATTGCCAAGGCCGAGCCGTTCGAACAGTTCTCGCTGGATCGTGAGCAAGCCGTATCGCTTTGCAAGGACATGAATCAGGGGCTCAAGGTCGAGCATATCCAGACTGGGCTGGCCAGCCACTCCGAATTGGGCTTCTATCGCCAAGGTGAATTCGTCGACCTGTGCCGAGGTCCGCATATCCCCGATGCCGGGCGTGTGAAGGCTTTTAAGATCATGAGCGTTGCCGGTTCGCACTGGAAGGGGGACATGTCCGGGCCCCAACTCCAGCGCCTCTACGGCACCGCTTGGTTTGACAAAAAGGATCTGCAAGCCCACCTCGATCAGCTTGAAGAAGCTAAAAAACGGGATCACCGAGTCCTGGGCAAGAAACTCGGACTCTATCAAATTACTCCGGATGTCGGACAAGGCATGTGCCTGTGGATGCCCAAGGGTGCTCGCGTAAGAAGCTTGCTCGAAGACTTCCTGCGGCGCGAGATGCTCAAGCGTGGATACGAGCCTGTTTACAGTCCGCACCTAGGACGAGTCGAACTCTACGAGACCAGCGGCCACTTTCCCTATTACCGCGATAGCCAATTCCCACCCCTTTTCGTTCACGATGCCGGTGCACTTGTCGACGCTTGGGCACGGCGACTGAGCGAAGACGAAGACTTTGGTCCCAAGCAAGAGACCATGTTCTTGCAAGCCGCCGAGGTTCTAGGTTTCGATGCTCAAACTTACAGCAAGGCCGAGGGTAAAGAAGCCAAGCTTGCGGCGCTGAACGATTGGCAACGGAACCACGAACGGTTCTTGGTCAAACCGATGAACTGTCCGCACCATGCACAGATCTTCAAAGCCCAGCCGCGCTCGTATCGAGACCTACCTCTTAGGCTCTTCGAGTTCGGTACCGTTTATCGTTACGAGCAAACCGGCGAGCTCAACGGAATGCTCCGAGTCCGGGGGCTCACCCAAGACGACGCGCATATCTTCTGCACAGCAGATCAAGTCGAAGAGGAGTTTCGCAACACCATCGAACTGACTCGGTTCGTGCTCGAGTCGGTCGGGCTCCAAGACTATCGCGTTCAGTTGTCCTTGCGCGACCCCAAGAGCGACAAGTATGTCGGCAGCGAAGAGAATTGGCAAAAAGCCGAAGCCGCCCTGCGGCGAGTTCTCGAAGAGTCCGGATTGAACTTCAACGCCGCCGAAGGCGAAGCTGCCTTCTATGGCCCCAAGGCCGACTTCATGGTGCGAGACTGCATCGGTCGCCATTGGCAACTCGGTACCGTACAGCTCGATTACAACCTGCCCGAGCGTTTCCAACTCGAATACACCGGGGCCGACAACAAGTCCCATCGACCGGTGATGATCCATCGTGCACCGTTTGGTTCGATGGAACGGTTTGTAGGGATGCTCATCGAGCATTTTGCGGGAGCCTTCCCAATGTGGCTTGCTCCCGAGCAGATTCGAATCTGCCCACTGAGCGAAAAAACCAACGATTATGCGCTGGAACTTCAGAAACTTTTCACTGAAGCCGGATTCCGGGTCACTACCGATTTGCGTGGAGCGAAGGTTCAAGCCAAAATCAGGGACGCCCAACTGGATCTGATCCCCTACATGGCCGTGATCGGACCGAAGGAAGCCGAAACCCGTTCGATCGCCTTGCGGGATCGGATCGCCGGAGAGCTTGGAACCAAACCGCTCGATGAGGTTTTCGCAATGCTCAGTCAAGAGGTCGCTACACGTCAGATCCGGCAAGTGGCCGAGCGAAAATTCGCAGAACCACCACCGGCCAGTGAATCATCGAGCCACGAATACTAATCCAACCATGAGTAACGATCCTAAGCCAGCGTCGCGAAGTGCGCAGAAGGTTCTCTCCGAAGAGTTCTTCCTGTCCCGTTCGAAGATCCTCGATTTGGCGGCGACCCTCGATCGATTGGATCGCGCCGAAGGCTCCGTCGACGAGCTCCAGCAGCGACAGCTTTTGATCCAAGGCATCGAGATCTTGCTCGATAAGAATCCTGAAAAGGCCAAGCGTGTTCAGTTGCTCATGAGTCGCCCCTACGATCCCGATTGGCGAAAGAATTATGGACTACATTGATCCGCATATCCACATGGTCTCTCGGACGACCGACGACTACGAGACCTTAGCTCGTATGGGTTGTGTCGCGATGAGCGAACCAGCGTTTTGGGCTGGCTTTGACCGAGGCAGCGTCGAGAGCTTTCGGGACTACTTCCGACAACTGACCCAGTTTGAACCCAAGCGGGCTGCCCAGTTTGGGATCCAGCATTACACTTGGCTGTGCATCAACGCCAAGGAAGCGGAAAATGTTTCCTTGTCGCGCGAAGTCATCGCGATGATCCCGGAGTTCCTCAATGAGAGTAATGTGCTCGGGATAGGTGAGATTGGCCTGAACAAAAACACCAAGAACGAATCGACGATCTTCTTGGAGCATGTCGATTTGGCCGTCCGGTACAACCAACAGATCCTGATCCATACTCCCCACTTGGAAGATAAATTCCAAGGAACCAAGATGATTGTCGATATGCTCGTGCACGATACGCGGGTCGATCGATCGAGGGTCTTGGTCGACCATGTCGAGGAACATACGATCCAGGAGGTGCTCGATCAGGGCTTTTGGGCCGGGATGACCCTCTATCCGGTGACCAAGTGCACACCGGCTCGCGCAGCGGACATGATCGAACGCTTTGGCCCCGAACGCCTGATGGCTAACTCTGCAGGGGACTGGGGTCCGAGCAAACCAACTGCCATCCCGGACCTGATTATGGAGCTCAAACGACGAGGTCACTCGCGCGAGTTGATCCGCCGCGTGGTCTATGAGAATCCTTGCAAATTCTTCTCCCAGAGCAAGAACTTCAAGGCCCCGCTGGGGTCGTCATGAATTTGATGCACGCAGGTTTCTCGGTCGAGATCGAGTGACCTGTGGGCTTGAGAAAACCGGTGCCTCGATCGATTGCAAACGAGTGGATTGTGCTGCTCTCTTGATTTTCTGCCAAGAGAAATTGTCCGGTGGGGTCGATGCGGAAGTTGCGTGGGATTTTGCCAAGGGTCGAGAAGTTTTCGATGCGGGTGGCGGCCCCGTTTTGAGGACTGATTGCAAACAACGCGATCGTGTCGTGCCCGCGGTTCGAGCCGTAGACAAACCGGCCCGATGGATGCACGAGCACCTCGGCCGTCGACCAACTGCTTTGAAGTTGCTCTTCAGGAACGGTTCTGACCGTAGCGATTTCAGTCAGCTTGCCCGTCTGAGCGTCCCACGAGGCGCTCGTTAGAGTCATCCCCATCTCATTGATCACGTAGAGGAATTTTCCATCCGGATGGAAGGCGATGTGCCGAGGTCCAGCACCGCCGGCAAGTTTCAAAAATGGATTCTCTCCAGGGACGAGTTTCTTGTTCTGGGAGTCGAGCCGATAGACAAGGACTTGATCGAGCCCCAAGTCGGCGACCAACACCCAGTGGTTCGTTGGGTCGACCATCGAGCAGTGGGCGTGGGGGCCTTGTTGTCGCGCGGTGTTAGGCCCTGAGCCTTGGTGCTGGACCGTTGAGCTTTCGGGTTCGAGGGCACCGCTTGCTTGGATCGGGAAAAGGGAGACCGAACCGCTGCCGTAGTTGGCGACGACGGCGAATTTGCCTTGCGCATCGACGGTCACATGGCAAGGCCCATTGCCTTGGACTCTTTCGATGTTGAGAAGTTTCAAGTCGGGCAAATCGCCAGCTTGGTAGGCAGCACGATCGAATTGATAGGCAGCAAGCGAGGCAGCGCGTTCTTTATCATTGATGGCCGTCTCGGTAACGACGTACAGGACATCAAGTTTGGGGTGGAGTGCAAAGAAGGACGGTTTGGCTTGTGTGGCAACAAGTCGGGGTTTTGCCATCGAGCCGTCGGCATTCAGGCGGCTTGCATAGATCCCGGGCCCATAGCCTCCTACCCAGAATACCTGACTGGTCTTTTGATCGGAGGATTGCTGAGCCATTGCCGATTGCTCGAAGGCTAGAGGGAGTACCGACATGACGATCAGCGTCAGGAAACGGTAAAGTCGAGTTTTCATACGAATGAGATGGGATTGGGTTATAAAGAGTGATTCAATCGCTGAATGAGTATAGGCGTTTCGAGTACCAGTAGCCAGACCGCCTGACGGCGACCGCAGTGTCGATGATTTCTCCGAAATCATCTCTTGGAATCAGAGCAATCGTAACTTGATGAGTGGCTCTTGCCAGGCCGCCTGGCGGCGGGCGCGTTGACGTTGTTGACGGCGAAAGCCAATGAGGTCAACCGCGTCAGTAAGGTCCTCAGTCTCTAATCCCAATGCAGCAGTGTTGGCGATTGGTCGGAGGTAGCTGCCGTTTGTACCCAAACCTCGAAATCTCCTCGGTAACCGTCAGCTCCGGACTCGAGGCCCAAAAGCCATGTTCTTAAGGAGCCTCGCGACGCATGCACGCAGCAAGCCGTCGCAAACGCATCGGCACTGGTTGCATCGCCGGTGATCACCGTGGCCATCAGGCTACCGACAAGCCCCCTTTGTTGGGCGGGATCGACGATGTGACTGCTCCTTGCCTGATTGTCCGTAACTGAAGGTCGATCGCGATATTTCTGATGCAAATCCCCGCTGGTGGCTATCCCACACTTTGAGAGCCTGACACTGCATAGACTCCGATCCGGCTGATCGACCAGTCCGATACTCACCGGCCAGCCTTGCACCGTCGGCTTTGGACTCTCTCCAAATACCATGTTCCCCGATGCATTGACGCAGTAGCTCTCGATGCCGATAGCCTTCAATCTTTCTCCGAGTCGATCGACGACAAAACCCTTGCCGATCGCTCCAAAATCCAACCGAACCCCAGGTCGTGCGAATCGCACACGACCACTTGGCCGATCCCATTCGAGGAGATCCCAGCCGCAACTGCCGGACGCTTGTTCCCATTGCTCTTTTGTAGCGACTTTTTTACTCCTGCGAAGTCGCGTCAACGCGCCCAAAGAAGCATCGAATGCACCTTGACTCCATCGATGCCAGTGATCGCAAAGCGTCAGCACTTGCCACAGATCCGAACTGGGGGTGAGCCATTGGCCGTTGTCTCCCTGACCACACAACTGGTTGACTTGGCTGTCCTGCTGATAATCGCTCATGACTTCGACCCAGCGGTCGATGTCGGCGTGCAAGACTTGGCTGATCTTGGCTGGATCCTCGGAAGCATTCTGGGGCTTTGGGATCCATCGCACATCGATCAAAGATCCCATGGCCGGGATGGAGAGCAAGTAGGCCTCTGGATCGTTTTGGATTTCGATCATGGTCTTGGGAAGTTTCTTTGGCGAAATTCATCCGAGCCATAAGGATCTGAATCTTGGACGATTTCGCCCTCGACGACCCGCACATCCTCTGCATCGATCGTGTCGGATCGACTGGGTCTATCCAATCCAAATGGATCGTTTGGATCGGTAGGAAATGGCCAAGGTTGTCCTCGTTGCTGAACCACAATCAGCTTCGTCTTGATTCGTTCGAAGGTGTTGATGCCAAAAAGGACAACACCAAAGATCATGCCGATGAAATCCAAGTTCCACAGACAAAAGGCAATCCATAGACCTGAACCCCACTGGCCGATGCGAGCCGAAGCATCAATGGCGCTTTCGCGACTGGTAAAGTAACAGAGCAAGCAACGCAGGATTCTTCCACCATCGAGCGGAAACAAAGGGAGCAGGTTGAAAACCCCAATCGCGATATTGGCAATGAGCAACTGCTGAGCCCACGACAGGTCACTGATTGAAATCTTGCTAAAATCCATCGCAGGAAATAGACCCAAGAAGATCCCAAGCGTCAGTACCAAGGCGATAGCGAAATTGACCATCGGTCCGGCGATGGCGATCCAACCATCGGACCACGGATCGATTTTACTGCCTTGGATCCTGGCGATACCTCCGATGGGTAGGAGTGTGATATCGAGCGTGGGGCGACCGAAGCGACGGGCCGCCAAAGCATGTCCGAGTTCGTGGAGAAACACACAGGCAAAGACAGAAAAGATAAATCCCAACGCGGATACGGCTGGTCCAAAGCCTTTGGAAACATTGCTCAAGAATACAACGATCGCCAAGATCCAAAAGGACCAATGGATATAGATCTTGGTCCCGTAGATTTTTCCCAGGTAGAGCGTTTGAAGCATGCTTGGATCGACTATAGCTTGAAGCGTTGAACTCGATTGTTTCCTGAATCGACCACGTAGACGCGTTGTTTGGAATCCAATGCAACGGCCCACGGCTGATTGAGTTGGCCTGGCTCTTTGCCTGCGGCTCCCCAAGTTGATATCGGTTTGCCTTGGCGTGTCCAGCACTGAACACGGTGGTTTCCATATTCGCTTACCAAGAGCCGATCCTCCGAGGCTAGAGCCATGCCATAGGGAAATTGTAGCTGACCTACCCCAGAACCTTGCTCTCCCAAGATCGAAACGACTCTGGGTTTGTCTTGTTTCCAGTCTATGATTTGGATCCGATGGTTGCACGAGTCGGCAACCCATAGAAGTCCTTCCTGGTCGACAGCCATCGACTGAGGCCGACTGAATTCTAACGGCTGGTCTCCGTGTTGACCCATCCGATCGACGTACTGTCCATCGGAGGTGTATTTGTAGATGCGATCGTACTCGCCGTACTCGCTCAGGTAGATCGTGCCATCGGGGGCGCGGGCAAAGTCGGTCACCCAACCGAACTGGCCGGGCTCGGTTCCATTGACTCCGCCAATGGACCGCTGCTCGACGAGTTGACCTTGGGGGGTATAAAAAAGGAACTGAAAGTAATGGGTGTCGACGACCACGAGGTTGTCGGTGATCGGATCGTAAGTAGCACCGGTGGGTTTGCCGTTGGCCCAATGGGGTGTTTTCCAACCGCAGAGAAATTTTCCGTCGGCACCGAAGGCTTGTACCCGAGCCGTTTTATCGATCACGAACAGAACGTCGTCTGGGCTGATGGCCAAGGCTCGCGGTTTTTGAAAACGGCCATCGGCAAGCCCGCGCTGGCCGATGACTAAATCCACTCGGCTTGCGGTCTTGGAACCGGACGAATCGATCGGTTCGGAAACGCAACCGCCGAGAAATCCCAAGCTGGCGAATCCCAGAGCGGTGCGGCCGAGAAACTCCCGCCTGGGCAAGGCTTCTTGCGTTTCGATTAGCTCCTGGTGCGTCATAGATTCCATATAAACCATGATACGCGAAGAGCTCAAAAAAGCCATTCACAACAGCGGCGAATGAAAATCTCAATCAAAATCGGAGGCCAAACCGCTAATCCAGCGCGCAGGTGTGCGTCTTTTTTTGGACCGCTGATGAACACTGATAAACGCTGATGAAGAAAGCCGACCGCTGATGAACACTCATGAACGCTGATGACAAACTCGAACCACGCATAGGACTCTTTGGCTGTTTCCCTAACGCCTAACGCCTAAAGTCTAAAGCCTGCCCCCCGCTTGGCTCCCCTTCGCCCCCAGGGCTTTGGCTGGGGGAGTAAGGGGCGGGGGGGATGAGGGGTCTTAGCGCGCATAAGGCTGTTTAGCTGGATCTTTTTGCTACCGTGCGACTAAACATCAGGGCTTATCAGCAGCGCTTCAATTTTGGCGATTACCTCGGATATTTCCGAATCGGCCACGCGATGAATAAACTGAATATTTCGAGCTCTCCAGTCGACGCTGCGCAGATGATCCGAAAGGACGACTCCGGAGCTACCATCCCCGCGAAATATCGCTACTTCAAAAGCATATCCCTTCGCTTGACGGGTTGCCGGGCAAAGCACGCAAAGACCGGTTTTTCGGTTGTAACTTCTTGGGCTTATCACAAGCGCAGGGCGTCGACCAGTTTGTTCGTGGCCAGAGGTAGGACTTAGGGATATCCAAACAAAGTCGCCTCGGTCTGGAATGTAAGTCGGAGATTTGCGGGTCATTCAACGATCTCTCTACCGATGTCGATTCCAAAATCCGTTTCACCATGTTGCTGGGATGGTTTGCAATCCTTGAGCAATGTATTGAGACTTAGCTTTCGTGATCGATCCGGTCGGACGACCAGTTCACCATTGCGAACAATCAACACGATGGCGGAACCTTCGGCTACATCGATCTGTCCGGCAAGCGATTGCGGAATCCGAACCGCGAGACTATTTCCCCATTTTTGTACCGTCGCCATCAAATAGCTCCTCTTGAATTGTAGATACATTGAAGATACTCGCATTGTTGGCTGCGGTCAAGGTAAATTTATGATAGGCTCGCCGATCTAAGCAGGGCGAACAGAGACTTCCCGTTTGGATTCGCGAGTCGGGGATTTCGGAAGAAGCAGGATGTCGTCGTTTCTGGACGTTAGCTACTTTGCACTTTGGCGTCCAGCCGCATCGTCGGCTACATCGCGATTGTCTTTGGGGTTTACTTGTCGGCCGCTCTGTTGATTTCTGCGCCCAAATACATGCCTGCTATCAATCCCTCGAAACATCTGCAAGCTAGGTCTTCGATAAATCCCCCCAAGCACCCTCTACGCTCTCTCTGAGGCTCGTTATCAGCGTTTATCAGTGTTTATCAGCGGTCCGGTTTTCAACCGCGAATAGCTTAGCGGTCTTACCCTTGCACAATCCGCTAGCGCAACAGGCGAGTGAGGTTTGTGTATTCATCGGTCCAAAGCGGAACCGAGCGCTCGCGTTTGAGATACTCAGGCAACTCCGCTAAATCATCGGCGATCTGCTCAGTGAATTTTGGATCTTTGCATAGAATCATGTAGTAGTTGCGATTGAGTAATTCGGTCTGTCCTCGATAGATCCGACGGTAGGGGTACTGATGCTTTTGCGCCAGTTGTTTGGCTACAGGGTATAGATCCAAATGGGTGTTGGTGATGTGTAGGATCAGTAAGCCATCGGGTTTGAGATGTTTTGAGTAGACATCGAACGACTCGTCGGTGAGCAAGTGTGTCGGGATAGCATCTCCGGAGAACGCATCGAGAACCAAGACATCGAACTGTTGGCTATCCCCGTTTTTGAGCTCGCTTTCGAGTTTCAATCGGGCGTCCCCGAGAACCAAGTCGACTTGGCCCTGACAATTCGAGAGGTATTGAAACCATTGTGTGTTCTTTGCAACTTGAATGACTTGTGGATTGATCTCATAGAACCTGATTTTGTCCTCGGGTCGAGCAAAAGCCGCTAGGGTGCCTACACCCAATCCAATCACTCCGATATGACATTTGGGATTTCTCTCTTGGGCGAAGCGAATCCCTTTTTCGCAGCCCGATCCAGGTCCGTAATAACCCACAGGAGTCCCACGCTTCTGGGGGTCCGTGAATTGCATACCGTGCTGGATATTGCCGCTGTAGAATATCATCATCTCGTCAGGAGTGTTTCGATCGTAGCGCTGTACCGAAAGCACTCCATAAAAATTGCGCGAACGATGAACCACACTGAGCTCATCGGTCTGCTGCTGGGGCATCGCGTCTCGAATCAGATAGTAGCAACTTCCAAGTGCCAGCATCGTTCCGACGGCTAGCAGGGCGAGTCGTCCTTTTTGCGACCGACCCGAAGGCAGCTTTTCCCTGTACCCATAGTAAAGCAGTCCTGCGCACAAGAGCAAGCAGCAAAGGATCCCTAGCGGAAGCTCAAAGAACGTCGTGAACACATAGGGGGCTATCAAATTCACCATAAAACCTCCCACCGCCCCTCCTAACGAAAGCGTCAAATAAAAGCGTGTCAGATACTGTGGCGAAGGTTTCGATTTGGCTAACTCACCATGGCAAACCACCAACATGCAAAACAGGGCACAAAAGTAGAGTCCCGCCTCGAGCCACCATAATTTCGGGAGCAGGATTTGATCCTGCTCCTTGAGACCAAGAACAGAGTTCAAGACATCCGATGCGAAATACGCAATCTCGGTGTAGTTGGAAAGGAGAAAAATCAAACCAAGAGTCACGATCGCGTAGATGCTGCGGGAGTACCATTTGGGTTGGTCAAAGGCCACGATGAACGAAAGCAGATACAACGCCAACGGAACGATCCAAAGCAGTGGCACCGTGGCAATGTTCTGACACACTTCGTTGGTCACCGCCAAAAATAAAATGCACGCCAGCGTCGGTAGAGCTATCCAACCAAACATCTGCACGAGACTCGGGGGAGGGGTCTGAAGGGCCATAACCGATGGCACATCGCTAAGTTCTTTGACAACCGATTTGCGATAACCGCTCAAAGCGTACGTCTGCCAAGCGCAGTATCCGCAACACAGAGCAAAGACCACAAAGCCTAAGGACCACATCGCCGCTTGGGATGCGATCCCCCAATTGGCTTCAAAGAAGAAGGGGTAACTAAGCAATGCAAGCAACGATCCAAAATTCGAAAGCGCAAACAAGCGGTAAGGGGATTTGTCCAGCGACTCGCTATACCACTTCTGCAGAAGCGGTCCTGTCGAAGAGAGTGCAAAGTAGGGCAAACCCACCGTTGCTCCCAAGAGCAGTAGAACTTGAAGCAGCGGTGACTCGTTCTCTGCTCCAGTAGGTCGCAAGGACAAAGGAGGTATCAATCGATTCAGCAAGACGCTTGTCAATGCAAGGCCTAGCACCAACAAGTGCAGATACAGTCGCTCCCGGGGTTTCAAATGGACGCTTGTAACGTGAGCATACAAATACCCTAAAAACAGGACGATTTGAAAAAACAACATCGCCGATGTCCATACTGCCGGCGTACCACCGAACCAAGGCAATATGAATTTGCTCAGCAGCGGTTGGACTTGAAAAAGTAAGAAGGCACTCACAAAGACCGTAACGGCATAGGCCCATGGAGCAAGCCCGGCGAAGGCCCGGGCCGGTTTGGCATCGTTCATCGCAGATTCCTAAATGAACTTTTTAAAAGATGGAGAACACTTTTTATATAACGGATACATAGTGGCTCTGTCGCTAGAAAACTTTGCGTTTTGAGGGAATTGAACCGTTTCCCAGCCAGTCTGATGCGTCTGTCTCTTATCGAAGGCAGTCTATCGGGCATTATCGTGGCTGGCAATTCATACCACTGGTTCTTTTCGTACTCGTACTCGTACTCAGTGAAACGGTACTCGTACTCGAAGAGAAGT
>Ga0208358_1000220_pt1 | contig 21141 bp, 19 predicted proteins | sample LakMenEpi10Aug09_FD_150685 | JGI IMG/M metagenome (GOLD analysis project Ga0208358, IMG submission 150685) | Freshwater microbial communities from Lake Mendota, WI - 10AUG2009 deep hole epilimnion (SPAdes) | ecosystem: Environmental > Aquatic > Freshwater > Lake > Epilimnion/Euphotic zone ... | reverse complement strand
TCTAAACTCGATGCTGTTTCTGGATCGGACAAATGGACAGCCATCGAACGCGAGGTCGCCTTGGCCGACCGAGCCAGCGCCGAGACTTGGGATTGGATCGCCCTACACTGGCAAGATCTTCCTAAACTCTTTGCCATGCGGCTCGCTTTGCATTGGGGACCATGGCGATTGGATCATATCCTTTGGAAATCTTCCGCGATCCTCGGGCTGGTTTGGATTTGGCGATTCTCCCCTCGCCAAGGGATCCTCTTAGCTAGCATCTTACTGGCCGACAGTTTGACAATCGTTTTCTTGTACGAGGCTGGTGGACGTTTCCTGATCCCTCTGCACGCTGTTTTATACGCCCTAGCAGGGGTAGGCATAACAGGTTGTCTTGCGTTGCTTATGAATAATCCTGTACACCTGCGGGATGAACGCGACGAGCAAGCGACTACATGATCGAGGTGAGTGGGGCATATCCTGGCCTTTGGAGATTATGCTACGCTCTGCAATGATCACCTGCATGCTAAGCGTTGCAGTAGCCCATGCCTCAAAGGCTTCGGGTCAAACCGACTCGCATATCAGTCGATCTCTCCAACAGCGGAGTGCTTCGACGCAAAGCGCCGTGCAACCAGCGGTAGCAGGGCAAGTCACTGTGCAAAGAGAGCCGGAAGTCTTTCGGCCCTCTGCCACACCCGTTTTGCCCGAGACGATCGAGCGTCTGAGCAAGAATGATTCTAAGAAAGGTGAAAGTTGGCTTCAGGGTGTCGAGCAATGGGTGGGCCCTAAAGGGCTCTCGCAGTCGATCCAAACACTATTGCTGCTGACTTTACTCAGCGCTGCACCAGCAGCGATTCTGATGACAACCTGTTACGTTCGGGTTGTGATTGTCTTGGGTGTTCTCAAGCAAGCACTCGGCAACCAGCAATTGCCTCCGACTCAGGTTTTAAGCGGCATCTCGTTGTTCATCACCTTGTTTGTGATGAGCCCAGTTTGGAAACAAGTCTACGACGATGCCATTGTGCCTTACACCGCCCAAGACAGTACGATGGGGGCCGACCAGGCCTGGGAGCGTGGCATCGCGCCGGTGCATCGTTTCATGGCCAGACAAATTGCGATGGCTGGGAATTACGAAGATGTTCATTTGTTCTACAGCAGATATTCTCCGAACACGACCCCACCAGAGAATTTTGAAAGTGTACCGCTGATTGTTCTACTGCCGGCTTACATGCTCAGCGAGTTGAAAACCGCCTTCCTGATGGGCTTTCAGATTTACTTACCCTTCCTTGTCTTGGACTTGGTGATCGCTGCGGTCATCGCTTCGATGGGTTTGTCGCAATTATCGCCCGCGACAATATCGATTCCCTTTAAGTTGCTGTTGTTTGTTTTGGTTGATGGCTGGCGGCTTGTCGTGCAAATGCTGCTCGATAGCTTTGGAACCGTCGGCCCTACGCTATAGAGACTCGAAAAGATGGTCATTCAAGACGCTGTGGATCTAGTGCGAGGATCGTTTTTTCAGGCACTGCTGATTGTAGGTCCATTGCTGCTTATCGCATTGCTCGTGGGATTGATCCTAGGGATGTTGCAAACAGCCATGCAGATCCAAGATTCAACCGTAGCGATCATCCCGCGTTTGATTTTGCTTGGCTTAGCCCTAATGCTGCTGTTGCCTTGGATGGCCGATCGGCTCGTTGGATACTCCAAAGAAAGAATCTTGGAAATACCTACGGTCGTTTCGGGTAATGGACTACCATGAACGCGATGGCTGCATTGGGACTGGAGAGCGTCTTGTGGTGCTACGTGTGCCTGGCCATGCGTCTGGGCCCAATCCTTGCTACTTTGCCTCCTTTTTCCTTCGGTGCTGTGTCGTGGATGCTCCGTGGCCTACTGCTCTCGATGGTCTGCCTATCCATCACACCTCTGATGGGTCAACAATTGCCGATCGAAATTCCAAGCACGATCGGAGTCGGATTGGGGATCTTGACTAGCGAGTTTCTTTTTGGATCAGCCATAGCGCTGAGCATCCATCTGTTCTTATCGGCGTTTCAGACAATAGGTAGCTCCCTTGCCGATCTAACCGGAATAAGCCTCGACGACACGTCGGATGAAACAGGCGTTGCCAACCAAGTCCAGCGTGCGTTGGCTTGGATCGCTGGCATCTTGTTTGTCCTTTGCGGTGGGCATCGATGGGCGCTGAAAATCGTCTTCGAGAGCTTTGATCGGTTTCCTCTGGGATCGGGATTCGATGCAGAGGAGTTGCTCTATCAAGTTCCCTTGCACTTTGGACAAGCCTTATCGATTGCTGTTCGAATCGCATTGCCAGCAGCCGCGGTAATTATCTTATTGGGTGTTGCAAAAGCCTGGATCATGCGAGCCCTCAGAGCATGGGATAACTATGCCATCGGCGGACCGGTGCAAGTCGTCGGTTTGATTTGGGGATTGCTCTTATCCATAAGCTCCATGGGTTGGCTGTTTCAACATGAGATAGCCATCTGGATGGACAAGACCCAGCGGACGGTACTCGAACCGCAACAGTGGAGTTCCTCGAAAGACTCATCGACTTCAAGGGGTCCGGCGGTGGGTAAAGATGGCTGAATCACTCGAGAGCAAAAAACATCCAGCGACGGTACTTCGACGGCGCCGCGCTAACGAAGAAGGGGTCTTCCCACGGAGCCAAGAGTGGGCCGTTGCCCTTACGTGGCTTACGGGCGTAGGGATGTTGCAATGGGCCGGACCCTACTCTTTTAGCGTGCTCTCGGGAATGCTCGATCAAGGGTTCGATCAGGTTCGCTTGGGACATGAAGCAGCCATGGATTGGCACCAAGGACTATGGCGTTGCGCGATCCAAGGTGGATTGGCCGTTGTGCCGCTTTTTGCAGGTCTTTTCTGCGTCGCTATGGCTGTGCATTTTGCTCAAGCAGGCTTTCGTTTTCGTCCGGATCGCTTGGCATGGGACTCAGGACGACTTAAGCCGAGATTTGACGCATGGCTCAATACCGATGCTTGGGTGGCGGTCCTGAGCGGGCTGCTCAAGTTGGCATTGATTGTTGGGGTGATTGGATGGGGTGCCAGCAGTCGTCTAACCGAATGGGTGTCTTGGAGCGAGTTGCCACTGGAAGCTGGATTTAAGGCTCTTTGGGACTTTCTGGTTGGGCTCGGTTGGTACTTGGGTTTAGGCTGGTTGGTCTTAGCGGGAATCGATTACTCCTGGAATTGGTGGCGGTACGAGCGCAACTTGAGAATGACCGACAGTGAGCTCCGAGAAGAGCTCAAAGAGACCCAGGGCGACCCGAGCCTGCGATCACGAAGACAGCGAATGCTCTCGGACGGATCAGTCAGATCCGACTGATCCGACTGATCCGACTGATCCGACTGATCCGACTGGGATTACTCTCGACCGGCAGTGACTCCTGGCCAGTCGTCGGTACGGAAGGGAGTCAGTGGCAGGCCTGCGGCGCTGAACATATTGCAGACAGGATTATCGGCCCATGCGTACCGCACCGAGACTGGTTTGGTTACACTCGGACTCGAAACACGAATCTTACCTCCATCGACGATTTTAGCAGTTGCCGCATAGAACTTCTTGTCTTCGCCTGCAATCGTAAAGCCGATCGGTTCGTTGACGTCAAAGGGGCGCCATCCGCTTGGCAATTGATTGAAGCTCAGGACGATTCCATCGCCGTCGGCTTGCATCGAAGCGTACCTGGGGCTTTGGTGTTCGACGGGGATACCATATTCGTTGGCCAATGCCCAGCGAGCCAATCGCCGTCCGACATCGACTTTATTCTTCGGGTGGATATCCTTGCCTTCACCGATATCGATGATGACCGCTTGGCCAGTATGGGGCAGTTTATCCATGGTCATCGTTTGAGCTTCACGCAGTTCAGCCCAATCGCTATCACCTGGTTCTTTGGGTTCGGCTTTAAAGTCTGCCAACTGAACCCAATAGAACGGGAAGTCGCCTTGCCCCCACTCTTTACGCCAGTTCTGGATCATCAGCGGGAACAGATCGCGGTACTGATAGGCCCGTCCGGCATTGGATTCACCTTGGTACCAGATTGCCCCTTTGATGCCGTAGCCAAGATGGGATTTGAGCACGCCGTTGTAAATATTCGCAGGACGCTGATTTCCCCGCATCTGATTACCGAGGTTTTTGAATTGATCTTCTTCTTCCTTGGATCGTTCTTTTTTGTCGCTCAAGGTTTTGAATTTGTCAGCGTTGGCAGACCAGTTTTCAACCATTTTGTTGAAGTGTCCGTCGGCCTTGAGAACATCGAGATTGACCCACGCTTCGCATGCCGATCCGCCCCAAGCGTTGTTGATCATGCCGATAGGAACACCGGTGGTCTGATGGATTTGTCTTGCAAAAAAATAACCTACTGCAGAGAACTTGGGATTGTTCTCTGGGTTGCAGACCATCCATTTGCGGTCATCGTGACTCCAGATGGGCTCTTGCGATCCTGTCTGTGGAAAGTTGATCATGCGGATCTTAGGAAAGTTTGCAGCGAGTCGTTCAAGGTCTGGATCGTTGGATTGGGCGACCGACCATTGCATGTTCGATTGACCCGAACAAACCCATACCTCTCCGACCAACACATCCGAGAGCGTCTTGGTAGAACTTCCCGCAACCGTGATGGTCAAAGGGCCTCCGACCTCCATGGCAGGCAATTTGGCTTCCCAATTCCCTGCCGCATCGGTCGTAGCACTTACCTTTTTGTCTCCGACACTGATTGTGACAACTTGGCCTGGGTTGTCCTTACCCCAAATCTTGTTCTCTTGCTTTTGTTGCAGAACCATTGAGTCGCCGAAGATATTAGGCAGCTTGACCTCTGCCATCGCTTTATCGGCCAGGGACGATCCGCTTAGAAATGCCAAGGAGAACATGGCGCGCCGAGCCCAAGTGGCACTGCGAGTTTGTTTTGCAAGCAGTTGATTCATAACGATTGAAACCTTTCAAATAGCCGGCCTGATCATGGATGCCGGTCGTTGGAGAGAAAACAAGACAAATAGGATGGATATCAATTCCAGGCCAATACGATCCATCTCCATGCACAGACGTGAACAAATAGAGTACCGGTCCAAATAGCCATTGCAATAACCCGCTGTGGGAAAACCGGATCGCAATCACTTTTCCTTCTCGAAAGAAAACCGCAGACAAGCATGGCCAAAAGACTGCCTACAAGACTCACAAGCACGATGGCTTGCCAGCCGAACAAGGCTCCTGCAAGCAGATGCAGAATCGTCCAATGCCAAATCCATCCATCGTTTTCTGGGTGGTCTTGGTGATCTTGCTCTGCTGGATCGGAAGCTTGGAAGTAGTAGCGGCTCAGCAGTTGGCTGGTAAGGAATGCAAGAACCACTCCGGCCAAAGCCCCCAAACCAGAGGTGATGACGCGTTCGCTGTATTGCGAAGTATTGCTTAGGAATCGCCCCCCCCAGGGTTCCGTCCAACGAACTCTCAGAAGGGTTGTATTGGCGATACAGCTTGAAAAGTAGATCCCCAAAATGACAAACAGTGGCAGCTTTGGAAATTTCAAGCGTTGCATTTGAGTTCCGATAAGCATCACTGCGATGGCAAAGAAACTCAGATGCACGACCACGGTTCCGATGAGATCCCACTTGGGATAAAACACCGTAAATACGATCCCGGCACCGAATCGCCAGTCGCGGTAAGGCAGATTGAAACCGTTGCCGATGAGTTCGATCGCACCGATTGCGACAAAGATCAGACCGACAATGATTTCCATGATTAGGTAGCGAGGCGAGATCGGCAGTCGGCAGGCTCGGCATCGGCCCCTTAGGAGCACCCATCCGAAGACCGGCGAGTTGTCGATCATATTCAAGGGTTTATCGCAAAACGAACAGTGCGAACCTCGCGAGACGATGGTCTTCTTCTGAGGTGTTCTGCTGGCAACGACGTTGATAAAACTGCCGATACTTGCACCCAGGTAAAAGAACCAGAAGACAAACCAGTATTCGACCGTCCTTCTTACAAACCAAATCGCAAAAGAGATTTCTGGATCTCTTGGATTGAACTTCCATCTCGATGTTGCGATTTTTCGCCGAATCTCAAGTGGAGGAAGGATCACTGCGTAGAGCATCCAACCTGCCAATAGGATACCTAGCAAGAGCATCAGGGGCCAATCGCGGCGAAAAGAGATCAGACTCTTGCGGCGTTTAGGCAGACCGATGGGTTCATCGGAGTAAATCGGATGCTCTTGAGGTTCTTCTCCCGAAAGCCAGTCGCTCAAAACGCGCCTCGCTTACTTTGGATTTGTTCGAGGAGGTCTTTCAAAGGATCTTTCGGGGGACCTTGAGAGGAACTGCGGTTGTAGTCGCTTGGGGCCAGTCGGCGGACGGCACCGGGATTTTGCGAGTCGGCGGCAGCTCGGTAAACGTCGATGACACTATTGTCTTGCAACTGATCCCCAGGTGGCAGCAGCAAGAAGCCAACGCTGCGGGGCTGGTAGTTGATGTCTTCGATCACATTGGGGCTCTTGCCCGTTGCATCGATAGCGATCGACTGGAGGAACTCCTCATAGACACTCACATCGTAGAGTGCTACCGGAGGCACGGGGATTTGGATTTCTCGTCGATCCCAATTGCCAAACCCGTCCCGCCACTCGACCGTTTGAACGATCGTCGATCCGCTATCTCGCTCGAGCTGAACCGTCTGGGAACCTCCTTGTGGGATCCTGAGTTTTTTTGCGGCAGCCGGATTGCGACGATCGGCCAAGAGAACCAGTAGGCCGTCGCTGTGGGTATTGGCGATCCGGAGCGATACCGGAGGTAGTGATGCATTAGGGATCACTTGCTCGGAGACCACGCGATAGCCTGGTTGAGGCAGGGCAAAGGCGGGTTGTTGTGGCCACCAGATTTGCCAGGGTGAATAGAGGATCGGTTGCAACCAAAGGCCATTGTTAGGCACGCAGGTCAATCCACAGCCAGGTACCAAGACGCTTTCAAAGCAGTAGCCGCCATTGAACTGCTGCAACCGCCAACACTGAGCGATCGAGTTATTGATTCCCATCAACCGAACTTGGGATCGCTGGCCTCGCTGGGCCAGGACACCATTGCCAAAATTACCCGGTTGCTGAGCCTCGGCGCTGAGTGCAAGCCATTGATTACCGATCGACTGCTGTATACGAACCATATCACCACCAACTGGGGTGATCATCCAAGCTCCTTGGGCATCATCGACTTGGGCACCGTTTGGAGCGTTAGGTATGAATTGCAGTTGACCTTGCCTATTGGCTCGCATGAACAGTCGATTGCCTTCATCGCCTGCTGAAAGCAGAACTGTTTTACTGACATCACCCTGGGCTGTGTCATTGGGGTTCCAGGCATCTTGAGGGAACTGACTTGCAGTGGTCGGATCGAGCGCAAAGACAGCCATTTTGCTCGGTGCAAATTCGATTTGCCCATTTCGGAGTGTGCCGATACGCATATTGCCTTGGTTGGCCGTCGGCCAAAGGATCACCCGTTGAGCTTGCCGAGATCCGTATCCGATGAACTGGCCGTCGGGAGTATCGTATCGGCGCAATCGAGAGTAGAGAGTTGTTTGACCGGAGTTGTCTCGGACGACCAATTCCTCGGCGCTGATCCGGGCGGATGACTCGGTCGGAGTCCCGGGAACTTTCAAAGTAAAATACTCTTGAGCCCTGCTCACCGAGCAAACCTGGCAGCAGATTGTCAGGCACAGCAGCCACTTGATCGCATGAAAGACCGCAGGAAGTCGTTTTCGGATTCTGTTCATTGCAAACCCTAAGTATGCAGGCCCTGGACACCGAACGCTTTTTCAAGCGTCGATGGATTTCTCAGAGGGATTGTAATTGAAGTTTGATTCAATTGAGGCTCAAAGATGGCTTATCGGAAGCGAAAAATGAATCTCTCGAGGGCCAGCCGTGCGCGGTCTTCTTGGCTATGGCTACCTTTGAGTCCTTTTTCGAGTTCGACCAACCAACCGAGGATCTCTTTGGCCCTGTTCCAACCGATCCTTTTGAGCCTGGTTTCCTCTTTGAACACATCGTATCGGAATCCGGCTTGGCCAAGAGCATCGCTCATCGACGCACCTTCGTTGCCATTTCTTTTTTGTTGATCGAGCCAAGTTGCAGCGACCCCATAGCGTCGCATGCTCCAAGACATTTGGGCGGCTAGACCGATGGCCGATTGACCTGACATGATCAGTTTATCAACCCCCTCGATCGCTTCGGCGATCCGTCCGTCGGCGACAGCCTCAGTGAGTTTCCAAACGGTTTGCGTTCTCCAGCCACCGACGAGTTCATCGATGCGGGCGTCGGAAATTTTTCCCTTTGCATCGGTGAATAGGGCGAGTTTGGCTAGTTCGCAGTCGATCAAACCGCAGACATATCCGATGCGGTCGGCGATCAGAGCCGTTTGTTTGTCGGTGAGATTGGTTTTGTGTTTATAGCTAGCCCAGTGGGAGATCCAAGACTGGAGTTCTTTCCCTTTTTTTTCGGCAGTTGCGATCAAAAAGCCTTTGGTTTGCGCCAGGCGGTAGAGTCGAGTATTTGACGCTAGGGTTTGCATATCCAGCAGGAGGGTAGAGCCTGGGGTGGATTGCTCGACCCATCGTTCGATGGGATCGCGATGCGAAGAGACGAACGGATCGGCTTTGCGAATATACGCAGCTTTGGGTCCGCCGGCATCGAAGAGGCTTTGGGTAGAAAGTTCGTCATTGACGTCCCGCCACTGAGCCTCTTCGCCTTCGAAGCGGGCGATGCCCATCGGATCGACGTTGGCAAGTTTCAGGGCGTGTTCGATCGATTCACGGCGTAGAAAATCGTCTGGCCCTAGGGCGATCACGAGAGCTGGAAGTTCGCTTTGGTCCTTGATTGCCAGGAATTCAAAAGCGTGGGGGATCGCTTCGGACTTGGATTTTCCGGTTGTTTTGGCTGCCACGGATAGGTTTTGGGAAAAATGAAGCGGGAGGGTTGCCGACTGTCTATGATTCTAACAAAACAAATCCGACGGGGCGTATACTCAGCAAAAGTTCGGGTCGTTGGGCGTGTAGGCCAGGCGTTCTATGTGAAGATTGCAAGTGATGTTCCTCAAGCTGCCAGAAGCTTGAGTAGCGTGTGGGGGGGCTCGAGGAATTCATTCTTCGGGCCCTTTTTCATTTTTGTATCGGGGGCAAGCCAACCGCTGATGCAACGGCGGAAGAAGAACCGCTGAGCATTCGCTTTGTTAGCCGACGAGCGCGAGCGTCGGGCATTGTCAGTACACTCCACCGTGTGATCGCTCATCATCATGAGAGCTAGTCCACCTCAACCGCGCCTGGCTGTTTGGCTGTTCCCCTAAAGCCTATCGCCTCCAGCCTAAAGCCTGCTTCCTGACCGCTGATAGACACTGATGAACGCTGATGCAGCGCCCGAAAAACCGCTCAGGCAGTGTATTTCGTTTAACCCGCAGCCAACGGCGAGGAAGCGGCAGTAAGACACCACAAACCGATGGGGTACCACCTGGGATTGATTGCCGCCCTTGATGGCTGCTCGTGTATTCAGGCCCAGCGGGTCGGCATATCGGTAGCATTTCATGCCCCTACGACGTGCGCCGCTAGCGTCGAGTTCGCCGATCGCAAGGGCTACCTTCTCCCCCAGCCAAAGCCCCGGTGGCCAAACGGGCGTTAGGCGTTAGGGCAACAGCCAAAGAGCCTTAAGCGGTTGGCTTGAGTTCGGTATCAGCGTTCATCAGCGTCTATCAGCGGTCAGGTTTGGGCCTTATCAGCGTTCATAAGCGTTCACCAGCGGTTGTATTGTTCCTTATTAGCGAATATTAGTGTTTGTTAGATGTTCTAAAAAACAGCCAAACAGCCCTACGCGCGGTCCCCCCTCTATCCCCCCGCCCTTTCTCCCCCGGCCAAAGCCCTGGTGGAGAAAGGGGGCCAAGCGGTCAGGTCGGGCACTGCATCAGCGTTCATCAGTGTTCATCAGCGGTTTAGAAATTCACTCCTGCTGACTAAGATAATTCCAACCCAGACGTAATCCACATAACCCCACCGAAAACCCATGACCGATTCGAATCGCTCTTTCCTACCAAAACTCCCCATCAGGGACTTGCACTCCCATAAAGGAGATTTTGGTCACGCACTGCTTGTCGGTGGCGGACCAGGTATGTCCGGTGCGATTGCCCTTGCTGCGCTAGCCGCTTTGCGCTGCGGTGCCGGACTGACGACCGTGGCCGCTCGATCGCATACCCGACAAATCGTCCAGTCAACGACTCCTTGCGCAATGACTATGGCTCTCGATGAGGTAAGCCAGGGATATCTTGCTGAGTCGGCGTCCAAGCAGATTTTGAAGAAATACGCTCCAGGTACTGTACTTGGCATCGGTCCAGGCTTGGGGCGTGAATCAAGCCAAGACCGAATGATCGTCGATGTATTTCAAAAATGGCCAGGTTCGGCGGTCGTTGATGCCGATGCCCTCAACACCATCTCCGAAACCCAACCCCAATGGGACGCGATCCAAGGTGCCCGCGTCCTGACCCCGCATCCAGGGGAATGGGCAAGGCTCTCGAAGATCCCTACAAACCAACCCCAAGATCAACAAAAATCTGCGATCGAACTGGCTCTCAAAACTCGCATGGTGATCGTCCTCAAGGGTCATCAAACGTTGGTCACCGACGGACAACGCCAATACCGCAACACCACCGGAAACCCTAGTCTGGCCGTCGGCGGCAGCGGGGATGTTCTTACAGGAATGATCGTGGCGATGCTCTGCCAAGGGCTCGAACCCTTTGAAGCCTCCGTCTTGTCAGTCTACCTGCACGGACTTGCTGGCGATTTGGCACATGCTCAATTAGGAACCCCTAGCACACTCCCGACAGATCTAATCGATTTTCTTCCCGCAGCCTTTCGACAATACCGATCCGAAGTGTCCTGATTTTGTGACCCAAGAAACCTAGTCTTGATAGCGGCACTCGGAGTGTGCCTGCGACTATGGTTGAGTGTTTTATTTCTTTAGCGATACAAAAGCGATCCGATGCGAACCATGGTTGAACCCTCTTGGATCGCGATTTGAAAATCGTCGCTCATGCCCATCGAAAGCTCAGGTAGCGGAATTTTGTAGGTGTCTTGCCAGAGGTCTCTGAGCAATCGTATCGACTCGAACTCGCGGTGCGTCAGATCGCTGTCCCCTTGCAAGCTACTCATTCCCATCAGACCACATAGATCCAATCGCTCCTGCCATAACGGCGTGGAAACATATTTTTCGAGAACCTCTTGGGCCTGCTGGGGGCTTAGACCCGTCTTGCTTTGATCCTGCGTGACGTTGAGTTCCAGAAGCACCCGGAGTTTTTTGCCCGATGGATTCTTCTGGGGCTGGGAGTCTTTGGCCAACTGCTCGGCGAGCCTAAGCGAATCCAGTGCGTGCATGGTGTGCAGAAGCGGCACGGTCCGAGGCGATTTGTTCCTCTGCAAATGGCCAATAAAGTGCCAACGGACCTTCGGATCCACCAAGTCCGATTTCTCCCAAAGGACTTGCGGACGATTTTCGGCAAGATCCAGGCAACCGAGGCTCACCAGATCGTTACAAGTCAGGGCGCTGACGGTCTTGGTGACAGCCACCAAGGTCACATCACCCGGGGTTTTACCTGCCTTTTTGCAAGCGTCGGCCATCTGCTGACGAACTACCTCTAGATTCTCGGCCAAGCGATTTGGGTCCAATGGTGCTTCAAAATCCGAATTTAACGTCGCCATCATTTTCAAAATTATGTTTCCGCAATCGGATTGCAAATAGAATTCTTTTGTTTAGAATACCAGGACGATGAATGCACACGACTCACAAGAACTGCAACTAGGACGAATTGGAACAAGCTCGATGGGATCTTGGAAGGATCGATTAGGAATTTTCGCTTCCGTCGCCTGCGCTATTCACTGCGCGGCTACTCCGATTCTTCTTGCGACCCTGCCTGCTTTGAAGTTTACCGAGTGGATGGCTAGCCCTTGGTTCCACAAAGTCGCTGCGGGCGTCTGTTGCGGTATTGTAGCGATGGCAATCTGGCCGGCATTTTTGAAATTTCGCGATTACCGAATCCTGTCGCTATCGAGCCTAGGGCTCGGACTGATCCTCAGTGCAGCTTTCTTTCTGCCCGATGAATGCTGCTCTGAGCACTCGCACACCGCCGGAGTTTCCACGGGTGCTTGCGACGGTGCTTGCTGTTCAAAGGATACGACCATCGCGACTTCTCACGAGCACGAGCACGAGCATGAGCATGGGCATGGGCACGAACATGAGCATGGGCAAACCGATGCGGCTAAGGTGCAACTGGCCGGCATCGGATCGATTCAACCGTGGATGACCCCCTTAGGTGGTGTCCTTCTAATCGCCGCTCACGGACTGAACCTTCATCGCCGCCGCAAGTGCGATTCGGTCCGATGCTTGGGCAACTGCGATTCGACAGTGCTCTAAAAAACTCTTTCTGGCCGCGGATTGTTCGACCAGTGGCCAGTCGAATCGCTGCCTCGAACGTGGATTCCTTTTTCGTTCCACTGCATGCCTGCCCGAACGCTCGCCGAACAATACCTCAAGGTCAGTCCGCATCGGCGTCTTGGGGAAAGATTGGCCTCCGATCCGTGCAGTAGCAAATCGCTGTGAATCGATACCTGACCGGCCTTGAGCACATCGTAGACGACTTGGCCATACTGCTCGGCGTTGTCGATCGACTGGTTGAGCACATTGTGCTCGGCACTATCGCTTTCGCGATACGTCATGTGTCCGAAGTGATGCGATCCTGCGACAAATTTCATGCAAGCGTTTTCTTGATCGGCATCGTCGACCGCTAGCCAAACGGTGGCAGCTTTCGAAGGTGAAAGAGGCCAGTAGCTGGCGTCTTGGTGCCAAGCAACGGTCTTGCCATCGTGAGGCATCTTGCAGAAAAAGTGGGAGCCCCAGGCGATCACGTCTTGGCCCAACAGATCAGAGACGTAAGCGACGATCCTAGGCTCGGTGAGGATATCGTAAACCGGCCCGTACTTCAGATGCGCTGAAGAAATCGAGTAGCTGTTGCCCCCTTCTGCGACGACCTTCTCGAGGAGCTCGTCGAAATACTTGCGGATCGATTCGATCTGGTCTTTCGAAAACACATCCAAGGGAGCGATGTAGCCTTGGGTGTTGTAATGAGCGATCTGCTCGCTGGAAAGTGTTTTGGGTGAATCGTTTTCCACCGGGTAGAATTTCAAGTCTCGGCCCAAGGATTGGAGGTCGTTGGCGTCGGGAATGATGCTGAATTTGCTCATGATTGAAAACGTCGCTTGGGGCGACTCAACAGGGGTTGATTTGCACAAGGTCTGGTCGAAAAGGCCATCAATAACACAGAACGCATTCTCAGCTCAATGGCTCTTGCCTACAAGTCCTGGCGATAAAGGAGCCAGCAACTTGCCGCGAGCATCACGGCGATAAAAATCCCGTTGCTCCAGATCGGCTGCCAGGGATCGGCGACGACTTGGGGGATATCCAAATCGGCACGGTCGACAGCGCTGATTTTGTTTTGAGGGTTCTTCAAAACGTATTGGATCGTCTCTTGGATCGCCGAAGGCTTGGGGTTTACCATGTAGAACGGGTTGATGATGTAATCGTAGAGGAATTCGGCCGTGGTTCTTGCCGGTCTAAACGACTTGTCCGAGCCGGTCAAGTCCTTGTCCCACACATCGAGTTGCTTGACATGGTGGGCTACCCACAAGCGACCTGTTTGGTCGAAAGCCATCGAGGAGACATTGCCTTGGCCGACTAGATTTGGGGCAATGGGTTTGAAGGCCGCAGGTGCATCGCTAGGGTTACTGATGACCCATAGTTTCCCTTGAGTATCGAGAATGGCAACTCGCCCGTCAGGGGCATTGGCCGTTCGCTTGATAGTCTTGTCGCCGATGGCATCAAGCGTTCCAATGACTTTCATTTCATTGAGATTTACAAGTTTGGGAGTCATCGAGTCGGGGCAAACGATCGCTGTATTGCCGCATACGACAAGACTCACGACAGTCTCTACTGGGATGTCCAGTTCGACGCTGCCATTGGTTTTGAACTTCTTACCATCCAAATCGAATCGAACCAATTTGCCTTTGGACACCAGAGCGATCGATTCGGTACCAGGAATGGCGTTGGCTGCGATCGGTCGACGATAGTCCCAATCGGCATCGGTCAGTTTCTTGTGAGCTTCGTTGGCTTGCGGTAGTTTTAAATCAAACCCCAAAACGGATATCTTTTGTTGTTCTGCTTTGCTGGCCGATTCGCGATCAAACCAGAACAGGCCATCTGGGGTCAGCGACAAGAAGGTGTCTTTCCAAGGGATCAAATCGGTCGTTCCTGCGGGGAGTTCTGGAGCCGTATCGAGTCTCGAGTCGTCCCAGAGTTTGCGATTCTTTTTCTTACCCGCCGGATCCTCTTGTTGGGCGACTTTGTCTTGATCGCTAGCAAGTTCTGGCAGTCGAACCACATCGAGCCTTGCAGTGTCGTTTCCACCGAGTCCGAAGGGAACGAATCTAGATCGTCCCATGTACAGCAAGCCTTCTTTGGTATCCATCACTGGCCCGAGAACACGTTGCCCATTGACTTCCCCGAAGCCTACCTGCCAAGTGTTTAAGCTGTCGTTCCAAAACAGCAATCGGCCTTGTTGGTTGGCTGTGATCGGAACGTCTCCTACAGCTACGATCGATTGAATCGTCGGAGGACCTTTGAGAAAACCTTCGGCGAATCCTCGAACCACTCCGATCGTAAAGCAGATGCCCCAGAACAAAGCGGTGATCACGACGCAGATGATCGGGTTTTTCCAGATCAGTCCGACCAGGGCAGAGACGCTGTAGAAGATCATGAATGAAAAAATAAACAGGGGAATGCACCAGAGTATCCCGCGATTCCAGATGCCAAGTTGAACACCTGCGTAGATGTAGAGTCCAGCCAGGAACACTCCGACGTTCATCGCTACAAAGATGCAACCGCCAAGATACTTGCTCAAAAACAGCAGGCTTCTCGAGAGCGGTTTGCTCAAGAGCAGATGGAGCGATCCGGTCTGAAACATGTCCGGAATCATCGGGGCGGTCACCACGATGGCTACCATCATGGCGATTTGCCCGAGTCCAAGCCACATGATAAACGGGAAGAGAGTCGCCTCGATGAACGGTCGAATCTGCCGGAGGGTAAACGGCAAAGGGTCCATGAATTTCATTCCGGCGTAGGTCACCCAAGTCGCTTGTCCGGTGGCTGATCGGATCGAGCCTGGGAAGGCCAGATCGATGAGCCTGCGGTTGAGTTTTTGCAACTCGTCGGGTCGTTTCGATTTATCCTCGATGAGTTCCTTGAGTTCCTCTCGCCTCTGGGCCGTGGGCCAAGCCTCCTTGGTGTAGAGATCCTCTTTATCGAGAACTTCGTTGAGCGAAGAGACCAGTTGACCGATCGGGATCCTTTTTTGGGTTCGCAAGCGTTCTTGCAAGGTTGCTTGCATGGACTCATCGAGTTTTGCATAGACGGCTTGATGGGCTCGTGTTCCTCGCCCTGCGGAGGCTTGAGCAAGCTGATCGAGCATTCCTCTGGCATTGTTCAAGTCCGAGGAGCTCACTCGGTAGGTTTCCTCTTCGGAAATCGATAGAGGGAATAGAGCGGCAAGGATCAGTAGCCAGCCGGCCATGAGGATCCATAGAACCCTCGAGCGGATCGATTCGATCAAACTATCGTACAGAACGGCAATGTATGGCTTCACGGCTTGGCTGCTCCGACGATATTCATAAAGACTTGTTCGAGGCTCGGTCGAGCTCGTTCGATGCGCAAGATGCTGATTTGGGCAGATCTTAGCTGGTCGACCAAGGAATCCACCCCCGCTTGATCGATGTTGTCGACTGCGATTCGGCTGAGGCCGTCTTGGCCGAGTCGGCCAAGGTCGATCGATTCGATCATGGTATTTGCCGGCAGAGATTCGATCTGGCGAATCTGCGACGGGATCGCAAGGACTTCGAGTTTGACGCTTCCGGATTGATCGTTGGTGTGGCTGCGAATAAGCTCATCGATTGTTCCGATACCGCGGAGTTGGCCTAGGGCCATGATCGCGACGCGGTCGCAAATGAGTTCGACTTCCTGAAGGATGTGGCTATTGAGGAAGACCGTTTTACCCCGTTGCTTGAGTTTATCGAGCACATCGCGGATTTGAGATCGGCCCATGGGATCCAGACCGTCGGTCGGTTCATCGAGGATCAGCAAGTCAGGATCGTGAAGCATGGCTTGGGCAAGCCCGAGTCGTTGGCGCATGCCTTTGGAGTATCGACGCACGGCTTCGTTCTGGCGACCCTGGAGGCTCACGAGATCGAAGAGTTCATTCTCGCGAGCGGCGATTTGAGAGTCGCTCATTTCGCTCAGTCGCCCATAAAAGTACAGGGCGCTTCGCCCCGTATGGTGCCTTGGGAAGACGAGGTTTTCGGGCAAGTATCCGATCTTGCGTCGTGCGGCTTTGCTACCGGCAGGTTCCTTGAGGACTTGTGCCAGACCATTCGTTGGGTGCAAGATCCCCAAGAGAACTTTGATCAGGGTGGTCTTTCCCGCACCGTTGGGGCCTAGGAGCCCAAAGACCTCTCCTGCTTTGACTTGCAAGGAGACGTCCTTTAACGCTGGATGGACGCGAGGAAAGAGTAAGCCTTCGCGATACGTTTTCGAGAGATGCTGGACATCGATCGCGAGAGTCTCAGCCGAAATGCTTGCCATGGGTTAGAGGTATCTCTACGTTTCTTTGAAATTCGATTTTTGAAATTCGTTTTTTTGAAATTGCGGGAATTTCTCGCCGATGGTTTATTCCTCAAGCTTATCGCTCGATGAAATTCGTTGTTTCAGTGTAGATCTTGGGAAACCGTCGATTGGATTGGGGGCTAGTTATCTCGTTTCTAAAGCTCAAATTCAACCCTCAAAATCCTGTTACAAATTCGACGATGATCAAATTTCTTGCTAAAATCATCTCCGATGCCGCATGCATCGCCCCTCCTTTATTTCCCCGTTTTTCGTTCTAACCAACTCTTTGCGAATCGCTATGCTCCAATCTCTCCGCTTCGTTTGGAATACCCCTTGGTCTGGCTTGGCATTCCGAGCCATCGCGTCTGTTTCGCTTGTTTTTTCAGGGACTTGCCCAACAAAAGCCGGCGATCCAGTCGATCTGTTCAATGGCAAAGACTTCTCGGGTTGGCATGGTCGCACGACGGTCGATCCTCGCAAATGGGAAACGACTCCCGATGCCGATAAAGCCAAATGGAATCAGGAGATCGCCGATCACTGGAAGGTCGACGGGAATGAAATCGTCAATGACGGCAAGGGTGCTTATCTGACGACGAACGCGGAATTTGGCGATTTTGACCTGACTGTGGATTTCAAAATCGTTAAGGACTGCGATTCAGGGATTTACCTGCGTGGTATCCCACAAGTCCAAATCTGGGACCCAGATGCGGAGAACAACCGCAAGAATGGCAACGAAAAAGGGAGCGGTGGTCTTTGGAACAACCCTGCCGGATGGTCTGGGAAGGATCCATTGGTGCGAGCCGATAATCCTGTGGGTCAGTGGAACACCATGAAGATGCGACTCGTTGGAGAGCGATGCTGGGTGTGGCTCAACGACAAAGCCGTCGTGGTCAATGCGCGATTGCACGATTACTTTGCTCCTGGCCAACCGCTGATCAAACGTGGTCCGATCCAACTCCAGACCCACGGTGCTGAGATCCGTTTCCGCAACATCAAGCTCAAAGAGTTTAGCGATGTAGAGTCCAATGAAATCTTGAGCAAAGCGGAAGCCGACGAGATCGGCAAGAGTTCCTCGAAGTTCAATGTCTTGTTTAACGGCAACGACTTGGCCGGTTGGAAGGGAGCCACTGGAAACTACACCGTGTCCGAAGGTGCGATCCAGTGCATGCAAGGCAAAGGTGGCGTTCTTTATACAGAAAAGAGCTACGGCGACTTTGTCTTCCGATTCGATTTCCAACTACCACCGGCAGGCAACAATGGGATTGCCATCCGCTATCCGAGCGTCGAAGAAATCGAGCAACTCCCTAAAGATCTTCGCCATGGCGATGCGGCTTATGTGGGTATGACCGAACTGCAAGTGCTCGATGACGGCCACCCGAATTACAAGACGATTGATCCGCGGCAAGCCCACGGCAGTGCCTATGGCATGGCGGCGGCCAAGCGTGGTTATCTGCGTCCGACAGGCCAATGGAACCATGAAGTGATCACCGTGACAGGTTCGAAGATTCAAGTGGAGCTCAACGGAACGCGGATCCTCGATACCGACTTGTCCACCATCAACGAATACATGAGCAACACGCCGCATCCGGGCAAGGATCGAGCCAGCGGCCACATCGGCTTTGCAGGTCACTCCGATCCTGTGAAATTTCGCCATATCGAAGTCGTCCCGATGGGCAATTAATCCGCCCAAGGTTCGACCCTCTGAGTCTTGTTGTTAAGAAAGGTTTCGACTTGAATAGCAGATCGCTTGGCTTTGTTTTGTCGGCTGTTGGCCTAGCTGGCTTTTGTGTGACTAGCGGTGCGAAGATGGCTTTGGGGCAAGACACCAAAGCCTCTGCCGAGGATGCGACACTGGTGATTCCAGAGTCGGTCGCCAAGACCCAAGAGCAGATGCAAAAGTACACGGAACTCATCGAGCACTCGCCGGCAAAAATCGAGATGATTCCGATCCCAGGTGGGACTTTCCGTATGGGAAGCCCCGACACCGAGGAGAGCCGCAAGGGTGACGAAGGTCCGGTGCACGAGGTCAAGCTCAGCCCGTTTTGGATGGCCAAATGCGAGATCACTTGGGACGCTTACGATGTCTGGATGTCCGATTTGGATGTCTTTTATCGAGAGGTCAACAAGGTCAAGGCGACCCGGCGGGATGAGATTGCCGACGAATTCCAAAAGAGCCAGCCGACGAAGCCTTACACCGATATGACCTTTGGGATGGGCAAGCATGGTTACCCGGCCATTTGCATGACTCAGCATGCGGCCAGGACATTTTGCAAGTGGCTCTCTCGCAAGACCGGGCGCTACTATCGCTTACCGACCGAGGCCGAATGGGAGTACGCTTGCCGTGCTGGAACCACGGACGCTTATTCGTTCGGATCGGATGTTTCCGATCTGGAGAACTACGCTTGGTTTGTTGACAATGCCGGCGAAGGCTACCACAAGGTTGGGCTCAAGAAGCCCAACCCATGGGGGCTTCATGATATGCATGGCAACGTGGCCGAGTGGGTTTTGGATCAGCATACTGCCGAAGGTTACTCGAAGGATCTGCGAAACGAAAATCCTTTGCTAGTCCCCAAGACGCTCTACCCACGGGTTGTACGCGGTGGGGGTTGGAACCAAGACGCGGCAGCACTGCGCAGCGGTGCCCGAGAGGGATCGACCGACGATTGGATTGCCCAAGACCCCCAATCGCCCGTGAGCATTTGGTATTTGACCGACGCTTTGCATGTCGGATTTCGTATCGTTCGTCCACTGAGCGAACCGAGCGAAGAAGAAAAAAACACCTTCTGGGAGTACTCTGAACCGATCCAAAAGGAACGGCCAGTACCCTTAGAGCGATAGAATTACTTAAGTTTTCCTTTCCATTTCGGAGCAATTCCATGAACCTTGAAACTACCCCCGCGTCTGGCTCGGCATCCCGCAGAGACTTTATCAAGACCGGCACGAGTTTGGCCGCAGCAGCAGGTTTGACCTCGACCCTTTCGCGGAGTGTCCATGCTGCCCAAGACAGCAAGATCCGAGTGGCGTTGATCGGTTGCGGCGGTCGCGGAACCGGTGCCGCAGAAAACGCATTGCAAGTCGACAACGGTGAGATCGAACTCGTAGCGATGGCCGACGTTTTTGAAAACCGACTTTCGAGCAGCTACTCACGGCTCAAAGAGAACCACCCCAAAAAGGTCGATGTACCTAAGGAGCGGCAGTTCGTCAGTTTCGATGGATACAAACAAGCCATGGACACACTCCGTCCGGGTGACGTTGCGATCTTAACGACCCCTCCTGCGTTCCGTTGGGTGATGTTCAAGTATGCCATCGAAAAGGGTCTCAATGTATTCATGGAAAAGCCGGTGACCGTCGATGGGCCTGGCAGCAAGAAGATGTTGGAACTGGGTAAACTCTCCGTCGAGAGGAACCTCAAGGTCGGTGTGGGGCTCATGTGTCGTCACTGCGTAGTGCGTCAAGAGTTGCTCGACAGGATCCGAAATGGCGAAATCGGTGATCTGCTGATGCTCCGAGCTTATCGGATGGCAGGCCCGACCGGATCGGCTGCAGCCACCAAGAAGCCCGATGACATGAAGAGTGAATTGCTCTATCAGATCAGCCGTTTCCACGGCTTTTTGTGGGCAAGTGGAGGGGCTGTAAGCGACTTCTTGATCCACAACATCGACGAGTGCTGCTGGATGAAAGAGGATTGGCCGGTCGAAGCCATCGCCTCGGGTGGTCGGCACTATCGAAACGACTGCGTTGATCAAAACTTTGATTCCTATTCGATCGAATACACCTTTGGCGATGGCACCAAGATGTTCGTCAACGGCCGAACGATTCCTGGATGCCACAATGAGTTTGCAAGTTACGCACATGGCTCGAAGGGAAGTGCCGTGATCTCGGCCTCTGGACACTCGCCAGCCAAGTGCAAGATCTACAAGGGTCAAAAGATGACCCGCGACAATATCGCTTGGGAGGGGCCCAAGTCCGAGCCGAATCCCTACCAACTCGAATGGAACGATTTGATCAATGCGATCCGCAAAGATATGCCTTATAACGAGGTCGAGCGTGGGGTCAAAGCCAGCGTCGTAACGAGCATGGGGCGTATGGCCGCCCATACCGGAGTAAAGATTACTTATGATGAAATGCTCAATTGCCAGCATGAATTTGCACCTGGGCTTGAGCAGATGACCTTCGAAAGCCCTGCTCCGGTTCGGGCCAACGCCCAAGGAATCTATCCGGTTCCCCAGCCTGGGATCATCACGACTCGGGAATACGGCGAGTCGTAAACGGTTTTTTCCAGTAGCGAGAATACCGACTGGATTTCACAAGGCAGACCGCGAGGTCTGCCTTTTTCCTTTAAAACTCAGGGCTAGAGCCCCCATTTCGAGCAGAAACGGGGGCTAAAGGCACCGACGAGAGGCTGTTCGAGGGGGGCACGAAGGTAGTTTTTGCAGTCCTT
>Ga0208358_1000218_pt1 | contig 21239 bp, 10 predicted proteins | sample LakMenEpi10Aug09_FD_150685 | JGI IMG/M metagenome (GOLD analysis project Ga0208358, IMG submission 150685) | Freshwater microbial communities from Lake Mendota, WI - 10AUG2009 deep hole epilimnion (SPAdes) | ecosystem: Environmental > Aquatic > Freshwater > Lake > Epilimnion/Euphotic zone ... | reverse complement strand
TCCGATACGGTTGCCGGTGACATTTCCATCCCGAGCGATCATGTAGACATCATCGCGAAGTGTTTGGAAATTATAGGAGATTCGATTCCGCGAAATTTCACCGCCGTTGTGTAGATTGGGTGTCTTGACGTTTGCTTTTTGTGGCAAATGGCAGCCAAAACAGCTTGGGTTCCATGAACTGTGGCACGCGATACAGTTCATATTCTTGTTGCTGTGGGCGCATTTCTCTTCGGAGGGTTTGCCACCCCATCGCATCACGCCATCGGGATCCATCTGCACGGTCTTGGCGATGTGACTTCGAGGGTTGTACGACTCGCTTGCAGGATCGATTGTCTCTGAGGTTTGAGTGACGACCCATTCGAGATCTTTCTCAATATTGCTGCGTTGGATCAATACAGGTTTGCGGCCAGGTACTCGTCGGATTTCGAAACGAGGTTTGCCAAAGGCGGTGCGAAGTGCGAGCAGGTTTGTGGGCTGCTCGCCCGAAGCTGGGCCGCTTGTAGTAAGCTGTGCCGGGAGACCTTTGCGCAGTTGCTTATCAACCTTATCGATCAGATTTTCGCTAGCATCACCGTGGCAATCGACGCACTGGATTTCGATCGCCGCACGGACTTCGCCATAGAGTTTGGTATCTCCGTGGCCATCCTGATAAAAGTGGCAATCGACGCAGTGCATACCTTTTTCGGTATGGATATCCATTAAATGTACGGGCACACCGTCGCGTTGCTTGCCGTGAATCTTCTCGAACTCATCCGAAGGCTCCATGGCAGCCATGAGCGATGGAGTCGAAGGATCCTCGACTTGCTTCCCTTCATGATCGAGCAAGTTTCCTTCTCGATCCTTTTTGAATACGGCGCGGAAGACCCAACCATGTCCGTGGAAGTCAGCAAACTGGGTATGCTTCAGAAATGGGTTCAGCTCGCTGACTCGAGCCAGGAATTCCGGATCCCCCCAAAGCCCTCGAGCCGCGGCTTCTTCGGGATTGGCCCAGGAAGTTTCGATGGATTCCTCGGCGGTCGGGTCTTTTTGAGTTTTCGGATACATGCATTGGCCGTCGGTCTCGTTGTCCCACCACATGAAACCTAGGTAGGTGTTGATGACCGTTGTACCTGGGTGGATGTGACAGACCATGCACTGGCTGGTAGGAATGCTATTGGTAAAGACGTGCTGAATCGGGTGACCAGGCTCGTCTTTGGGGATCGTCGGATCGATGTATTTGACCCAATCGTCCTTTTCGGCGGCGGCTAAGCCTCGATTCCCATATTTGGCAAAAGGGCCTGAGGCCATTTCGGATCGGTCATTGGCATACACGACATGACAAGCGCTGCAACCGCTGGATCGGTAGTCTCCCGGATGATCGTTGGTCCCAAGAAAATTCAAGGTCGGATCGAGCAGACGTGTTTTTGAGAGCCCCACCATGACCGGGTCTGTTCGATTTTCGGTACCCAGCCCGCGGTTGCTCAGTCGTTCTCGGGGGCGACCAGGTTCTTCGAGCCTTTCTGGAATCCCGATCTCTGCTCGGAAGCGTCCACCTCGTTCAAAGATCCGGAGGATGTTCGCGGGCTGCGAAGCTTCAAAGCGTGGTAAAGGATCCAGATAGGGGAGGATGCCTTTGTGATCGATATCGTATTGAGTTGGAGCCGGAACGGTTTGCAAGCGTTGCGGCTTGCCATGCATCGAGTAGCTTTCTCCGTAGCTGGACCACTTCGTGGGAGATCCACCGTTGTTGTAGATCGCAGCCCCCCAGAGCATGCAACCATGGGTCATCATGCTTTTGCGCAGTTGGAGCACTTCGTTGGCATGACACTGCCCGCAAGCGATGTGAGCAACTCGCAGATCCCCTGGGTTCATGAAGCGAACGAATTCGGGGCTTTCATAATTCAATAGCGCATAGGTTCTCACCGGATTGGCCGCTGTAGGCCAAAGCGCAGGATACTTGGGTTGTACGTGGGAGCCTTGTTTGGTGAAGTCGTTTGGATTACCACCATGACAGTCGGTACAGCCGATGTTCACTGTGTTGGGTGGATGCATATTGCCAACATCGGTATGGCACTGGACGCATGAGAGACTCTTTGCGGATGCGTCCGCTTTGGTCTGCCGATACATGTCGACATGGCAAAGGTCTTCAGGGATCGGATAGGACTCATTGCCTGCGATCCCCAAAGCGCGAGCGGGCCCCCAAGGGTCTTGTCCTCGCGGCGGTGGAACGCTAGGTGTATGGAATTTGGTGCCAGTGCCTACACCGACTTGTTTAGCCGTTTGTGCACGAACTGGGCTCAAGCAAGCAATCAAACAGATACAGCCCAGGGCAACCGCCAGGGCGATTCGGCCGATTCGGCCCCGAAGACCACTATGGGACATGTTTCTAATCCTCTAGTACTCGAATGTCGCTTCGAAGAATCCGGCAGCAAGATCTGGAACACTTCCATAGAGTGGCTGGTAGAGATCGCGAAACCCGTCTCCGACGATCAGTCCTGAGATCCCTCCCACGACAATGATGTTGTTATTTAGGAGCGGACGGTACTCAACCCCGGAGCTCAAGTCCAGACCAATCTCGTCTCGAACACGACCTTGAAAGGTATAAACTTCTAAAGGAGCGGTATGGTTAAACCATAAGTAATTCGCGTTGTTAATCCACTTGACCTTGGTCGTTAGATCCGCATCGAAACCAAAGTTGATCAACTGGATCCCTGGGTTTACGAAATTGGTTTGCCCTTGGAATTTGCTACTTCTGAGATTAGGAATGAGACTCTGTCGTTGGACAAGGTTAACTCCGAAGAGCTTGATTTGCTGTCTATTCCAATAGCTAAATTCACCGCCAGCAAAATTGGGGTTATCGAAAATCGCATCGAACCCGTTGGCTTGGGTATCATTGGGGTCGGAGTCTCCCGACGCATAGAAATACGAACAGCGGAACCGCGCCCAGTCTCGGTCGTAGGAGAGCTCCAAAGCGGTCATGAATGCGTTGATGTCTTGCGCGCTACCTGCCAATGGGTTGAGTTGGTCGTGGCCTGTGACATAGTAGGCCGCATGGCTAATGTTGTAGCGATTGATGTGACCGTTGCCTGCCCAGCCGAGATAGTAAGAATCCACTCGGTGCGGTGCGTAAACACCGACCGGATCGGGACGCACGAGGAAACCATTGGTATCAAACTTATTGCTTGCTTGGTCGCGATTGTAATGGAAGCTGACCTGGGCATTGTATCCCGGGAAGATGAAGTCGTTGCGGTAGTAGTTTGCAATAAGCGTGTTTTGATGGCGATCATCAAAGGTGTTGAGCAAACTGTTGGTGTCTTTTTCCGTTTGGTCAAACCAAAGGATGTTGTACTGATCTTGGTTGCTCAAACGGTTCCCGAAGAGTCGCACTGCGCGATTGGTATCGGAAAAGACAAAACCCCGAAAGTCGCTGGTGAAGAACTGCGAGCCTGCTCGCAGCGATACAAAGTCGTAGTTCGGGCTGGTGTCTGCAATCTTGGATTCATAGAACCATTCCTCAAGGGACCAGAAGGTTCTGTGACGGTTGGTGCCATCGGTTACATCAGGGGACACAACTCCCAGTTCGTAGACCTTCAAGTAGTTCTGATTGAAGATCACATTGGCTTTGATCCGCCAATCAAATGGACGAAAAACCGAGTCGCCTTTGAATAGATCGATCGAAGCCGAGTTGTATTGGGTGAAGAAGAATTGATTCGGGTTTCCAAAAAACTCAAACTCACCTGGATTTTGGGTCGCTTCGGTCGGGGTTGTCGGAATCGGTGTCTGACGGTATTCGGCAAGGTTCTGGGTTTTGAACCCAAGTCTCATAAAGACATCTTGGCCCGCGATGGGATAATCCCCCTTGAGCACATTTTGGTTGTATGGATCCCACCAAGCACCTTGAACGAATGGATAATCGTCCACTGGCGGGTGACCTTTGCCATAACGATCCCACAAGGGAGTACCGATCCGCCAGCGGTCTTCGATGGGGACGAAGTGGTCTGTATTTTGACGCTCTGTCGGACTTACGCTCGTACCGCCGGTAAAACCGGCTGGCGCAAAGAAGAACGATCTGAAGAAGGGGCTCGTTTCTGGCCCGGGAGTTTTGGCTTCCGGCAAGGAGTTCTCGGGGGTATCGAGGGGCTGAAGGCTTTTAGGTTCCTCGGATCCCAGATAAGAAGGATCGTCGCCCAGGGGCTTTTCTTGCGTGGACGATTCCGGCTGAAGACCTTCGAGATTACCTTGCTTTAAGTCCGTCGCTGAAACGACTGGAGGCAGACTGCGCTGCGTTTGCTTGGCTGGCGTGATGTCCGAGAGAGGATCCTGCGAGTGAGCCAAACTCACCCAACCACCCCCGATCGAGGTGGCAAGAACCCAATTAAAACCTCTCTTGAACTTGAGCACTTTTCACCAAAAGGACATAAAAAACCATCGATGAATTACGAGAAAGCCGGAACTAATGGCTGTATCGGCAATCCAAAGTTTGTTATGCGACGCAAATTTGAGGGTTTTTCCGTACATTCACGGAAATTCTTATTTGCCGCTTCTCTGAAGACTGTTTTTATTAACTTGCGCTAAGTCGATTCCGTTTTTAATCATCATTAGGTTCAAGCGATCTGAAGCATCGACCAAGGACTTATCAGACCGAAGAGCCCTTGGGATAAGAGGCATGAGGGGAATAAGCAGTGTTTCGAAGAAAAAACAGGCCGGCTGACCAAACCCGTAGAACAAGAAAAACGAGGCTTCGCAAAGTCGTTTTCGAGCAACTGCAATCTAGGGAATTGTTTTCCGCGTCCCCTTGGCACAACGCAGCCCTTCCAGAGGATGTCAACAACGACGCAGTGGTTTCCCCATTGGACCCTCTTGCGATCATCAATCGAATCAATAGCTCAGGGTCCTCCAATCCGGCACCGTCGAATGCAGAAGGAGAAGTCTCCGACTACCCCGATGTGAACAATGACGGTGTGATTGATCCTTTGGACGCATTGTCCGTCGTGGATGTAATCAATGCCAATATGCCATTTGTCCCGCCGCCATTGGTTTCAGGTGAGGATGATTCTGGCATTAATATGTTGGAGGAGAAGAATCAGTTGACCGCTGACGAGGTCAAAGCGCTGCTTGAACGGGCTTCGAGGGCCACACCGAGTAAAGACGCCATTATCGCGATCGTTGACCGCCGCGGACAGATCCTTGGGGTCCGAGTCGAGCAGGATGTTAAGGATCAATTCGCTGGACGCACTCAAGACCTCGTCTTTGCGATCGATGGAGCCGTGGCCAAAGCGCGCACTGCAGCCTTTTTCTCGAACACCGAAGCCCCTTTGACATCCAGAACGATTCGCTTCATCAGCCAATCGACGATGCCACAGCGTGTGGTCGAATCGAACCCGAATATTACGGACAAGGAATCATCGAAGCGAGGACCTGGTTTTGTCGCCCCGATTGGTGTCGGAGGACACTTCCCACCCGAGGTGCGCAATACCCCTTTAGTTGATTTGTTGCAGATCGAGCATCAAAGTCGCGACAGCTCGATCCATCCAGGGCCTGACGGAATCAAAGGGTTCGGCGGTGATGACATCACTCTGAGTAACCGCTTCAATGTCAATCCTGCCTTTGTCGCCAACAAAGCTCAGGATTACATGAAACTCTTCCCTGAGTCTTATGGTTTGCAATCTGGAATGTTTACCACTGCACAGAGCCGGGGCATTGCGACTTTGCCCGGTGGCGTGCCACTCTACAGACAAGTGGATATTGACCCGACCGACAAGGTCAAATTATTTCCCGTGTTGGTAGGCGGTGTAGGCGTGTTCTTCCCGGGTGATGATGGATACGCGACGTTTGAACAAGGCTTTGAACATCAAGACGTGAGGGCAAAGCGGAATCTAAAGCCTCAAATGGAGATCGAGCGGCTCAACGCTCCGAAGGTTTTAGAGGCTGAGTTCATCGCTTACTTCACTGCCGGTGGCACGTCTCTTGGTCCGAACAATCGACCGATAACGCCTGCCGTAAACGGTGATGCACCCAGGGTTCCCGGCATAGAGGGTATTTCGGGGCGTATCGATCTAGTGGGTATCACTCTTGAGATTTTTGGACCTCACCCAACAGCAAAAAACCCGTTGATCGGAGCAGATCGACTGATCCAAGAGGGGGTTAAACTAGGGGCCGGCCTAGGTGTTCCTAGTGGTGTAGATATGCAAATCAAGCCCGATGGAACCTTATACCAAGCCGGCACAGCAGTGCCTGAAGGCTGGCTGGTTCTGCCTCACGATTCGACCAATGACGTCAATATCAAAGCAGCCGATGTGGAGAAGGTGATCAAGGATGGAATTGCCCAAGCCGAGATCACCCGTGCGGCGATCCGACTGAATGTGCTAGCTGCACCCGATGAACTCTCGTTGTTCCGTCCTGGTGCACGCACCAAGATGGTCCTTGCGGTGAGTGATTCTAAAGGCGATGTCCTCGGCCTTTACCGCATGAAGGATGCAACAGTATTCTCGATCGATGTAGCGGTAGCGAAAAGTCGCAACACAGGATACTATGCAAGTGAGCGATTGGTTGCAGCCGATAAGATCGACGTCAACGACGATGGAAAACCGGATGAACCTTTCAAAAACACGCAAATAGCGTTCACCAATCGAACCTTTCGATTCTTAGCTTCTCCACGGTTCCCGACAGGAGCCGAATCGGATGCACCTCCGGGTGATTTCAGCATGTTGACCATGAGGGGGATCGACAAGAAGACCGGAGAAAACATCGGAGATGTTGCACTGCCAGCTTCGCTCTACGCCGACATGGAAAAAGCCAGCGTCGTGTCGTTCGATGCGTTCAATGCGTCTCGCAGTTTCCGAGACCCACTGAAGCTTGAGAACCAAAACGGGATCGTTTTCTTCCCAGGCAGCTCACCTCTTTACAAGAACTCTTCGGTGCTTGTCGGAGGCTTTGGCGTCAGCGGTGACGGGGTCGATCAAGACGACGTGGTGACATCCGTTGGAGAAATCTCTCTGACAGCACCCGTCAGCAAACGGGCAGATCAGTACTACGTCGCAGGTGTTCGGTTGCCTTACCAAAAATTCAACCGCAACCCTTTAGCCTAATCCTACATCCGCTCTTGCGAATTTTATTGCAAGACCAATACGACTTGAGGTCGATTGAATTTAGCTACCTTCGATTTGGCTCAGGCGGATCAAGCTGATCAGCTCGTCGGTGCTCAAGCGACCTGCGCGGTCAGCACCATCGAGCACCCCAGAAATAAGCTCCCGTTTATCCTCGTGCAAAGCGAGAATCTGTTGCTCGATGGTATCCTTGGCCACCAGTCGATAGACGGTCACGGCCCTCTGTTGGCCGAGTCTGTGGGCTCGGTCGGTCGCCTGATCCTCGACGGCAGGGTTCCACCAAGGATCCATGTGGATGACGTAATCGGCTGCGGTCAAGTTGAGTCCGGTGCCACCGGCTTTCAGGGAGATCAAGAACAGATCCCCCTCGCCAGCTTGGAATGCATCGACGGCTTCTTGTCGCTTGGCCGCCGGTGTAGCGCCATCGAGATACTGGTAACGGATCCCTACGCGATCGAGCGACTCTCGCAATAGGCTCAGATGCTGAACGAACTGACTGAAGACCAACGCTCGGTGCTCGCCTTCGCGAAGTTCCTCGACGATCTCCATGAACAAATCGAGCTTGGCACTAGACTTGTCCCATCTTTTGTCGACCAAGCGAGGATGGCAGGCGAGTTGTCTCAATCGGGTGAGCCAAGCCAACACACGGATGCGCATTTGAGCATCCGTATCGCCCGATGGACCTTGGGTCAGCTCCGAGAGTGCCGCGAGTCTTGCCGCATCGTACTTCTTGCGTTCGAGCTCTGAGAACTCCGCCAAACGGACAACTTCGGTTCTTTCCGGAAGTTCGCTAAGCACTTCCTTTTTTGTTCTTCGTAAGATGAAGGGCTTGACGACTCTCCCTAGAGCCAGCAAACGATCCTTGGAGTTGTGACGCTCGATGGGTTCAGCAAAATTCTTACGGAACTTTTCCCAAGACCCCAAAAGGCCGGGGCTGACGGTTCGCATCAGACTCCAAAGTTCCCCGAGGTGGTTTTCAAGAGGTGTTCCCGATAGGGCCAAATGCCAGTCGGCTTCGAGTTGACGCACGGCCTGAGCCGTCTTGGTATTGAAGTTCTTGATGAATTGAGCTTCGTCGAGCACTAAGGTATTCCAAGCTCGCTTGGTGAATTTATCGATATCGCGTTGAAGGAGTTGGTAACTGGTGATGATCAAGTCGCCTGCTCCGGCCGAATCGATCAATGTTTGACGATCGTGTTCGCGATAGAGTTTGGGGCGTAACGACGGAGCGAACTTTTCTGTTTCGCGTAGCCAGTTCGACCCGACGCTCGTTGGAGCGATGATCAGGGCCGCCCCGTTTTTGGCTCGGTCCAAAAGGATCCCGAGGGCTTGGACAGTTTTTCCCAGACCCATATCATCGGCCAGAACACCACCAATGCCCCAGTGGGCTAGTCTTGCTAACCAACCATAGCCGGAGACTTGATAGTCTCGCAGGTTGGCTTGCAAGGTTTCAGGCACCTTGGGTTTGAGTTTGCGAGCTCCTGCGAGCCGAGCTAGTGCCTCTTTCCAAGAAAGATCAGCGTCGACGGAGATGTCGCTACCGAGCGCTTCTTCAACAACTGCAGTACCGGCCTTCGAGACTCGGATCTCTCCAGCATCTCCGATGGAAACATCTTGGATGGCCCCTAGGCGTGCTCGCAAGGAATCCGAAATTTGAGCGAACTGCCCATCACCCAGCGGCACAAAGCGTCGTCCTTGGCGCAGTGCTGTTAGAAGTTCCGAAAGAGGTATTTCGAGTCCCTCGAGCTGAGCAAAACCATCGAGTCCGAACCAGTCACGGCCACTGGAGAGTTTGACTTGGAGCCGCTGCGGGGTGATCTCGCCGATGACCTGCATGGGCTGGCTCTTGGGCCAACAAACCGGTGGGGCCAAGTCACCGAGGTTTTGGATCCGTTGGAGAAGGTCGAGGGCCTCATCGGGAGTTGCCGCCACCCAAGTGTAAGGCCCATCGTACGCCAAGACTTGGAGTTCGGATCGATGGGCGTATTCGTCGGCGCGCGACGCTTCTTCTTCGAGCGCTCGAAGCAACTGATAGCGGCCTGCGGTCGTCGCGACCCTGAGTCGTTCGGGCTCTTGGCCAGGCACAGGAGGCTCCACGAGAGCATCGCAAGCGACCCGCAAGGCGACTTGGAGTCCTTCTTTGCCGCGTGGGGACAGATGAAGTTCGATTTTTGGTTCGAGGGGCTGTTCTGGTCCAGCTAAAGCCTCGGGCAATTGCACTTCGAGTCGCTTGGGTTTCGCCACATGGATGATCAGGTCGGCGAATTTCTCTGCCGTGTCCCGATCCATGACCGCTTCGCGACGGTCTGCGGCACTAAGGTCATTGATGAGCCTGAGGATCCGCGATTCGATGGTGCTCATCCAAAGAATGTGTCGCTCTCGATCGATTCTCAGCAAGAGCGATTCGGTATTATGGATGGTCCCTAGAAAGACCGTCGGGTCTTCATGGATCGCATCGATACGGACATTCGATTGAAAAACGGCAGGTTTGAAAACCTCCCCTTCTTGCTCCAAACGAACTTCAATGGGAACTTCTCGGATTCGAAGCGGTGTTTGAACCGGATCATCCAGGGTGCAATTCGGGTGGTCGATCAGCAGCCTCAAGCATTCTCGAATGACTCGAGGAGTTTGCCCCCGATAGGAGTCTTCGGCCGACTGAAGAACCAGCACGAGCATCTTATCGGCAGGGTGGGATAGGGCGATATCGGGAACTGTATCAAAGTTGTCCCGGAGGAGTCGGCCTTTGTTCCAGCCACCTCGCTTGCGAGAGGTTTGCAGGTAGGCATGGATGTTCACTCCGTAGTTGGAGTACTGCAAACGCCATTGGATACGTTGCAAGCGTCGGTCGGGGTCCTCGTCGGGTTCGGCCTCTGCCAATACCTCTTCGATTTCAGGTTTGAGATACCCGAGAGATTCGACCAACTTGCGGCCAGCTTGGCGACCATCGGTAATGCAACCGAGCATCCATTCAATCGCATCGCTGGAGTTGCGCTGCGTGAGTTGCCGGCGCAAGTAATTCAAACAGTGCACTTGATGCACACAAGGCTTGGTGGTTTCTGTACAAGAGCACGTCAGCAGAATGTTTCGGATGACTTTGCTGGCCGTCACATCGCCGATTTGATCAAGATGTTTCGGATCCAGTTCGATCGCGATGCCGGTGGTAAACTGGCCTTTGACCGGAGAGACCCCGTCGAGCTCAAACTGGAACGCCAATGTCGTTTCAGTGTTCTTGAGTCGGGGCAAATCGTTCGAGGCAAAATACCGCGACATCAAAAGCTGCTGCGGCTTGAACTTCTTCTCTTGCTGAGCGATCGCGCTGAGGATGTGGACGATAATGCCGCTGGATTGCGGCAAGTCCAATTGGGACAATTTCGACATGCAGAGTGCTGGATCTATCGATGAGTAATCTCGGAAACCAAACCGACTAGTGTGGTCGATCCAGTGAACTTCGCAAGGCGAAATCGATGCTGCAAAAGCAATAAGTCCGTGAAGATCCCGTCGTCAGGCTCTGTGGACTTGCATGCTGCGAATGCTTGCAAATAAATATAAGCCCTATCTTCACCAAACAGAGCTCATGCAAGGCTCAAGGGCTTGACGAATCAATCGCTTTGGTGTAGGCCTCCAAGCCACCGACGATTGGCAGATCAAGCTGGCACTGATCGATTGCAAATTCCAGTCGCGTGCCGGGCTCTGGCCAAAGTGTAAAGTCTCGATCGCTCGATAGCAGGACCAAGCCGATTTGCTCGCCGGCTTGGAGAACCTGGTCATCAGGTTGTAGTTCGAACTCCACATCGCGAAACTCCCCTGGAACCATTGGCTTTTCGGTCCAGATCGATTCGGCGTTAGCAGGATCGGCCCACCCACGTGTGATGACATCATCCGTGATCCGCTCGCTGGATGTCCAGGGCAAGGAAACGAGCCATACCGATAGGCAGGCCGTCGGTCGGTCGCATGCGACTCGAAGCTTGACTTTGGCGATGCCCGAGAGGTGCACAGGTTCTTTGAGCTTTGGCGTCGCGTAGATCAGGCGGTGATTGCTCCATTCGGCTTGGATCAACTGCGGGACACTGAACGAAAAGTTATCGATGAGCTCTTCGACAAGCGACGACTCGGGCTTGCTGGCACTTACCGCTTGGCTTGCACTCAGCGAGGGCATCAGTTGCCCTATGCGACGACCTGTTCCCTGGGGTTTAAAGGTCACCACTTGAGCATCTGGATTGGGATAGTCTTTATAAGTCTCTGGCTTGCTGTTGCGTTTGCCTTCGCGAACGATCCAAGCGTTTGGTTCGTTCATCACTTGATTGTCTTGTCCGTAAAGGAAGTGGGAGAACCACTTATTGAGAAGTGCCAGTGGGGGCTGGCCTCCGTGCCCACCTTGGTGGTAGTAGATTTTGCAGGCAAGCCCTTTGTTCTTGGCCGCTTGATAGATGCGGTAGGAGTGTTCGGGCATGACGTTCCAATCGTTGAAAGCATGAGCCATGAGCATGGCAGCTTTCATGCGATCGAGTTGGTGGATATAGTCCCGGCTCTTCCAAAACTCATTGTAGTCGCCGTTGATGCGATCGAAATCCTTGAGCATGCCTTCATCTCGGATGTTGCAATCGCAGTACTTGCGAGACGCGTCGTATCCGGTGTTGATGAAATCATAGAGCACATCGATATCCTCTCCCATGTAGCCCCCTGGATGACGAATCAGTCCATTGGAGCGATAGTAGTGGTAGTACGAAGTGTTCGGGGCAATCGGCACGATGCATTCCAGTCCGTCGACACCCGTCGTGGCTGCCGCTAGGCATAGCGTTCCGTTGTACGAAGTGCCGATCATTCCCACCTTGCCGGTGGACCAATAGGCTTTGACTTCTTGGTCGCCGTCGATGCTTGTGTATCCTTTGGCTCGACCATTGAGCCAATCGATGACCGCTTTGGGTGCAAGCGATTCGTTGGATCCTCCGACAGTAGGGCATCCCTGGGAGAGCCCCGTTCCGGGCGAGGCTGAATGGACAACAGCAAATCCGCGAGGAACCCAATCGGCAAGGTGTTCGCCGCTGAGTCGCGGACGTTTCGATTGCTGTGGAATCGCCGGGGGTACTAGGTGTTTGGGTGGAGGGGACTTAAGGTTCTGCCTGGGGTTCCACATGTAATCAGGTGAGTTCGAGCCAGTTCCCGAATAGTACGGGCTGGACTGATAAACCACGGGCACTTTCAAGCCTTGGGTCTCGGTCGGCTTTGGCCGAGTGACGCTCACATGGACACGATCGAGTTTGCCGTCGTTGTCCGAGTCGAACTCTGTCTGCACAAAAAGATCGTGCTCGACCCAATCGCTTTTGAAAGCCTCGACGACTTGCGCAACCCCGTCGACAAAGACCGGTTTGACTTGATCGGTCGAAGGACTGTCCTGAGCCAAAGCGTCCGAGGAAACGCTGAGACTACAAAGCGTTAGACTGATGGCCAAGCCTCGGCTGGCCTTAACATCGAAAGGTTTATTCATGTTGGTTCTTTGGTTCCATCGATTGGCCTTCGGCAAGTCGGCTCAAATCGTTCCAGAAAGTCACGTACTTGTTTCGGTCTTTGATGTATTCGTCGTCGAAGACCGCCCGCCGGAGTTCTTCTCGCTGATCGACGAATTTTGAATAGTCTCTAGCATCGTTTGGATGAAAGACAGGACAAGGCTTATCGTAGACGACCGTTGCACCTTTGTTGCCTTCGGTGTGAAATCGCGACATGCCTATGACTCGATCGGCGACGAAGATCGCTTCGTTGAGTTCGTGGGTGACCATCAAGATGGTGTATTCGGGCCGTTTGCCTTCGCGCTTTCGTTGCAGGTTCTCTTGATAGAAACGCAAGAGCATGTACTGCAAATCCTCTCGCATCGCTTCGTCCAAGGCACCAAAGGGCTCATCGAGCAGAACCACCTTGGGTCGCATGATCAAGGCCTGTGCGACGGCCACTCGCTGTTTCATTCCGCCGGACATTTCCCCTGGATATTTCCCGCATGCATGTTCGAGGCCGACTTGTTCGAGAAACTCTCGAGCTTGGGCCAGATGTTGCCGTCGTTGTTTCAGGTATTTTGGAAAGAGCACCAATCGTGAGAAAAAGGAGCTTTGATCGAGCTTGAGCCCGAAAGCTACGTTCCCTTCTGCGGTCAGAAAGTCGTACAGCGAGTACTGCTGGTAAACGATACCGACATTGCGCGTAGGGCCAGTGACGGCTTGGCCATCGGCAAGAATTTTACCTTCGCTCGGTGGATGGGTTCCAAGAATGGCCTTGAGCAGCGTGCTTTTTCCGCAACCGCTCGGTCCGACAATGGCAACGATTTGTCCGGGCCATATCTTGAGATTGATCCTGTCCAAGACCGGATAGTCACCAAAGCGGTGAGAGACGTTTTGGATCTCAAGCGCGTACTGGCTCATTGCGTGTGATGGGGGGTTGATGCATGGTGGTCGGATGTTCCACCGAAAAGGAGCTTAACCAATTGTAACAGGCCAACGACCACAATACCCGCAAAGATTCCTAAAGCAAAATCAAACAACAAGGGTGCAAGATAGCTCAGCACCGCCCCGACGATGGGGACTCCATGAAGCAGATGGACGAAGGATTCGCTCCAGTGGTGAAGCGTAGAAAACTGATGGCTGATGATACCCCCTCCGACGAGGAACATCGCTGCGGTACCGGCGATTCCCAGGAAGCGAAGCAAGTACGGGGCGATCCAAAGAATGCCTGCCCCGAGTTTTCGAAGGCTCAAGTCCATGGGGTTTGTCCCCTTGCGATCGACGAGTCGAAGCCCCAAATCGTCTAGTTTGACAATCGCTGCAACCAGACCGTAGACACCGACAGTCATCAGGACGCCGACGGACAGCAGCACTCCGAGAGTAACCCCAAAAGGTTGACCTGCAAGGGTGCCCAAGGTGATGACAATGATTTCCGCAGAGAGGATAAAATCGGTTCGAATCGCTCCTTTGATTTTCTCTTTTTCAAGCTTGACTGGATCGATGTCCGGGTCGCTGATGGCTTGCAAACGTTGATCGCGGTCCTGTTGGTCTTGCTCGTGACTTTTGGGATGAAGCCAACTGTGGAGGATCTTTTCAACGCCTTCGAAGCAAAGATAAACGCCACCGAGCATCAGCAGGGGCTTAATGGCCCAAGGAGCCAGCCAACTGATGAGCACCGCAGCGGGGATCAAAATCGCTTTATTGACGGCTGAGCCGACGGCGACTTTCCAAACCACCGGCAGCTCTCGATCTGCCGAGAGTCCTGTGACTTGTTTGGCGTTGAGAGCCAAGTCGTCTCCGAGGACCCCTGCGGTCTTTTGGACTGCGACTTGGCTCATCGTCGAGACATCGTCTAGGATTGAGGCGATGTCATCAAGGAGAGTAAAGAGCGTAGCTCCTGCCATGTTGGGCCGACTAGCCCTTCTTGGCTGCTTCGTACCGCTTGGTCACTTCGTTCCAGTTAACGACGTTCCAGAAAGCGGCGATATAATCGGGGCGACGGTTTTGATACTTGAGGTAATAAGCGTGTTCCCAGACGTCCAATCCAAGGATGGGCTTTCCTTCGATACCAGCGACAGCTTTGCCCATCAGCGGGCAGTCTTGATTGGCCGTCGATCCGATTTCGAGTTTGCCGTTATTGACCACCAGCCAAGCCCAACCCGAGCCGAAGCGTCCGACGCCGGCGGCAGCGAACTTTTCTTTGAATGCATCAAAGCTTCCGAAGGTCGCTTCGATGTCTGCGAGCAAAGCTCCCGAAGGTTTGCCACCTGCATTCCAACCGATGATGTTCCAGAAGAAGGTGTGGTTCCAATGCCCACCGCCATTGTTTCGGACTGCAGTACGCTTATCGTCGGGGATAGCTGCTAGATTGGTGATGATCTCTTCGATCGTCTTGTTTTCAAATGGTGTGCCTTCGAGGGCCTTGTTCAAGTTATTGACGTAGGCTTGATGGTGCTTGCCGTGGTGGATTTCCATCGTTTGAGCGTCGATGTGGGGTTCCATCGCGTTGGATGCGTAGGGCAAAGGTGCAAGCGTAAAAGGCATTATGAATTCTCCTTGAAAACGAAACTTCAGAAAGCAAACTATCGGACGGAGGATCGAGTATACTATAAGGATCCGCACGGGCCGATGGATTAACTTACGGCAGGAGCGGTTTTTTCGCCAGTGGCATGACCTCCAGCGGGGTGAATCTCCCAGCAGAAAAAAGTGATTTGACTTAGAAATGAAAAACGTTGCAATTGTTTATTTTTCCTTAGCCGGGCACACCCAACAGCTTGCCCACGCGATTGCCGAAGGGATCCGGAGCGTGCCTCAATCCACGGCTACACTATGGCGGATCGAAGCAGGCGATATGCGGGATGGTCGTTGGAAAAACGAGGAGATCGCCTCGGGATTGCACAGAGCTGACACGATCGTTTTTGGAACTCCGACCTACATGGGTGGTATGGCCGCGCAGTTCAAATCCTTCATCGATGCTTGCAGCGGTGTATGGTACGAACAAGCTTGGAGAAACAAACTCGCCGCTGGCTTTACACACTCCCAAGGTCTCTCGGGGGATAAACTCAACACTCTCGAAGGACTTATGATCCATGCGATGCAGCATGGCATGATCTGGGTCAGCCTGGGTATGCGTCCTGAAGGGAGCGCCCCGAATCAAATCAATCGGCTCGGCTCCTACGTCGGTCTCATGGCTCAAAGCGAAGCCGAGCAAACGAACCTCCATGACGGGGATCGCCAAACCGCAAGACTATTCGGTCAGCGGATCGCCGATGCGACCCACCGCTGGCAACGGACTTAATCACTGATCTTACAGAGGACTTAAAGCGTGAGATTCTGCAGCCTGTCAAGATTCCTTGCAGCACTATCACAGTCGTTATCCATAGCGATGCTCTACGCAAGTGTTGCATCGGCTCAAGATGCGATTTCGTTCAATCGGGATATTCGCCCGATCCTATCAGACAATTGCTTTTTCTGTCATGGGCCTGACAACAACAAGCGCGAGGCGGATCTACGGCTCGATACGCTCGAAGGTCTCCACGGCAAAGAGGGCAAACCAGGGGCAATCGTTCCGGGAAACCCCCAAGAGAGCTTGCTCATCGCAAGAATCCTCTCGCAGGATCCTCAAGAGCACATGCCTCCGGCTTCAAGCGGTAAAAAACTCTCGGCCGAGCAAATTGAATTGCTCCGCAAATGGGTTGCGCAAGGTGGCAAGTATCAAGGGCATTGGGCTTTCTTGCCTCGCAAGCTCACCGATGCCACGGGAGCACCCTCGAGCGATCAGCAAATCCGCCAACGCATCGACGCTCTGATCGATGCCGACATCGCCAAACAAGGGCTTGTGTCGAGCCCCAAAGCCGACCGCATCACGCTGCTTCGCAGACTCTATTTCGACCTAACAGGTCTGCCACCGACGGATGCCCAAGCCCAAGAGTTCCTATCGGATAACTCACCGCAAGCCTACGAGCGACTCGTGGATCGCTTATTGGCATCGCCCCATTTTGGTGAACGTATGGCGATGTGGTGGATGGACTTAGTTCGCTATGCCGACTCGGTCGGATACCATGGAGACCAAGAGGTGAGTGTCTCGCCGTTTCGCGAGTATGTCATCCGTTCGTTTAACAACAACAAGCCCTTCGATAACTTTACGATCGAACAGCTCGCAGGGGATTTGCTCGATGCACCGACGTTGGATCAACGGATCGGCTCGGGCTATAACCGCCTTGGGATGATGAGCGCCGAAGGGGGCGTGCAGGATCGCGAGTATTTGGCCAAGTACATGGCTGAGCGCGTTCGCAATGCCAGCGGAACTTGGCTCGGGATTACCCTGGGGTGTGCCGAATGCCACGACCATAAATTCGATCCCCTCTCGACGAGGGACTTTTATAAGTTTGGAGCCTTTTTTGCCGATATCAAAGAACGAGGCTTGTACTCGGGCGCAAACTCCGATGGGAATTGGGGCCCCTACATCAAAGTTCCATCGGAACAGGAATCTCTAGAGCTCAAGTCCATCGAAGAAAAAATCGCGCAGGCACAAGCGATCATCGATCGAAATACTCCCGATTTGCTTGCCGATCTGGAAGCTTGGGAGGCCAATCAAGTTCCATGGACGGTGCTTAAAGCCGACTCAATGGCATCGCTCGAAGGGGTCACGCTAAGGGGACTTGCCGATGGATCCTACTTGGCCAGCGGTATCAACCCCTCGACCGATACTTATTTGTTGACCGCAAGCGATCTTCCGACGGGAGTGACCGCATTTCGCTTGGAGGTTCTGCCAGACGATTCGTTGCCTGCCAAGGGACCAGGTCGTGCGGGCAACGGAAATTTTGTCCTTTCGGAGTTCGTCGTGCAACATCGCCCAGCCAATGGGCCGACAAGCATCGTCGCGCTGGCTAACCCGAGTGCAACCTATGAACAAACGGGCGCCGCTGGAGGGAATCCCTATGGAAAATGGCTAGTGGCCGCAGCGTTGGACAAGGATCAAAAGGGGCGCAACTGGGGTTGGGCAGTCATGGAGCAGGTTGGCAAACCTCATGCGGCGATTTTCGAGACGGTCGATGACCTGAAGATCGCAGCAGGCGACTCGGTCGTCATCGGGCTTTGGCAAAACCTCGACAACCCTCAACATACGATCGGGCGATTTCGCTTGTCGGTCACAACTGCCAAGCGACCAGTGCAAGCAGCTACAAGTCTATCGGCTGAGCTCGAAGCGATTTTAGCTACGAAGAAAGCGGAGCGAACTTCGGAGCAAACGGCCAAGCTCATGGCCTACTATCGCTCGATTGCACCGAGACTAGAGCCACAGCGGCAGGAGTTGGCTGAATTGCTCAAGAGCCGTGAGCAACTCGACAAAAGGATCGCAACGACGCTCGTGACCGAGTCTGTAGCACCGCGTATGGTCAGGGTCTTGGCTCGTGGCAATTGGATGGATGAGACCGGAGAAGTTGTCCTGCCGGGATTTCCTTCCTCTCTGACGGCAAACACGGCGAATCCCCAGGAAAATGATCCGAGCCGACGACTTAACCGTTTGGACTTGGCCAAATGGATTGTCGATCCGAACCATCCGCTCACGTCACGGGTGTTGAGCAATCGTTTATGGAAGCTGTTTTTTGGAAGTGGGATTTCTCGCAAGCTCGATGACCTAGGAGCCCAGGGAGAGTGGCCCACGCATCCTGAATTGCTCGATGAACTGTCCGAGTGGATGATCGATACGGGTTGGGACACCAAGCGATGGATCAAGACCGTTTTGATGACCGAAGCCTATCAGCGCAGTTCCACTCCAAAGGGTGAGGTTCGGGACAAGGACCCTTACAATCGTTATTTGGCTCGGCAGGGACGGTTCCGTTTGGATGCTGAGATGGTCAGGGACAATGCACTGGGTGTCAGTGGACTGTTGGTCACCAAGCTCGGTGGTCGGAGCGTGCGCCCCTATCAGCCGCCTGGATATTGGGCTTATTTAAATTTCCCTCAGCGCGAGTGGCAAAACGGGGCAGGGGAGGAGCTCTATCGTCGGGGCCTCTACACCCATTGGCAGCGACAATACCTCCATCCGAGTCTGCTCGTGTTTGACGCACCAAGTCGCGAGGAGTGCACGGCCGATCGGCCGAGATCCAACACACCTTTGCAGTCGTTGGTATTGCTCAACGATCCGATCTACATCGAGGCTGCCCGCAGTTTTGCCGAGTTGATTGCAAGGCAATCGGGTGATAGTTCGGCCAAGCTTGAGTATGCCTTTGAGCGGGGACTCTCCAGAGCACCTTCGGACCAAGAGAAGGAGATCCTTCTGGGCTTGTACCGAGCGCACTTGGAGCAGTTTCAGGCTTCGGCTCAATCGGCAAAGGAATTGCTGACCGTGGGTAGTCGACCTGCGGCAAGCGACATCGACGCTGCAGAACTTGCGGCCTGGACGAGCGTTGCCCGGGCACTGATGAACTTGCACGAGTTTATCACGCGTTATTAATTGATTGGGGACTGAATTACTTCAGAGGATTGATCGCAGATGAGTTCGCACATCGATTGGATTGGCCGCAGAACGTTTTTGCAAAGGCCGGGGATAAGCCTAGGCGCCATGGCGCTCGGCTCGTTGCTATCGCGAGGGGCATCGGCAAGTCCCGAGCAAGGTTTGGAGTTGTCCAAAGGGTCGATTCAACCGTTGCATCATGCGCCCAAGGCCAAGCGGATCATCTGGCTTTATATGGCTGGAGGAATGACCCATTTAGAGACGTTCGACCACAAGCCCAAGTTGGCCCAGATGCATGGCAAGCCGATGCCAGAGTCGATCACCAAGGGCCAGCAGATCGCGCAGTTGCAAGGGCAGAAACTCAATTGCTTTGCCCCTCAGCACAACTTCAAGCCCTGGGGTCAGAGCGGTCAAGTGATTTCGGAGATTTGGCCTCAATTGGCGTCCAAGTGCGCCGACCAGATGTGCATCGTGCGATCATTGCATACCGATGCGATCAACCACGATCCGGCCCATACGTTCATGAACACCGGATCGATGATCAATGGACGTCCAGCGATGGGTTCATGGTTGCTTTATGGCTTGGGTGCCCAAACCGATAACTTGCCCGGTTTCGTGGTGATGGTCTCGACGGGCAAATACGGGCAGCGTCAGCCGATTGCGGCCCGTCAATGGCATTCAGGATTTCTGCCTGGACAGTATCAAGGTGTCGAGTTTCGCGGGACGGGCGATCCGGTGCTTTACGTGGGGAATCCCAAGGGGGTCGATGTGCAAAAGCAGCGACAGGTCGTCGATGCGGTCGCCTCGCTCAACGGGCTTGCCCAAGAGCGGCTCGAGGATCCCGAAATTGCGACAAGAATCCAGCAGTATGAACTTGCGTTTCGCATGCAAGCAAGCGTACCGGAATTGATGGATGTTTCGAAGGAGCCGCAGCACATTATTGATCTCTACGGCACCAAGGGTGGTGATGGTTCGTTTGCATCGAATTGTTTGCTGGCTCGGAGATTGGCCGAGAGAGGTGTCAGGTTCATTCAACTTTACCATCGCGATTGGGATCACCACGGGGCGGTCAAGGCCCATTCGGAGGGGACGGCCAAGGAGGTTGATCAAGGGGTCGCGGCCCTCATCACGGACTTGCAACAGAGGGACATGCTAAAGGATACCATCCTTGTTTTTGGTTCTGAATTTGGCCGAACCCCGATGGCCCAAGGCGACGGTCGGGATCACCATTTGGCCGGTTTTACCATGTGGTTTGCTGGTGGTGGTTTCAAGCCCGGATTCAGCTACGGGGCGACCGACGAGTTTGGATACCATGCGGTTGAGAATATCGTCTCGGTGCATGACATCCATGCGACTTTGCTGCATCAGCTAGGGATCGACTACCAGCGGTTCAGTTTCAAATTCCAGGGGCTAGATTCTCGACTCACAGGTGTCGAACCCTGCCGAGTGGTGCATGAGTTGCTCGTGTGAGTGCGTTTCGATAAAGAATCGATCAGAAGTGGGTTACTGCGATTGATGAAATCCGACGAACATTGGATGCAGTTGGCTTTGGAGATGGCCAAAAAGGGTCAAGGCTACGTCGAGCCCAATCCTATGGTTGGAGCTGTCTTGGTTCGCAACGGAGAGTTGGTTGCAAGCGGTTTTCACGAACGCTTTGGTGGACCTCACGCGGAGGTAAATGCTCTTGAGGGATTCGATGCCCAAACGGTTTTGGAATCGACGCTCTATGTGACGCTCGAGCCGTGCGCTCACCATGGCAAGACACCTCCGTGCGTCGATCTGCTCTTAAAGAAACCGCCACGGCGGATTGTGATTGCCATGGAAGATCCCTACGAAAAGGTTTCGGGTCTTGGGATACGCAAGCTCCGGGAGGCAGGAATCGATGTGACAGTTGGACTTCTTGGGGATCAAGCTCGGGAGCTCAATGCGCCCTATTTGAAGCGACTTTCAAGCCGATTGCCTTGGGTGATTGCCAAGTGGGCGATGACTCTCGATGGGTCGATAGCGACGGCTTCGGGAGATTCCAAATGGATATCCAATGAAAGATCTAGGCAACAGGTGCATCGGTTGCGATCCAGGGTCGATGCGATCCTCGTTGGAAGTTCTACCGTTCTGGCAGACGATCCGATGCTGACGGCTCGATTGGAGGCAGGAGAGTCGGTGGCTAGAAGAGCGATTCGAGTCGTTTTGGATAGGCGATTTCGTATCGGG
>Ga0208358_1000208_pt1 | contig 21536 bp, 2 predicted proteins | sample LakMenEpi10Aug09_FD_150685 | JGI IMG/M metagenome (GOLD analysis project Ga0208358, IMG submission 150685) | Freshwater microbial communities from Lake Mendota, WI - 10AUG2009 deep hole epilimnion (SPAdes) | ecosystem: Environmental > Aquatic > Freshwater > Lake > Epilimnion/Euphotic zone ... | reverse complement strand
CGCATACCCAACTGGTGTTGAAGCACTTGGTTGGGGTGGATATAACTCAATTAGTTGGGATGCCTCAAACATCTCTGGTGTAACGCAATACAAGGTGTATGGCGGCACGACACAGAATCCCACCACGTTGTTGGCAACACTGCCTGTCGGAATAAATGCTTTCGACCATCATCTTGCAACGCCAATTGTGGTTTCGCAAAAGGCACTCACCAGCAACGTCGTAACTCTGACAACAGCTTCAGCGCACGGATTATCGGTTGGCACAGTTGTTTCGGTAAGCGGAGTTGATCCTGCGTTCAACGGGCTTCGAACAATTACAGCAGTTACTAGCACTACCTTGTCGTTTGCATTTACCGCTGCAAACATTGCGTCAACTGCAATTCAATCTGGCGTCGTTCAGTCGGCAAACCAGTTGACATATGGAACGGTGTATTACTACCGAGTTTCGATCATGACCGGCTCAATCGAGTCGGAACGTTCGACAGAGGTTTCTGCGACGCCCGCTTTGAGCAGTTCAACTTCGTTTGAATCGACTGGTGCCGTGCAAACATTTACGGTTCCTGTCAACGTCAACAAGATATTCATTGATGCACTTGGTGCTGGTGGCGCAAGAGGTACGACAGGTGTCGGTGGCGCGGGTGGCCGCGCGCAGGGTGCAATTCCGGTTACTCCTGGCGAAGTGTTGTATCTATATGTGGGTGGCAAAGGCGGTGGTTCGCTCACTTCCACGCTGAACATTGGTGGTTGGAATGGCGGCGGTAACGGTTCTGGCGCGGGTGCTGGTGGTGGCGGTGGCGGTGCAACTGATATTCGTCGTAACAAGTTTGTCGTAACGGACAAAGCACTTGCATCAAATGTTGCAACGCTCACAACTGCAGCAGCGCATGGATACAGCATCGGCAATACGGTCATTGTGCAAGGTGTTGGCGAACCATTTGATGGCACGTACACAACTATTACTGGAACAACGGAATCAACCATTAAGTATTCGCGAACAAATGCGGATATTTCTTCAACATCAGTAAGTGGAACCGTGTCGGGTCCAAGTGCTTGGAACAATGCAGCGTCTCTTGCCACACGTGTAGTGGTTGCAGGTGGTGCGGGTGGTGGTGGAAACAACAACTTTGGTGGTGTAGGCGGAGGTTTGATTGGCGGCGAAGGTGAAAACCACAGCTGCTATCAGGGGTATTGCGCTGGTTTTGGTGGTTCGCAAACGTATGGCAATGCACTTGGTGTTGGTGGTGCAACGGGCCAAACCAATGCCGGTGGTGGCGGTGGTGGTTATTGGGGTGGTTGGGCCTCGGGCCAGGCGCATCTCGACCGAACAGGAACTCTTGGCTACTCCGGCGGCGGTGGCGGATCTAGTTTCACGAGCGCTGACGTTACGTCTGTTTTCCATGCCCAAGGAGTGAACTCCAATGCTGGTCGGGCGGTTATCTCATGGACTTCAACGCCAATCATTACTGGTGTACAAGCAACGCCATTGAATGCTTCGGTTGCCGTCAGTTGGAATGCATCAGACCTTGGGTCGTTGTCCGGATATCGCGTGTACGGCGGTACGACTGCGGCACCAACAACATTGTTGGCAACGGTTGGTGCTGGTGTACTGGGCTACACGCACACCGGGTTAACAAATGGAACGACTTACTTTTACCGAATTTCGGCCATAGTCACCGAAAACGGTGTAACTACAGCGACCCCGCTATCGGGTGATGCTTCGGCAACGCCAACGACACTTACGACAACAGACTTTGCATCCACTGGTGCGGTGCAAACTTTTGTGGTTCCTGCTGGCGTGTTGTGGCTGCAACTCGATGCATCTGGCGCGCAAGGCGGCACTGGTAGCACTGGCGTCGGTGGTCGTGGTGGGCGAACGCAGGGCGCTCTTGAAGTAGTGCCAGGAGAAACGCTGTATTTCTATGTTGGCGCAGCAGGTGCTCAAAATATTGGTGGTTTTAATGGCGGTGGCAATGGTTCTGGCGCGGGTGTTGGTGGTGGCGGTGGTGGTGCCACTGATGTTCGTCGTAACAGGCTTGTTGTCACGAACAAAGCACTTGCATCAAATGTTGCAACGCTGACAACTGCATTTGCTCATGGATATAGCGTCGGCAATACGATCATTGTGCAAGGTGTTGGCGAACCGTTTGATGGCACGTACACAACTATTACTGGAACAACGGGATCAACCATTAAGTATTCGCGAACAAATGCGGATATTTCTTCAACAGCGGTAAGTGGAACCGTGTCGGGTCCAAGTACATGGAACACAGCCGCATCACTTGCCACGCGCGTGCTCGTTGCTGGTGGTGGCGGTGGAGGTGGAAACAATAACTTTGGTGGTGTAGGCGGAGGTTTAATTGGCGGCGAAGGTGGAAACCACAGCTGCTATCAGGGGTATTGCGCTGGTTTTGGTGGTTCGCAAACGTATGGCAACGCACTTGGTGTTGGTGGCGCAACGGGCCAAACCAATGCCGGTGGCGGCGGCGGTGGTTATTGGGGTGGTTGGGCCTCGGGCCAGGCGCATCTCGACCGAACAGGAACTCTTGGTTATTCCGGTGGTGGTGGCGGTTCCAGCTTCACGGCAAGCGACGTTGCCGTTCCGGTGCACACTCAAGGATTCAAGTCGGGTGCAGGGTCGCTAACAGTTTCGTATTCGGTAGACAACACGCCACCAGTGGTGACCGGTATTTCATCGCCGAATCCATCTGGTAACTACATCGTCGGAAGAGAAATAACGGTCAACGTTGCGTTTTCAAAAGCCGTAGTAGTTACTGGTACACCAACATTGCTGCTGGATGCTGGCACGCGCGATGTAACGGTCAACTACGTGTCGGGCAGCGGTACTTCTACGTTGACATTTACCTACGTGGTTGCAACTGGAGACCGGAAGGACGTATTGAATATCAAGAGCACGACCGCGCTCGCTCTTCCAAATTCTTCAGCCGACACCATTAAGGACCGTGCAGGAAATAATGCGGTGCTCACATTGCCGGAAGTTGCTAGTGCGGCATCACTGAGCGGAAGTAAATTGTTAGCAATCGATGGCGTGGTTCCGGTAAAGCCAACCGTACTTACTGCAGCCGGTGTCGATGGAATCACGCTCGATTGGGCAGACAACGCAGAAGATGATTTGAAGGAGTACCGAATCTATTCGTGCTCTGGACTGGTGGCGTCAAGTTGTTCTTCGCTGTCTTCGTTCAGCGCTCTCAGCAGTGTTGCTGCAGGTGTAAGTACGTTCGAGCACATTGCAGTGGGCCGTGGAATTTCGTACTACTACTACGTGACAGCGGTAGACCTTCGCGGCAACGAGAGCCCTGCATCAGACCGCATTTCGTGGATGTTGCCGGTGCCGGTGCTGGTTGCTACTCCAACCGTGGTGGTTGCCACGCCAACCAATGACCTCACGCCCGAAGTAACAGGTGCAGCCGACGCGGGCGCAACGGTGTACGTGTATCTCGATGGAAGCTCGACGCCGCTCGGTTCAACCGTTGCAACTAGCGGTGGCGCGTACGCATTTTCTCCGCCATCGAACATTTCGGCGGGCACGCACACCTTTAGGGCGCGAGCAGTTGTCACAGGCGTAAAAACAGGAACATCTGGATTTTCAAATTCGGCTTCTGTCGACATCGATACGACGGCGCCATCGCTCTCCAGCATTTCGCGGTTTGCCCCGTCATCGTCAACCACAGGTTTGGATGCGTTGACTTTCAGGTTGATCTTTACGGAGGCAGTAAGCGGGTTGTTGGCAGATGATTTTGCAATTTCCGGGTCGACGGCCACGGTTTCTCGAATTGCCATGCTCAGTGGATCAACGGGAACGTACGACGTAACTGTTTCTGGAGGCAATCTTTCAGATCGCAACGGAGTGGTAGGCCTGTTGCTTGCTGCAGGGGCAACCGTCGCCGACGTCGCAGGCAATGCGTTAACCAGCATCAACGCTGCAACCACACCGCAGACGTACACATTGGACAACCGAAACCCAGTTGCAACTATTACCGCATCTGCAACAACATTGGGCGGGGCAAATACAGCGACCATTACCTTTACGTTGGATCAATCAAGCACCGACTTTGGTGCTGACGACATTGCATCTGCTGGTGGAACGCTTTCTGGGTTTACCGGTTCTGGCACCACCTACACGGCCACGTTTACGCCAAGCACCGGTTTCTCCGGCACTGCAACAATCTCGGTAGATGCCGGTTCGTTTAAGAACGCAAGCGAAGTGTTCAACACTGCAAGTTCGTTAAACATCACTGTTGATACCACTGCGCCACGTGTGCTGTCGGTGCAGTCGCCAACAACAAATGGCTTGTACAAAGTTGGTGCAGTCATTGACGTCACGGTTACCTTCAATGAAAATATTGCTGTCACAACTGGTGGTGGCGTACCAACGCTGCTGCTCGAGATGGGCGCTACCGACCAAGCCGCTCGTTACCTCAGTGCTTCGGGCGCAGTTGCAACATTTAGGTACACCACTGTTGCTGGCGATGTCACGACAGATTTGGATTTTGTCACCACTTCATCGCTGGCATTAAACGGTGGGTCTATTAGAGACGTGGCAGGAAATGCTGCGAACATCACGCTCATGTCGCCAGGGGCTACTGGTTCGCTTGCAGCAAACGCTGCAATTGGAGTGGACACCGTTGCGCCCCAAGCGCCAACGTCACTCGTGCTCACACCAATCGGTGGAGTGGTGCGCACCAACAAGCTCACTGCAACGAATACCAACCTCACGGCAAGTGCAACTGTGGTTGCGGGCGAAGCAACAAGTGGAACAGCAACGTTGTACCTAGATGGCGTATCGCTTGCTACCGACTCGACAATCGGTTCGGGCGATGTTTCGGTCACGTTTGATCTTGGAAAAACAACGACAGCAGAGCTGCAGGCCGCGGTTGCTGCAGGCGGCGTGCTCACCGTGAAAACTGCAGACTTGGCAGGCAACTTGTCGCTTGCCAGCACTGGGGTAACGCTTGGTATCGACTACGCGGCGCCAACTATTGCGCTCACAAGCAGCAGGTCGGCATTGCTCACCGGACAGACGGCGACGATCACGGCAACGCTGAGCGAAGCAACCTCCGACTTCGCAGTCGGAGATGTGACGGTGGCTGGCGGTGCGGTAAGCAGTTTTGCGGGTTCGGGCACCAGCTACACATTTACTTTCACTCCCACTGCAAACTCCACTACGTCGATGTCGATCTCGGTGCAAGCCGGCTCGTTTGCTGACGCGTTTGGTAACACCAATAGTGCAAGCAACACGTTGGGCGCAACAGTAGACACTGCGGCACCATCGGTTACTTCGGTATCTTCCAGCAGCGCCGATGGCCCTTACCGTGCAGGTGCAACCTTGTCGATCACCGTTGCATTCAACGACATCGTTACGGTTTCCACGGGTAGCGGTGTGCCAACACTGCTTTTGGAAACGGGAACAACGGATACGAGCGCAACGTATTCAAGTGGTTCTGGCACAAACACATTGACATTCCGCTACGTCGTCCAGGCTGGCAATACATCTTCGGACTTAGACCAACAATCGAATGCGGCACTTGCCCTTAATGGCGGAACCATTCGCGACGCATCGGGCAACGATGCAGTGCTTACGCTTGCTTCGCCTGGCGCAAGCGGTTCGCTCGGTGCCAACAAGGCACTTGTTATCGACACTGTCGCACCAAGCGCCCCAACATCGCTCGCAGCAACGGCAATCGGTGGAACAGTTGTTGCCAACACGTTGCTCGCGTCAAATACCAACATGACTGCCACTGCATCAATTACTGCGGGGCAGGCAACTGGCGGTTCGGCAGAATTGTTGCTCGGGTCTGCAGTTATTGCAACTGACGCATCTATTTCTTCGGGCGATACCTCGCTCAGTTTCACGCTTGGCTTGACAACAACTACGCAAGTGCAGGCAGCCATTGCATCGGGTGGGGTACTGACCGCGCGCCTTATCGATCTCGCTGGAAATATTTCGGCGAGCAGCACTGCGGTCAATCTTGCCGTGGACTATGTGGTGCCAACAGTGGCACTAACGATTTCGCGCTCATCGTTCAAGATTGGGCAAACCGCCACGGTCTCAGTCGAGCTCAGCGAGTCGTCGAGCAATTTTGTGGTCGGTGACATCTCCGTTGTGGGTGGTCTGCTCAGTGGTTTCACTGGTTCAGGCACAACGTATTCGGCGACATTTACCCCAACGAATGGCAGCAATGCACTCAGCGGTTCGCTATCCATTGCATTGGGTGCATTCACCGATGCAGCAGGCAATGCGAGCAGCGCAAGTTCGACATTGACGCTAACGATCGACACACTTGCACCGAATGCGCCAGTGGTGACGGGCACTTCGCCAATTTCTACAAGTAGCGCCACTCCTACAATCAGCGGAACCGCTGAGGCCAATGCTGTGGTGTCACTTGCCGATAACAGCACCACTCCTGCAACGCAGTTGGGTACGGCAACTGCAAACTCGAGCGGCGAGTGGTCGCTTGTGGTGCCCACGCTGCTCGACGGCGATCATGCGATAACGGCAACAGCAACCGACGCGGCCGGCAATACTTCGGTGGCATCCACAAGCATGACGTGGAGAGTCGACACCACGCCTCCAAGCGTTTCGATGACGGCAGTTGCTGGTAACGACAACATCACTCGTGCCGAAAAAGACGCTGGCGTAACTGTTACCGGAACCGTTGAGGCGGGGGCAACCGTGTCGCTTGCATTCGGAGGTGTGACGCCGACGCCCAGTGCAACAGTTTCTGGCACCACGTGGTCGTACGTCATTACATCCAGTGACTGGACCGCAATTGGGTCGACAACTCCAGTGATGTTTACCGCAACTGCAACCGATGCAGTGGGTAACACTGCTTCGCGTGCGCGAACAGTTGTCATGAACCTGGCAGCAATTGCAGTTCCTGGTATTCCCGACTTGATTACCGGTGATGACAAAGGAGATTCAAGCACCGACAACATTACGACGGAGAGAACTGTACGACTTGATGTTGCTCTGGTGAATAACGCAGTGCCATCGCATGCTGCAGGTCAAGTGCTGAAGCTTGTCGATGCGTCAGGGTCGGTGATAGCAACGCGAACGCTAGATGCCACCGATGTTGAGGCTGGCACGTATCGATTTACCGTTGGCTCATTGGATGACGGTTTGTATACCTACTCAACAACAATTTCTGGCGACGGAAACACTGCATCTTCTGCAGCTTCGCTTGCACTTACCATAGATAACCGCGTGCCTGGCACGCCTGGCGCGCCAGACATGCAGTCGGCAAGTGACACTGGCACGTCTGGTTCCGACAATGTCACGAGCAACACTCGTCCGATATTTAGGGTTGCAGTAGATGGTGTGAAGTTTTCAGAAACTGCTTTATTAGTTGTAGGCGACAGCATCGTGCTCTTTGGTGGTGGCGTTCAATTACACGTCACAACTTTGACGTCTACCGACATTTCAAACGGTTATGCGACGGTACAGCCTGATGTAGCACTGTCAGCCGGAACATATGTGTTCACTGCAGGTGCACGTTCAAAGGCTGGCGTCGCGGGACCGGCATCAACGTCAATTACTGGTGTCATCGATACTGCTGGGCAATCTGCGCCAGGCGCACCCGACTTGATTGCCGAAGATGATGCGGGAACATCGAGCACAGACAACAACACCTCCGTTGTGCAGCCTCGCTTCACTGTTTCACTTGCTGGCACCAGCGCGGTCGCAAATGACATCTTGGAATTGCTCGATAGCGCTGGAACGGTTATTGGGCAAGTGATGCTGGACTCAACTGCAATCTCTGCAGGAGTAGCCACGGTTGCGCCTACGGGAACCTTTGCTGATGGTTCGATTGTGGTGAAGGCCCGAATTAAGGATCGTGCAGGAAACCTTGGAACTTCATCGTCAACGCTCACCATCGTGGTGAATACCGCACTTCCTGCGGCTCCTGTATTGGCACTGACCACTTCTTCTGACACGGGAGCCTCGTCAACCGACCGCATCACGGCAAGCAACAAGCCAACGTTTAGTGGTACGGGAACAAATGGCGACACGATAAAGATTTACAGCGGTTCTACCGAACTTGGCTCGGCAGTCGTTGCTGGTGGCCTGTGGTCGATAACGCTTGCCTCGACGCTTTCCGATGCAACCCATACGTTGCGAGCACAAACCATTGATGCGGCAGGAAACGCCAGCAGCTACAGCGCAAATCTTGCGGTTGTTGTTGATACAACGCGGCCTTCGGCGCCACTCATTTCCGGTTCGCCGCTGGCCAAGAATTCATCCACACCAACTGTTTCTGGCACCGCAGAACCACATTCGGTTGTCAAGTTGTATGCATCAAGTTCGTTGGTTGCAACAACCACTGCCGACCAACATGGGGCGTGGAGCGTTGCGCTGAGCTCGCTAACAGATGCTGCTTACAGCATTACCGCATCGGCAACCGATACGGCTGGTAACACCAGTAGTGATTCGACTGTGGCGTCTCTATCGGTTGATACAGCAGCTCCTGCTGCGCCAACAATGAATGTGCTCAGCGCACTATCGCTGACACCAACATTGACTGGCACCGGTGAAGTTGGTGCAACTGTTGAAGTCTTTGATGGTGTGGTTTCGCTAGGAACCGCGGTTGTAGGAAGCGGAGGGCTGTGGTCGTTTGCGGTTTCAACCCTTGGTGCCGGTGCGCATTCGTTTACTGCAAAACAAACCGACCCAGCAACCAACTCCAGCGTTTCCTCAAGCCCCGCACGAACAATGTCGGCTGTTCAAACGGGTGCGCTGATCGGCGCGGACGGGACAGACGACAACGATATTTCGCTCACGGTGTCTCAATACAGCGCAGACGGTTTCACCAATATCGACACCGCAGCAAAGGCATCGCTGCTCAACGACGTCATCGACAAACTTTCTTCGTCGGCTGTAGATACACAGTCTGAACTTGAAGCTCTTGCTGCAACCGTTGCGGGCATTTTCGAAACTGCTGCGGGCGGAAACGCATCGCCGGCACTTACACCAGAGGCGCTCGCGGCTATCGGCATCAGTGGAGTGAACTCCGACAATCTTGCTGCGGTCATCGCAGCGCTCGCTGCTACGGCAGATAACGGTTCGGGTGTTGACTCACTGAGCGAACTGTTGACGGTCATTGATTCATCTGTCGCCGCATCCAATGCAGCACTTGCCGTTATCTCTGCATACACCGGATCAAACACCGCGCCAACATCAACAACCTATGAGGACGCAGGAGTGAACGGCGTAAGTGCAAGCAACATCGGCGCCATTAACTCTGCAATCGCGCAGTTGGGCCAGACGGCAACCGACACGGCATCGGAGGTGCAGGCAATCGTTGATGCCTACGCAGCGTTGCTGAACGCGGCAGATGGTGTGGCCAATGGTGGAGCGACGCTTTCGGTCGCTCAGTTCCAAACCCTTGGCCTCTCCGTTATCGATACGACTGCAGAGGCATTGTTGCTGAACGCGATCGCAGACGTTGGGTCGTCGAGCAGCATCGATACGTATGCCGAGCTGACAAATTTGGCCAGCATCGTCAATCGCCTCAGCATCGTCGCGGCGGGTGGGACTGCATCGCCATCACTTACCGCTGAAGATCTTGCGGCATTGGGAATGACGGGCGTGACCACTGAAAATCTTGCAGCCGTACTTGCCGCCATTGCTGCCACGGCAGACGATGGAAGTGGCATTAACACCATGGCCAAACTGCAGAACGCAATTGACGAAGGTGTGGCAAATGCGCGCGCCTCTTCTCAAGCAGTGATTGCTGCTTACACAGGTATGAACACGGCCCCAACTCTTGCCGATTACCAAAATGCTGTGATTTCCGGAGTCACGTCGAGCAACATTGCGGCAATCAACAGTGTCGTTGCGCAATTGTCGGCAACCGCAACCGATACGCAAGCAGAAATTCAGGCTGTTGTGGATGCCTACGCGTTGGTGACAGCGGCGGCCAATGGTCTTGCCGACGGTGGCGCCACGCTGAGCGCCACCAACTACGCCGCACTTGGATTAGGCACGATTGACACGTCAGCCGAAGTGAGTTTGATGAACAACGTTCTCGATGGCAAAACTGCAAGCGGGGTAGACACCTATGCAGAGTTAGCAGCAATCGCAGCGGCGGTATCGGGTGTCATTGCCGAAGCAACTGGGGCTGGCGCATCGCCGTCGCTGACCGTTGCCGATTTTGCACTGCTCGGCATTTCGGGAGTGACCGAAAGCAATTTGGCTCAAGTGATTGCCGCGCTACGCGGCGGCGCTAGTGATGGATCAGACGTGGACACCATTTCCGAACTGCGAGCGGTGACCGCAGCCGCAGTAGCCGCGGCAAAGAGCGCGGCCATCAATGTGATCAGCCAGTACGACGGCACATCGGGAAGCACGGTTCCATCGCTTGCGGATTACGCCAATGCCGAAGTAACGGGCGTGACGAGCGCAAACATCGGTTCGATCAACAGCGCATTTGCGCTAATCGAGGCAATTGCAAGTGATGTCACGGCAGAAATTCAAGCTGCAGTAACGGCATATGTTGCAGTACTTGCTGGAGCCGACGGAACCGATAACAACAACACGTCCATCACTGAATCATCGTTTGCTGCACTTGGGCTAAGCACGATTGATACATCAGGAAAAGCAGCGTTGCTGAGCGAAGTGCTGGATGTGAAAGCGCGATCTGATGTGGATGAGTATTCCGAGATCAAGCCGCTCGAGACCATCATCAGCGCAATTTTTGTGGTGGCTACTGGTGAAGCATCAGCCACCGAGTTGACCGCTGCGATGTTCACGTCAATTGGCATCACTGGTGTCAATTCGCAAAATCTGCAGTTGGTGATTAATGCAATAGCCGCAACGAACGACGACACCACCGGTGTGGATTCGCTGGCAGAGATTCAAGCGGTTGTCACACAGGTGCGTAGCGATCAAGCGAGTGCGTTGGCGGTCATCAGCAACTACACCGGTTCGAACACGACTCCGACCCTTGCAACGTTTAACGCTGCTGGTGTGGTTGGCGTAGACGCACAGAACATTGGAATCATCAACCAGTATCTGGCTGCGATGTCCATTGTTCAGACTGACACTGTTGCCGAAGTGCAGGCGTTAATCGATGCTGTTATCAAATTGCTGTTGTGCGCAGATGGCATTGCAAATAACAACTGTGCGCTCACGGCCGAAGAGTTTCAGGCGCTTGGTTACACCGAAATTGACACTGCCGAAGAAGTGGCTGCACTCAATGAAGCAATGGACGTACTCGACCTCACTCCAGACGTTCCATCGTCATCTGGCGAACATGCCTCTGCGGCACCGGTAGTTGCGGAAGTGATCCAGCGTTTCACCCGACAAGTAAGCAACCCATCCGACGCTGGGGGCCCAGGCGTTGTCACAGTTCCCACAACGGTTCCCGTAACCGTTCCAATAACAGTTCCAATAACAGTTCCAGTGACGGTACCGACGACGATTACTTTGCCACCGGTAACCGTGAAACCTCGCCCTGTTAATCCTGTGACAACAGCTCCGACAGGAGACGCAGCGGTGGTTACACCTGGTGAAGCCACAGCGGTGATCAATGGTGATGCCACAGCGGCTTCGGTCGTGGTCGATGCATCCAACAAGGCCGTTGTCACTTTCGGCGATGGTGTCGTCATCAACATCACACCAGAGATAGACGTAACTGGGTTGATCGGCGATAGCTCGGTATTGCATGTACTGCAGGGCAGCAGGGTGGAAGTATCGGGCAGCGGTTTTGCTCCAAATTCGCAAGTTGATGTGTGGTTGAATTCCGACCCCGTGTATTTGGGCGCTGCGCAAACTGACGACACCGGTTCCTTCACGCAAGAGTTTTTCCTTCCCCCCGATGCTGCCGTTGGAAATCACACGCTGACGATGATTGGTCTGAACAAACTGGGACAAGAACTCAGTGCGGCGGTAGGCATCGTGGTGCTCGACAAAAAGATTGTTGATGCTTCTGCCGAGCAAACACCAACTACTGATGGTGTTCCATTCGATCCTCAGTCGGACCCCAAGGGAGTTCTTGGTTTGTTGGCCAATCTCGTGGCACTGCTTGCGCTTGCTTCACTTGGCGGAGCCTCAGGCGGCAGCGCAGGTAGGCGCGAAGATGACGACAGTGATGCAGATGGAGAACGCGGCTCTGGAGATGTCTCCGACGTTGCGGTTAAGCATTACAAAACGGATATTGCCGGCCAAGACAAACTGCGAATGCCAAGAATTTCGGTAATCGATCGATTGATGACGACGGCACCGAGCATGTTGTCACATCGATCCCCATTAATCAGTCGCGTGATGGTGGACGCAACGTATTTGCGATCTGGCTTCGGCGCATTGTGGCTGATGCTTCCTCTGTTGGGTGTCGTTCTTGGCATCATGTCGGCAATGAACACCAATTTCGATGTGAGGATGCCTTCGCTGATGCTGCTGAGTGCAGTTGTGGTACTCGGAACATTGGATGCGTTCTCCGGGTATTTGGCATCAGTTGTTTTCGCGTTGGCGATACTCGTTGGTGGGGGAGTCCAATCGTCCGACTCCATTCGCGGAGTGGTGGGCATCTGGGTATTCAGCTTCGGCGTGCCACTGCTTGCAACTGCATCACGCCCATTCCGACGAACTGCCCAAGGTGTTGTTGGCGTGTGGGAACGAGCAACTGATGTCGTTCTCATCGCTCTATTCGGTGCATGGGCAGCAGGTGCAATGTTCTCGTCGCTTCCAGGCCTCATTGGTATCAAGCCCGACTTCGCCGATCGTGTTTCACACATTCAAATCGTTGTGTTGATTGCGCTTGTTGTTCGATACTTGCTAGAGAACGCCGTTGCCATACTTGCCCCAACACGCTTGAAAGAGTTTTCTACCGTTTCACTGCAAGATCCTTCGCCAGTTCAAGTTGTTATCTCATCGCTCTTGCGCACTGCCGCATACGTGTTTGTCGCCTCTGTGTTTATTGGAAATAACTGGGCACTTTGGGTTGGCGGCGCCATCTATCTCATTCCAAAACTGGTTGCACTTGTTGACGATGCGCTTCCGAATTTCTCAATTGTTCATCGTTATATACCGCGCGGAATTTTGAAAGTTGTGCTCATGCTGTTCGTCGCACGTTGGTGGGGAAATATCCTTGGTTCACAAATTTCAGATCCAGAGCAGATGATCAAAGTTGGTTTTGTGTTGCTCGGGCTTCCAGGAATTGTGCTCACCGTTCTTGGATGGTTTGCCCGGAGCAGTCGTCCGTGGCCGAGCACGTGGTTTACGCGACTCTCGGGAATGCTCGTGCTGATCGTCGGCATCCTCGTGGTCTTTGGCGTAATCCCTTAATCCAAACATTCCAACATGGCCGCTTGTTGCTGTCGTGTGCTCTGTTGCACTCACCGTTGGCATCGGCGGTTTCCCCACCAGTTACACCGTGTGGTTGGCAGTGGACTTGCGCATGAATCCGCTCACCGAAGAGGAACTGGCCGACGCGGCCGCTCACGCCCGTACTTAGTTGTTGTTGGCGTTGGAGTTCGCATGCGAACTGGAACGAATGAGATGTACGAGGAAGGATATATATTGCTCGTCGTCTATTCGTTCGGTGTCTAACAAGTCGTAAAACACATACATCGTATTGAAAAGCAACAGACTGAAAAAGCGTCGGTCAAAATGACGGTCGGATTCGGGAAGTTTTGGAATCGCTCGATCCATTGTCGCAATGCCCCAAGCGTGAGAGTCGATCGTTAGAGCCTTTATGCGACGGTGGAGCTGAGGGTTTTCAAGTGCGGTGGCAAGTACTTGCAGTCGAAATTCCCTGTCCTTCTGCATCGCTCCTGCTTGCGGTTTAGGTGAAAGTTGAGCAAATTCCTCAAGCGTGATCGTGCTTGCAGAATCAATCCACCCGTCAATCATCGATCGATAACGGAAAACAAATTCCTCGTACCAATCTCCGAGCACTACGGCAAGCAAACCGTCGCGGTCTTCAAAATATTTATAAATGAGAGGTACTGATACATGTGCTTTTTCGGCTACTGATGAAAGTCGCAAACCGATGATTCCATAGGTATCAATCTCGGTGGTAGCACATTTCAAAATGAGCTCGCGTGTAGCTGGGTCGCCATTGAATTTTTTTGAAACATCTGCCACGTAAGGATTTTATGTCGGTGAAGAAACTTAAATGAGTTTTAATCACCAGGGTCCAAGCGAAAAAATCTCTTCATGCTTCGTCGCAAGAACGTGTCACAAGCACTGGTGTTTTGTCTTGTGCTTGGCGTCTTCGCGACGTTGTACCCAATTCGAAACGCAACCGAACAACTGAACAACAAGGAAGCGATTGCTTTCGGCTCGAGCAGCGTCAAGTATCTGTCGGTTGGCTTGGATTCCGCCTGTGCTATCACGACATCAGGTGGGTTGATGTGTTGGGGAAACAATGACTACGGCAACTTAGGCGACAACACCTATCTTGATCGCACATCACCGGTTGCTGTTTCCGGACTTACCAGTGGTGTCACCGCTGTTGCGGTTGGTGAATATCACACGTGTGCGCTCACCAGTGCTGGTGCCGTGAAGTGCTGGGGTTTCAACGATCGAGGACAACTTGGCGATGGAACAACCACATTGAGAACAACACCGGTTGCTGTTTCAGGACTCTCAAGCGGTGTTACTGCAATTACAGCGGGTGAATACCATACATGTGCATTGATGACTGCAGGTGGTGTGAAGTGCTGGGGTGCCAACACAGACAGTCAACTGGGTCTTGGTGGCGGGCTGGGGTCTCCTGCATGGTCGTTAACTCCTCAAAATGTTTCTGGCTTGACGAGCGGAGTTTCGACGATCTCGGCAGGAGGCACCAATACATGTGCATTGACGACTGCTGGCGGCGTGAAGTGCTGGGGCGACAATCAATATTCTCAGCTAGGTAATGGCCTCGCTCCTACCGACTCGTCAACTCCTCAAGATGTAACAGGACTAACGAGTGGCGTTTCCGATATTGCGCTTGGCAAGTGGCATGCATGTGTTCGGACGACTGACAACAACGTGAAGTGCTGGGGTTCCAACTCAGGAAGGTTGGGGAACAACAGTGATTCGGACAGTCAGTCACCAGTGACTGTCCACACGTCATCTTCCTCAACTGCCCCACTTGGCTCGGTTTCTGCAGTAGCAGCAGGGGGGTATCACTCGTGTGTGGTTTTGGCCGATAGTGGCGTGAAGTGTTGGGGCTCGAATGGCCACGGTCAAGTTGGTGATGGTTCAACAACTAAAAGATCGACACCAGTTGACGTTCGAGAGTCGACAAGCTCAAGCGTGCCGTTGACCGGTGTGTCTGCAATTGCGACTGGTTTGAATTTCACTTGTGCATTGATGAACTCTGGGGGAGTGAAGTGTTGGGGTAATGGTGGCAACGGGCAGTTGGGAGCGGGCAACACATCTACTTTTAACGCTCCAGTAAATGTTTCTGCTGTAGGAGTGAGTTTTGGTGCAGATACCACAGCACCTACATTCTCTGCTGCCGCGGTGAACTCGGCGGGAACGCAAGTCATTGTCGGTTTTTCCGAAGTTCTATCAGCAACAGCACCTTCGGCGGGGTCTTTTTCTCTTGAGGTGAATGGGAGTTCGCGAACGCCAACAGCGCTAACCATCGCTGATTCAACAGTGGTGCTTACCACTTCTCCGGCAATTACCGCGGGACAAACTGTCACGATTTCGTACACAGATCCCACTGCAGGAAATGACGCAAATGCCATTCAGGACTCGTCAGGAAATGATGCTTCATCAATCGCGACAACGTCAGTGAGCAATCACGTAGTCACGAGCAGCTTGTCGGTAGGCAACATTTTTTCGTGCGCCGTCACCTCCACTGGCGGGGTGAAGTGTTGGGGTTATGGTTATGACGGTCAACTGGGAAATGGTCTCACACCTTCTTATCAATACACGCCCGTTAATGTGCTCATGTCGCCATCATCCGCGGCATTAAGTGGTGTGTCAGCAATTGCCTCTGGTTACTACCAATCGTGTGCGTTAACTACGACTGGCGGGGTGAAGTGCTGGGGTTACAACTCCAAGGGTGAATTGGGTAATGGATCCACAACTCGGCAAACCACGGCCGTTGATGTCACTGGATTGACAAGTGGTGTAACAGCAATTGCTCTCGGTGGTCAGCATTCGTGTGCGTTAACGACGGGTGGCAGTGTGAAGTGCTGGGGTCTTAACAACTATGGTCAACTGGGTGATGGAACACGAAGTGATCAAAGCACACCAGTTGATGTCACTGGATTAACAAATGTGTCAGCAATTGCTCTCGGTGATTTCCATTCGTGTGCGTTAACTACGACTGGCGGGGTGAAATGTTGGGGTTGGAGCGGCGATGGCCAATTGGGTGATGGATCTAGTGGATCTACAACCATGTCAACCTCACCGGTTGATGTCACTGGGTTGACAAGTGGTGTGTCAGCAATTGCTCTCGGCGGTGATCATTCGTGTGCGTTGATTACGGGTGGCAGTGTGAAGTGCTGGGGTGATAATGCCTCTGGTCAGCTGGGAAATGGATCCACAACCGATCGAACCACGCCGGTTGATGTCACTGGATTAACAAGTGGTGTGTCAGCAATTGCTCTCGGCGGTGATCATTCGTGTGCGTTGATTACGGGTGGCAGTGTGAAGTGCTGGGGTAGCAATTCTTTTGGTCAATTGGGAAATGGATCCACAACCATGTCAACCTCACCGGTTGATGTCACTGGATTAACAAGTGGTGTAGTAGCAATTGCTCTCGGTGAAAGCCATTCGTGTGCGTTAACGACGACTGGCGGGGTGAAGTGCTGGGGTCGTGGTGATTATGGTCAGTTGGGAAATGGATTCGGAACCGATCGAAGCACGCCGGTTGATGTTTCGGTTTCAGGCTTCAGCTTTGGTGCAGATACCACCGCACCTACGTTTTCTGCTGCGGCGGTGAATGTTGAGGGTACGACAATTACGTTGACGTATTCGGAGGCGTTGTCGGCTACTACTGCTGGTACTTCTGATTTTGCGGTGTTGGTTGGTGGTGTGTCGCGTTCGGTGAGCAGTGTTGCGGTTTCTGGTTCGACAGTGGTGTTGACGTTGGCTTCTCCGGCTGTGGAGTCGGGTCAGTCGGTATCGGTTGCATATACGCAGCCGGCGGGATCGAATGCGGTGAAGGATTCTGCTGGAAATAAAGCGTCTTCGTTGTCGTCGACGAGTGTGACGAATAATTCGACGGTTGATACCACTGTTCCTTCATTCGTGTCTGCGGCAACAAACACTGCGGGTACCGAGATTACGTTGACGTATTCGGAGGCGTTGTCGGCTACGACTGCTGGTACTTCAGATTTCACTGTGTTGGTTGGTGGTGTGTCGCGTTCGGTGAGCAGTGTTGCCGTGTCGGGTTCGACAGCCGTGTTGACACTTTCTTCTGCTGTTGGTGCCGGTCAATCTGTTTCTGTGGCATATTCGCAGCCCGCCGGATCAAATGCGGTGAAAGATTCAGCTGGCAATAAAGCGGCCTCTCTTGTGGCTACTTCGGTAACGAATAATTCGACTGTGGATCAGACTGCGCCAACGTTGGTTTCTGCTTCAACAGATGTTGCTGGACGAAAAATTACGTTGACGTATTCGGAGACCTTGGGGGGAACGATGGCTTCGACGGGGGCATTCGCGGTGAGGGTTGGTGGTGTGTCGTGTTCGATAAATAGTGCTATTCGTTCGGGTTCGACGGTGGAGTTGACGCTGGCGTCGTGCTCGATTGCTTCTGGTCAGGAGGTAACAGTCGCATATACCGATCCGAGCGTAAGTAATGATTCCACTGCGGTGCAGGATGCTGCTGGCAATGATGCTGCAACATTGGCGGCTACTTCGGTGACGAATAATTCGACGGTTGATAGCACTGTTCCTTCATTTGTGTCTGCGGCGACAAATGCTGCGGGTACCACGATTACGTTGACGTATTCGGAGGCGTTGTCGGCTACGACTGCTGCTGGTTCTGATTTTGCTGTGACTGTTGGTGGTGTGTCGCGTTCGGTAAGCAGTGTTGCGGTGTCCGGTTCGACAGTGGTGCTCACATTGTCGTCAGCTGTTGGTGCGGGTCAATCGGTATCGGTTGCGTATACCGATCCGACTGGAAGTAATGACACGAATGCACTTCAGGATGCTGCCGGTAATGATGCTGCAACGTTGGCGGCTACTTCGGTGACGAATAATTCGACGGTGGATCAGTCTGTGCCAACGTTTGTGTCTGCGGCGACAAATGCTGCTGGAACCACGATTACGTTGACGTATTCGGAGGCGTTGTCGGCAACCACTGCTGGTGCTTCTGATTTTGCGGTGACGGTTAGTGGTGTGTCGCGTTCGGTAAGCAGTGTTGCGGTGTCCGGTTCGACGGTGGTGCTCACATTGTCGTCAGCTGTTGGTGCTGGTCAATCGGTATCGGTTGCGTATACCGATCCGACAGGAAGTAATGACACGAATGCACTTCAGGATGCTGCTGGAAACGATGCTGCAACATTGGCGGCTACTTCGGTGACGAACAGTGTTCTGGCCCCGTCGTCGGGTGGGTCGCCTGATCCGGGAACGACGACTACGACCACAACATCGACCACGGTTGCACCCACGGCGACAACGACGACCACGGTTGCACCTACCACTGCAACGGTTCGCAGCGGCACCACGGTGCCACGAAGAACGACAACCACAACAGTGGTGAATCGAACAACGACGACCACTATTCGCGCGACAACTACTACTACAGCGTTCAGGCCTCTGGAGCCGTTGGCACAAATTGTCTCTACAACGACCTCGGTGTTGTCACCAACAACTTCGACCGCTAAAGCATCGGTGACATCGGTGGCGATAAGTTCAATCGAGTCGCTACAGCAGGCAGAGGTTCGACTGAAGGCTGTTGAAGCGCAGACCAGCACTGCAAACAACGATTTGCGTATAGCGCAAATCAAGATGGGCGAGTCAATTGTTGCTGTCCTCGATCCAAAATCTGCTCTTGCCGTTGCCGTGAATGTGGCTGAAGAGAAAGTGGCGAGTTTGAGTGCTGCAAACGCTTCCGCAGAACAGATTGCGGCTGCGGTAAACCAATTGGAAAACTTGAAAATTGTAATTTCCCAGAATGTGTCGCTCTCGATTGAAAAAATTGCTGAAGCGCAATCAAAGCTCGCGGCTGTTCTAGCCAACCCGGCTGCAACAGCTCAACAAGTTGCCGCGGCAAAGGCAGAGCTGGTTGGTGCGCGTGTTCCAGACATTGGAGTAGTCGCAAATGTATTGACCATTGCGAGGTCTGATGCACATTTGCAACCGGTCATCATTCCCGGTGTGGTTGATAATCCTGGAACAGGCAGAATTGTTTTGCTTGACGGTGCAGCCGCAAAGAACATTGAAATCACCAGAATCAACGGAACATCGTTGCGAATGACGTCAACTGATGGTTTTAGATTGGTTATTTCAACACGAGATAAGAATGGCGACCCAGTGCAATTCAATTCACGTGGCGGAATTGTGGTGAAGCACGGCAACCTGATTTCCATTGCGGGTGAAGGGTTTGCCCCTGGAACAACAGCAAAGACGTGGCTCTTTTCTTCGCCCCGCGAACTTGGCAACTTGAATGTGAGCCCAAATGGTTCTTTTGCTGCAGATTTCCCAATCACCGATGACATTCGAGTGGGTAATCACACTGCACAAGTCAATGGATTAAGCCCCGACGGCGAGGTGCGGTCGCTGTCGCTAGATGTTGAGATTTTGCCAAATGATGGCCCCGCGCCGTACGACCCATTGGTAAATCGACTTGCGGTTGCTGCTCTCATTGCCCAGGCAATGGCATTGCTCGCATTGAGTCGAAGAAAAGACAACGACGAAGATGACCGAGATCAAGCAGATGTATCCGAAGTAAGTGTTGATCACATTGTTGGTAGCGATGGCGATAGACGAGATACGTATTCGCCGCCGGTCATTCGTTCGCTCGACCAGTTCTTGCAGCGCATTCCCGCACGACTAGCGACCACTCAGCAACTGCTTGCTCGCATCGTGCACGATGCCGTATACCTCCGTGCACTTACAGGTGTTGGCGGTGCAGTGTTTGCGTTCATTGGAATAGTGGTTGGTTTCTTTGCTGCACAGAGTGCAAACTTCGAAGGGCAATCTCCAAGCTTCGCGTGGCTTGCTGCTCTAGTAATACTTGGATCGCTAGACGCACTTTCGGGAGGTCTGGCGGCACTCACCATTGTGATTACAACAGGTATTGCTGGGGGACTGAACTCAACCGATTCAATTCGCGGTTTGCTAGGTCTAACCGTGATGTGCTTTGCCATCCCACTTGTTGCGTCTACTACTCGACCATTCAGGCGAGCCGCGTCAGAATCGGTTGATCGCTTATGGAAACGTGCATCCGACTTGGTGCTCATTGCAGTGTTCGGCGCATGGACAGCAGGAGCGATGTATGACGCGCTGCCTGGTTTGTATGGGTTCACATCATCGGCGGCCGGCCGAACCACAACAATTCAGCTCTTGGTTCTTGGAACTCTTGTGTTGCGCTTTGGGCTTGAATCTCTCGCGACACGAGTAACGGGGCAGCGGCTCACGCATCTGGTTGGTGCAACATTGCCTGATTCGAGTGAAGGCCGTACAGTGTTTTCTGTATTGGTGCGCACGATCATCATGGTGTTTGTTGCTGAGGCATTCATCGGAAACAACATTGCGCTGTGGATTGGTGCTGGCATGTATGCGATTCCAAAATTGATAGATATTCGCGCTGAACACTTTCCAAAGAGTGCAGTACTTAAAACTTGGCTACCATCAGGGCTGTTGCGTACGGTGGTGATGTTGTTTGTTGCACGATGGTGGGCATCAAACATTTCTGCATTTAGTGAAGACCCTTCAACACAGCTGCAAGCAGCGTTTGTGTTGCTCGGAATACCATCATTAGTACTGACATCGCTCGGTTGGTTCGCTGGGGGTGGCCGTAAATGGCGTTCAACACCAGTCTCGAAGGTGCTTGGAATCGTGGTTCTGGCAATTGGAGTGTTGACCGTTCGGGGCGTTCTGTTCGCCTAAACAAAACCCAAGCCCAGTATGGGTTTGAGAATGCTTGACCGAACACCTGTTCGGGGTTATGGTGACTACGTCGCACCGGGAGAAATACGTACACATCAGGTATCAACCCCGCGACACCCCCCATTTAGGGTGCCAACTTCACTAAGAAACCGAACAGACAGGAATAACAGTCATGGCAAGCAAGGAAAGCAAGCACCACGAGGTAAAGAACAACTCCAACGAGTCCTCGAGCAATCGCCTCAAGGCCCTCGATGCGGCACTAGGCCAGATCGACAAGCAGTTCGGTAAGGGCTCCATCATGCGCATGGGCGAAAAAGACTCCATGACCATCGCCTCCATCCCAACTGGCGCACTTCCTCTCGACATCGCGCTTGGCATTGGTGGCTTGCCACGCGGCCGTGTCATCGAAATCTTCGGCCCCGAGTCATCGGGTAAGTCAACGCTTGCAATGCACGTGGTGGCCGAAGCCCAACGCAATGGCGGCATCTGCGCCTACGTCGACGCCGAGCACGCACTC
>Ga0208358_1000202_pt1 | contig 21785 bp, 20 predicted proteins | sample LakMenEpi10Aug09_FD_150685 | JGI IMG/M metagenome (GOLD analysis project Ga0208358, IMG submission 150685) | Freshwater microbial communities from Lake Mendota, WI - 10AUG2009 deep hole epilimnion (SPAdes) | ecosystem: Environmental > Aquatic > Freshwater > Lake > Epilimnion/Euphotic zone ... | reverse complement strand
GAGTTACGCACTCTCTGAGGCAAACACAGCCGGAACTGAGCGAGCGCTAGCTCGAACCGATGAGCTAACCGGTCTTTCAAACCGGAGAAATTTCTTATCTGAGGCAGCTAAGTTAAAGGCAGGATTTATCTTTTTACTTGATCTAAATGGCTTTAAGAAAATTAATGACTTACTAGGTCATGAGGTGGGAGATCAATTACTTAAGCAGGTGGCACTTAGATTTGCCAGGGCCTTACCGGCGAATGCGTTGATTGCCAGATTAGGCGGAGATGAGTTTGGGGTGATTGCACCCATTGAACAAACAGAGGCAGCTGAGCTAGCGCTGGCACTGCGGGCGACCTTAAGTTATCCGATCACATTAGTTGATCGACAAGAGCGAGTTGATCGACAGGAGCGAGTTGATGTGAGCATTGGTTACGCCCGGCTTGAGCCAGCCTTTGAGCTCTCCCAAGCAATGCGCCAAGCAGATTTGGCGATGTATGAAGCCAAACGAAGTGGCTGCGGAAGTTTGCTCTGGCAAGGTCAGGGTTAGAAGATTTTTAAGTTAATCTTCACTGGCTAAATCCTTTAGCAAAGAAAATGGGGGTCCTAATTGGCAGCACGCTTTGAAAATCGAGTTCTGGTTTTAGGTGCAGGTTCAGTTTCACAATGTGTACTACCACTTTTAATCGAGCATCTAGTTGATGCCAAACAGATCACGATTGTAGATATGCGTGATAACAAGCCACGTGTGGCCGATGCAATTGCAAAGGGTGCAACTTATATTCAAGATCAATTGACCCAAGAAAATATGGATCAATTTTTATCAAAGTACTTATCAGCTGGTGATTTTTTATTAGATCTAGCTTGGAATATTGATGCTAATGCAATTATTGGCTGGGCCCATGATCATGGTGTGATTTATTTAAACACCTCAATTGAGGAGTGGGATCCATACGCAGCAGGTGCCACTAGAAATCCAACTGAGCGCACACTTTATTGGCGCCATATGAAGCTTCGTAAATTAACCGATACCTGGGGTGGTAAGGGGCCAACTGCAATTGTTGAGCATGGAGCAAACCCTGGTTTAGTTTCACATTTAACTAAGAAAGCATTAGTAGATATTGCAAATAAGGCATTAAAGGATGGTAAAGCTGCAAAAGAGGTTGAGGATGCGCTAGCTAGTGAAAACTTTGCCGCACTTTCGCAAAAATTAAATGTCAAGGTAATTCATATTGCCGAGCGAGATACCCAAATCTCAGATAAACCAAAGTTAGTAAATGAGTTTGTTAATACCTGGTCGGTGGAGGGTTTTTATGAAGAGGGAATTGCACCAGCTGAATTAGGTTGGGGAACTCATGAAAAAACTTTGCCACAAAATGCTTATGAGCATCCAAGTGGACCAAAAAATCAAATCTGTATTGCCCAACCCGGTGCTAAAACCTGGGTTAGATCTTGGGTGCCTAATATGGAGACCACCGGCATGGTTATTCGCCATGGTGAGGCCTTCACAATTAGTGATCACCTAACAGTTTGGGATAACCAAAAGGCGATCTATCGGCCAACTGTGCATTACGCCTACTGCCCAACTGATGCTGCGGTGGCCTCGATGCATGAGCTTGAGATGCGCCAATGGAATCTGACTGAAAATCAGCGGATTATGAATGAAGAGATTATCGATGGTGATGATCGACTTGGCGTATTGCTTATGGGACATGCTTATAAATCCTGGTGGACTGGTTCCTTATTAAATATTCATGACTCAAGAAAATTAATACCAAAACAATCTGCCACCACAGTTCAAGTTGCCAGCGCAGTTTACGCCGCAGTTGCTTGGGCGATGGCTAATCCAAATGCTGGCTACCGAGTACCAGATCAGCTACCTTGGCAGGAGGTTTTAGCTTATGCTGAAAAATATTGGGGCGGCTACCACTCAGAGGCTGCTAATTGGGATCCATTAATGCATCGCAATGATTTGTTTAAGGGTTGGAATAATCGCAAATATGATGAAGCAGATCCTTGGCAATTTAGTAATTTCTTAGTTTAAAAAATTACTAAAACTTAAACTTCAACGCTACTTAGTAGGTGGTAGTGGCTTGCTCGCTTTGATCTCATCTAAGCGGGCAAGTGATTCCAATCGCTCAGTGGCATGATCAACTATTCGCTCTGGATAATCTTTGAGGTAGCCATCTAGTACCTCCCATGGTTGATGAATCTCAATTCCATTTAAATGGGCTAGCTCTGGCACATACTTTCGAACATAATCACCATTTTCATCAAATCTTTTTCCTTGTTCAATTGGATTAAAAACTCGGTAATAAGGTGAGGCATCTGTGCCACAGCCTGCTGTCCACTGCCAGCCATGCGCATTTGAGGCAACATCGTAATCAACTAAGTGTTCTCTAAAAAATCGCTCACCTAATTGCCACTCTAGATGTAGATCTTTAACTAAAAAGGAGGCTACAACCATGCGGGTTCGATTATGCATCCAACCTTCGCTAACTAATTGGCGCATAGCTGCATCCACAAATGGATATCCTGTTTTGCCTTCACACCAAGCTTTAAATTTATCGCCCGGCTGGTCATATCTCATCTTGGCAAATTGTGGCGCGTAGTAATCACTTTCAGTATGTGGATTATTAAATAAAACATCGGCATAAAACTCTCGCCAAGCAATCTCTTTGCGATAAACCTCATGACCCTTACTTTGACCTAATGGGGCCAGCAGGGTTCGTGGGTGAATCTCGCCCCACTTTAAATGCGCACTCATTTTGCTGGTGCCATCGATGCCAGCTAAATTTCTGGCCTCATCATAATTATCTAACCCATTTTTTTGAAAATATTTAAATCTTTCCATGGCATTTATTTCACCCGCTGGAGTTAGAACTGTGCCAGCTGGCAGCTGCCAATCTGGAAAATTGCGCTCATCCTTACTTGGCGTAACGGCGGCAATATCTTTTGGTTTCTCAGCTGGTTTGCGCCAACCATGAGCAAGCCAGGCTCGATAAAAAGGTGTGTAGACCCGATATGGAGTTTGATCACTTGGTTTTAAAACTCGCCCTGGTGCTACTGCGTAGGGAGATCCAGTTCTAATTAATTTTATGCCCGCTTTTTCGATCGCCTCATCCCGCTTTGCCCCATATGGTTCATACTCCGCAGAGATATGCACATTGCTAGCGCCATACTTTTGCTGTAATTGTTTTAAGCCATCTATTTGATCAGCTGCAATTACATGTAATTTATTATCTAGTGACTCATCTAGTAGCCGTAGTGATTGGCCTAGATACGCCAGGCGCTTGCTGCCTGCAGTTTTAATTAACTTTGGATCTAGAATAAATACCGGCACAATCTCATCTGATTCTGCGATCGCCGCCAGCAGAGCTGGATGATCGCAGATACGCAGATCTCTTCTAAACCAGATAATTGATCTTGTGCTCATAGGCATATCGTGCCAGTTAAATTAGAGTTGAAGTTATATTTTTTAATAGAGATATTTAAGAGTGCAGTGACTCTACGCTCTCATCCCAACCCTCAACATCCTTAGGCTTACGCGGACCAGGGCCAACATATCGAGCCGATGGGCGAATAATTCGACCAGTTCGCTTTTGCTCCAAAATATGCGCCGACCAACCAGCTGTTCTGGCAGCGGTAAACATTGAGGTAAATAGATTTGCTGGCACTTGCGCAAAATCTAAAACAATCGCGGCCCAAAACTCAACATTGGTCTCCAGCACTCGATCTGGTTGACGAGATTTTAATTCAGCAAGTGCTGCTTTTTCTAACGCAAGTGCTACCTCATACCTTGGTGCATTTAACTCTTTAGCAGTTCTACGTAATGTGCGAGCTCTTGGATCTTCGGCGCGATAAACCCGATGACCAAAGCCCATTAATCGCTCACCCTTATCTAAAATTGATTTCACATAGCTTTCAGCGTCACCAGATTTTTCAACCGCTTCAATCATGGAAAGTACTCGAGCAGGTGCACCACCATGTAATGGTCCACTCATGGCGCCAATTGCACCAGAGATAGAGGCAGCAACATCAGCACCGGTTGATGCAATTACTCGACCGGTAAAGGTGGATGCATTCATGCCATGTTCGGCAGCGGAGACAAAGTAGGCATCAATTGCTCGAATGTGTACTGGATCTGGTTCACCGCGCCAGCGAATCATCATTCGCTCAACTACGGTGTGTGCTTTATCAATCTCTGCTTGTGGGATTGCAGTTGCAATTGTTCCTCGAGCAGATTGTGCAACATATGAAAGTACCATCACAGATACTCTGGCTAAATTACTTCTGGCCTCTTCATCTGAAATATCAAGTAATGGTTTTAATCCCCAAGCTGGAGTTAACATAGCAATTGCAGATTGCACATCTACTCGCACATCACCGGTGTGAACTGGAATTAAAAATGGTTCAGCAGGTGGCAGGCCGGGATTAAACTCGTTATCAACTAATAGGCCCCAAACATTTCCAAAGGTAACTCGGCCAACTAAATCCTCAATATCAACGCCGCGATATCTAAGCGCACTTCCCTCTTTATCAGGCTCGGCAATTTGTGATTCAAATGCAATTACACCCTCAAGCCCTGGCTTAAAATCATCGGCCACGTATCTTCTCCCTTACATACTCTAAAAAATTTCTATCCCGCGCTTACTCACCTACAATGCTCATATTGTGCTACCTCGGCGGTAATGCGACAAATCAGAAGATTAGATGGGTTGGATGCAAGAAGATGAGTAGTCGGGAAGATATCAGCGCCATGCGCCGGCAGTATGGCGAGATTGGTTTGGTAGAGAGTGATCTACCAAGTGAGCCGATCTCACTATTTAACTCCTGGCTTAAAGAGGCCGCCGCTAATGAGGTGGTAGTTGAGGCCAATGCGATGGTGCTATCTACGGTGAGTGAGAAGATTCCAAGTAGTCGAACTGTCTTGCTTAAGGATCTAACTAGTGAGGGCTTTACCTTCTTTACTAATTATGGATCAAGTAAAGCTAAAGCAATTGATGAGAACTCATCAGTTAGTTTGCTATTTCCTTGGTATCCCATGGAGCGGCAGGTAATAATCATTGGTAGTGCTAAAAAGATTGCCCGCCAAGAAAGTGAAAAGTACTTTGCTACTCGTCCACGCGCATCTCAAATAGGTGCTTGGGCAAGTGAGCAATCAACTGTGCTCTCCTCCCGGGAGGAGCTAGAGAAAAAATTTAAAGAGTTTGAAGGTAAGTGGCCAGTAGATTCCCAAATTCCAACACCACCTGGCTGGGGTGGATTTATCGTCAATCCAACCTCAATTGAGTTTTGGCAAGGCAGATACTCTCGCCTGCATGATCGAATTCGTTATCTGCGCACGCCAGATAATAATTGGCAACGAGTACGGCTTAACCCCTAATATCTCCTGGTGAGAGTTAAAAACATATGAGCGAAATTAAAATCCCAGATAATCTAAAACCAGCAGATGGCAGATTTGGTTGTGGGCCATCAAAGATTTTGCCTACCTCACTATCTAATTTAGCTAATAATTATGCAAATGTTTTAGGCACTAGCCACCGGCAAAAACCAGTTAAGGCAGTAGTTGGCCAAGTTAGAGAAGGTCTTAAATCTTTATTTTCTCTGCCACAAGGCTATGAAGTAATTCTTGGCAATGGTGGCTCCACTGCATTTTGGGATATTGCAACCTTTGGCTTAATTGAAAATAAATCTCAGCACTTAGTTTTTGGTGAGTTCTCCTCTAAGTTTGCAACCTGCGCAAAAGAGGCGCCGATGATTTCTGAGCCAACAATTATTAAGGCAGAGCCGGGATCTCACCCAGCGGCGATAGCTGAAGCAGGAGTTGATGCTTACGCTCTAACACATAATGAAACTAGCACTGGGGTAATGATGCCAATTAAGCGCCCAGCTGGCATAAATGATGCACTGGTTTTAGTTGATGCCACTAGTGCTGCCGGCGGTCTTGATTTAGATATTACTGAATCTGATTGTTATTACTTTGCACCCCAAAAATCATTTGCCTCTGATGGCGGGCTTTGGATTGCAATTATGAGCCCCGCTGCCCTTGCTAGAGTTGAAAAGATTAAGGCCAGTGGTCGATGGGTACCAGCATTTTTTGATCTTACAATTGCAATTGAAAATTCCAGATTAGATCAAACCTATAACACACCAGCTCTTGCCACTCTTATTTTGTTGGCTGAACAAATTAAGTGGATGAATGAAAATGGCGGATTAAAGTTTGCCGCCGGCAGAAGTGCTCAATCATCTAGCAAGTTGTACGCCTGGGCTGAAAAAACTTCATACACCACACCATTTGTAAGCGATCCTGCGATGAGATCTAAAGTGGTTGGCACAATTAATTTTGATGATTCAATTGACGCTCTGGAAATAGCTAAAGTTTTGCGAGCAAATGGCATTGTTGATACCGATCCATATCGAAAGTTAGGTAAGAATCAACTTCGAATTGGTATGTTTCCAGCGGTTGATCCAAGCGATATTGACTTACTAACCCAATCAATCGAGTATGTAGTAGAAAGGCTAGTTAAATGATGAGTCCAAGGTTTAGAAGAATAGTTACCATTGCAATTTTATTTGGCATGGTAACCATGGTTTTAATTAGCGGATTATCCAGCTAGGAGTAATCAAATGAAGCAAGCAATCTTTGTAATTGCCATGGGTATTGTGCTTTGGATTGTGGCTTTTGTATTTGCAGTAGTAATGAATGCCGACAGTAATATCCTTTGGATCTGTGTTGTGGGCGCTCTACTTGGTGTGATTGGACTTCGTTACACAATTAAAAAAGGCAGAACCGAGAAGATTTAATTGCCCTCAATTTGGGCTGCGATTCCGCGCAACACCTTAGCTAAGCGCTCTGCCTCAGTTGCAGATGAAGATCTACCACTGCGAAGTGAATTGCTATAGCGATCTAAAATTTTGATTGTGTCTTCAATCATGGCAGCTAGATCATCATTTTTTCCGCGTGAGCTACCTGAGATTGAAGGTGGTGCTTCAACAATTGTTACCGATAATGCTTGTGGGCCACGACGACCATCTGCAATTGAAAACTCCAACTTTGTGCCTGGTTTAACTGTGGTTACTCCATTAGGCAGAGCTGCAGCGGCAAGATAAACATCTTCGCCCTCATCATTTGAGATAAAGCCAAAGCCCTTTTCTAAACTAAACCATTTAACGCGACCACTAGGCATTGGTATCTCCTTACAAAAATTAGTATTCGTTTAGGCCATCTGTTAAATGGGCAGGGGATGAGTTTATCGCACCCACCAAGATGGTGGTAACTGTTTATTCAGCCTTGATTAACGCCTCCGAGTGCGCACCACAGCCATGATCTATTGAGACAACTCTGGCATCCTCAGGTGAGATCGCATTTGAGCAAACACCAAAGGCACTTCTTAGCGAACCTGCGATTGGGATAAAGAAACCGCATGAGCCACATGGCTTAGGAGCTGCTGCTGCAATTGGAGCTTTTGGCCCACGATCGCCTTCATACCATCGCTTACTTGCTGCATCTCTACCAACAATTGATAACACCCGAGCTCTGCCTAAACCAAACTCAAATAATTGCGCAAGATCTAACTCTTCCTCTCCAGGAAGTGCGTTAGCAACTGGCACTAATCTTTCATCATCTGGTGATGTTGGTACTACATCTCCCACACCTAAATCACCTGGTTGAATTCTTTGTGAGTACGGCACCCAATTTGGTGCCAGCAATGCTTTACTGCCTGGCAGTAAAACTACATCGCAAATTGTTGGGCTGGATTGATCATCAAGTTTTGCAATTGTTACCGCCCATCGCCAACCTTTATAACCTGGCAATTTTGCTTCAAATAGATAGGTTGCAACTCGGTCCTCATCAGAATCTATTGAGTAAAACTCACCAACATATTCAGATTTACCAGCATCTTCAATTGCCGCATTTTTTGCTAACTCTAATGCTGAAAAAATATCAGATTTATTTACTACTACATCAACTACCTCTGGATATGTCTTTGGGGGTGCGATGTATGGCTTTCTAACAATTACCGGTTTTACTGGCTCTTCAATTTTTGGCTTAGCAATCTCAGCAAGTAATGCCTCATCAACTGGTGCCTCAGGTTCTGCCACCAGCGAGGATTCACTCTTTCGCAGCTTTTTAAATAATGATTTTTTCTTAGCCATGTATTAATTGTAATCTGCATATGATTAAAAGAAAAAAGCCCCCGTTTTTACGCGGGGGCTGTTATAACTTCTAGCTGGATTTGTTAGAAATCCATTCCGCCACCATCACCACCTGGCATTGGTGCGGCACTCTTTGGCTCTGGCTTATCAACAATAACTGCTTCGGTTGTTAAGAACAGAGCAGCAATTGATGCTGCATTTAGTAACGCAGATCTGGTTACCTTTGCTGGATCAATAATTCCAGTTTTAATCATGTCTACATATTCACCAGTTGCAGCATTAAGACCAAAACCAGTCTCAAGGCCACGAACCTTTTCCACAATTACGCCACCTTCAAGACCTGCGTTAATTGCAATCTGCTTAAGTGGAGATTCAACTGCGTACTCAACAATCTTGGCACCAGTTGCTTCATCCCCTGTTAGTTTTAATTTAGCTAATGCCACCTTTGAAGCTTGTAGTAGGGCAACGCCGCCGCCGGCAACAATTCCCTCCTCCACTGCAGCTTTAGCATTTCTAACTGCATCTTCAATTCGGTGCTTACGCTCTTTTAACTCAACCTCAGTAGCAGCTCCGGCCTTAATCACCGCAACACCACCGGCAAGTTTTGCTAATCGCTCTTGCAATTTCTCCCGATCATAATCAGAGTCACTCTTTTCAATCTCAGATCTAATTTGGTTAACTCGACCCTTAATTGCTTCAGCATCTCCGCCACCTTCAACGATTGTGCTCTCTTCCTTTGCAATCACAATCTTGCGAGCTGTACCGAGTAACTCCAAGGTGGTTTGATCTAGCTTTAGACCAACCTCTTCTGAGATCACAGTTGCACCAGTTAAAATCGCAATATCTTGCAGCATTGCTTTACGGCGATCACCAAAACCAGGAGCTTTAACCGCTACTGATTTGAATGTGCCACGAATCTTATTTACTACCAGCGTTGATAGCGCTTCACCCTCAACATCTTCGGCAATAATTACTAAACCTTTTCCAGTTTGCATTACCTTTTCTAGAATTGGTACTAGATCTTTAATATTAGTGATCTTGGCATTTGCAATCAGGATGTATGCATCCTCCATAACTGTTTCCATACGCTCAGTATCAGTTACAAAGTAAGCTGAGATATAACCCTTATCAAATCGCATACCTTCAGTTAGCTCTAACTCCAAACCAAAAGTATTGCTCTCTTCAACAGTAATAACTCCCTCTTTACCGACCTTATCCATTGCTTCAGCAATCATTGATCCAATAGTGGTGTCAGCTGCTGAGATCGATGCAGTAGCTGCGATCTGCTCACGAGTTTCAACTGGCTTTGCCATTTTTAACAACTCATCTGAGATCACTTCAACTGCTTTTTCAATGCCACGCTTTAATGACATTGGATTAGATCCAGCTGCCACATTTCGTAATCCCTCGCGCACCATAGCTTGGGCTAACACAGTTGCAGTTGTAGTGCCATCACCGGCCACATCATCAGTCTTTTTTGCAACCTCTTTAACTAAATCTGCACCAATCTTTTCCCATGGATCTTCTAGCTCAATCTCTTTCGCAATTGAAACACCATCATTAGTAATTGTTGGTGCACCCCATTTTTTCTCAAGTACAACATTTCGACCACGAGGTCCAAGGGTTACCTTGACCGCATCGGCCAATGTATTCATACCGCGCTCAAGTGCGCGACGAGCCTCTTCATTGAAGGCAATCATCTTTGCCATATTTTTTCTCTCTCCCTCATTTTTAGTTTGCTGCCTAAAGTTGGTTTTAGGTGTTGTTATCACTCACACCTATAGAGTGCTAAAAGCCAAATCTAGAGGATTTATTCCAGATGCGCCAAATTGGCCAAGATTTTAGGCTTAACCGGTTTTTTAAGTGCTGGCGGCTAGAGGGTAAAACCGAGCTTGCTACTAGAGCGGGTAGCAGTTCTAGCATCCCTAATTCGGCGCAAGCGCTTAACCAATATAGGTTCAGCCAGCAGGGCATCATTGCGATCAATTAAATTATTTAACATTTGATAGTAGGCAGGTGGGGTTAAATTAAATAACTCTTTTATTGAACTCTCTTTAGAGCCAGCATGACGCCACCAATTTCGCTCAAAATCCAGCAGCTTAAGTTCTAACTCAGATAGGCCAGTTGGCCCAGAGTCTTCTTGGATAAATGCTGACATAGGCATATCTTAAAAGCAGGGTGTGACATATTCAGGTTATTACCCGCTTTTGAGCGTGGCGAAAAATTGAAAAAAACTATTTGAAATTAACTAAGATCAAAATTATCAACTGGATTGGTTTTAATCATTTCAGCATAATCCTTGCGGTTAGCACTTCGAATTAAGTTTCTAATCATGGTTGGAAAAACTAGAGTGTGAAATGGCAGGACGGCATACCAATAAAGCTGACCACCTAGACCGCGGGGTGAAAATGATGCCTCTTGTACTACCTCACTTTGACCATTTGCTAGCTTTGAAATTCTAAACTCAAGCCAAGCTTTTCCGGGCAAAATCATCTCGGCATATAACTTAAGTGATTGCTCTGGTACTAAAGATTCCACTCGCCAAAAATCAAGTGAGTCGCCAACTCGCAAATGAACTGGATCTCTTCTGCCTCGCCGAAGTCCAACTCCACCAATCATTCGATCTAATACACCACGTAAGTACCAGAGAAAATCTGCGCCATACCAACCATTATCGCCACCGATCTCCTCAATCGCCGCCCATAAACTTTTAATTGATGCATCAGTTGTGCGCACCTTTTTATCTTTTAACAACATCTCACCTGCCCACTCTGGATCAGATTGAGCTTTCTGCCATGGCGCAGTTGGTAATGTGGCATCAGACCAGCGGGTCGAAACAGTATTACTGGAAACATTACTTAGCGCTAAGCTAACTGCGCCCTCAACATCAATTAAGCCCTCTTTTGGTTTTGGAATTAATTTATCAATTGATTTTTTAGGATCCGCTACTACCTCACTAATTAGTGAGCCAACTAAGGGGCGAGCAAGTGCGGTTGGCACAGGGGTAACAAAGCCAATCCAAAGGCTAGATAACTTTGGTGTTAATACCGGCACCTTAATAATTAAGCGCTTTCGAAGCCCAGATAATTTGGCAAACTTTTGCATCATATCGGCATAGGACAAAATCTCAGGACCACCAATATCAAATACACCTGCCACTGGTGTTTCTAACTTGGCACAACTTCTTAAATACCAAAGCACATCTCTAACTGCTATTGGATGAGTTTTATTCATTACCCATTTAGGTGTGGTCATAATTGGCAGGCGGTGAGTTAAATGTCTTAACATCTCAAAGGAGGCAGAGCCGGAGCCAATAATAATTCCAGCTCGAAGCTCAAGTACTGGCACAGATGTTGTGGCTAACTCCTTACCAGTATTTGCTCTAGAGGTTAGGTGCTTACTGGTCTTTGCATCATTATTAATGCCACCTAAGTAAACAATTTGTTTAACGCCACAACTTTGCGCAGCTTGCGCAAAATTTCTGGCCATCGCAGATTCAATCTCATCAAAATTTGGTCCTAAATTAATTGAGTGCAACAAGTAGTAAGCGGTGTGAACACCAGTTAATGCAGCCTTAGTAGATTGAAAATCTGATGCATTTCCAGTTGAGATCTCAACCTCTTTTGCCCAGGAGTGGCTCTGCACTTTATTGGCATCTCGCACAAAAACTCTCACATCCGCACCATCTGCTAGTAATGCAGTAACTAGCCGGCCGCCCACATACCCAGAGGCACCGGTGACTAGAATTTTGCGCGCTTGGCTCATGGTGAAAACAGTAGACTTAATTCAATGAATAAACCAAAGGTAGTGATCTTAGGTGGCGGGTTTGGTGGCCTAGCCGCCGCTCGCGCGCTGCATAAAGCAGCCGATGTCACAGTGGTTGATCGCCATAATTACCAAACCTTCCTACCGCTGTTGTATCAGGTTTCAACCGCAGGACTTGCCGCCGATCATGTGGCTTATCCAATCAGGGGGGCGTTAAGAAAAACCCCAGTTAAGTTTCGGATGGGCTCTCCCATTTCAATTGATCATAAAAATAAAGAGGTTAAGTTAGATAGCTCAGAGCTTTTAAAATTTGATCACTTAATTGTGGCGCTAGGTTCTGTCACCGCTGATTTTGGTATCCCAGGAGTTAGTGAGTTCACCTTAGGAATGAAGAGTGTGGCAGAGGCGTTAAATATCAGAGCTGAGATCATGCGACGGTTTGAAGATCTATGTAGATTTGAAGATGAGACAAAGTTATCTATCACTGTAATTGGTGGTGGACCAACTGGAGTTGAGATGGCAGGTGCGATCGCTGAGTTAATTCGCGGACCATTAAAATCAGATCAAGCTCAAGCTGCCTCGCATATAAGTATCTCTCTAATTGAGGCTGGCCCAAGGTTATTGCCACCATTTGCACCTTCTCTATCTGCCAGAACTAAAAAAGATTTAGAAAAATTAGGGGTAAAGGTTTTGTTAAATGCTGCGGTGCAAGAGGTAGAGCATAGAAAGATAAAGTTAAAAGATGGCAGCACCATCGCCTCTGAGATAACTATTTGGGCAGCTGGGGTAAAGGGCAATGATGCAATTGCGCAATTAAATCTACCAACTGCTGGTACCAGAGTGGCAGTTGAGCCAACTATGCAGGTTAGAAATTATCCATATATCTGGGCATTAGGTGATATCGCAGCCGGTGTTGATAAAAAAGGCAATCAGCTACCAATGGTGGCCCCAGTTGCAATTCAACAAGGAAAATTTATCGCCAAACAAATTGCCAGAGTTAGCAAGAGCCAAAAATTAGCTAGCTTTAAGTACTTAGATAAGGGCTCAATGGCAACTATTGGCAGAAACAAAGCGGTGGTGCAGGTAAAGGGGATAAAGATCGCAGGAGCGATTGCTTGGTTAATCTGGCTTTGGTTACATCTTTTCTATTTATTAGGTGGTCGAAACAAGATTGGCACCATGGCTGATTGGACTTGGAATTACCTAACCTTTGATCGTGGCAATCGCCATATTATGGATTCTTAAAAAGAATTTAACCTATGCCAAAACCGGTTTATCGAAAGTTTATCCAGGTAGATAAGCACCAACTTTGGTGTGTTAAGTGGCAAAAAAATGGCCAACCACTGGTCTTACTGCATGGCGGTTTAAGCCACACCCAAAAGTGGGAGAGGCAAATGCTGCCAGCTGTTTATAAAACCCATGAGGTATTTGCTTATGATCGCACCGCTCATGGCAGAACCAAGGTGCGCAAAGGTTACTTTCACTTTGATTTTCAAGTAAATGAATTAATTAATTACTTAGAAACTGTTGTAAAAAAGCCAGCCCATATTATTGGGTGGAGTGATGGTGGAAATATTGGATTACTCACCGCTCTTAAGCGCCCTGATTTAGTTAAATCCTTAATAGGTATAGGTATGAATTACACCTGGGATGCTGGTCTATCATTTGAATTAGACAACATTATGGAAAGTAGTCAAGAGGAAAAAGAAAGCTTTGCTAAATTATCAAAGCAAGACCCAGAGTTATTGCCTGAAATAATCAAAAAGGCGTATCAAGTTTGGATGAGTGAACCAAATATAAAGCTATCTAAATTAAAAAAGATTAAGTGCCCAGTTTTAGTATTAGCTGGCGATGATGAGCCATTTACCAGCCAAATGACCTGGCAGATGTATGAGGCAATCCCTAATGGCAGATTGGCAGTAATTCCAGGTGCAAGTCATAACTTAGTAAATGAAAAGACAAAGTTAATGCAGGAGATTATTAAGGATTTTTATAAGTCTTTAGATTTTCCAATTACTAAGATGCCTAATCGAAGAGCAAAGCAACAAGCAAAGATCTTAAGAAACTCTTAACTCACCGGTCGCACCCTTTGGCACAAATGGCTTGACTGGAAATACCGCAGCTACTTTTTTGTATGGTGAGTTTTGCGCCGGGCGCTCATCTTTCTCACCCTTATTTGGCCACATCGAAAATGCTCGCTCTGCTTGGGCGGTAATTGTTAGGGATGGATTAACGCCAAGATTTGCCGTAACTGAGGCGCCATCAACAATATGAAGTGTTGGGTAGTTATAAACCCGATGGTATGGATCGATCACACCGGTTTGAATAGATTCACCAATTACACAACCACCAACAAAGTGGGCGGTAAATGGGGCGTTAACTAAATCGCCAATATGACCACCGGCTATACCACCATTATTTTCAGCAATTCTTCGTGCTACCTCATTAGCTGCTGGAATATATGTGGCATTGGGAGTGAGTGAATCATTTTTTGAGGTTAATCTAAAACCAAATAGACCGCGCTTGCTACTAACTGAGATAGCTGAGTCCACATTTTGCATTATTAATGCCACAACTGTTCGCTCACTCCACTGCCTAACATCTAATATTTTAAGTAGCAGAGATGGTTTTGTTATTACTTGCCGTAACCATTGCTTTCTACGATCTCTTATTTTTTCACCATCTGTCATTACTGTCTGTAGTAATCCCATAAAATTTGAACCTTTGCCATATCTAACCGGCTCAACATGTGTGTGATCATCTGGGAAAAAGGAGGAGGTAATTGCACTTCCCTTACTAAAATCAGTGCCACCCTTAGGCATAATCGAACCAGTTAAGGCCTCGGAGTTTGTTCTAGATAATTTACCTAGGTAATCTGAAATCTTAGGAAGCACCCCAGTTATCTTCATCTTATGTAATAACTTTTGGGTGTTATATGTGCCAGCTGCTATGACCACATTGGCGGCGGTAAATTTCCGCTTTTTGCCAAACCAAGCTGAGCTCTTGCGCGCAGTAACAACCCAACTGCCATCTGCTAATTGTTCAACCTTGGTCACTGTGTGCTCCGGGAAAACCTTTGCCCCCGCACTCTCTGCTAGCCCTAAGTAATTTTTTGGTAAGGTATTTTTGGCATTATGCCGGCAGCCAGTCATACATGCACCACATTGCAAACAACCACTTCGATCTGGGCCCACACCACCAAAAAATGGATCCTTAGATTTAACCCCAACACCATCACCAAAATAAACCCCAAGTGGGGCTAACTTAAATGTGTGCCCTACTCCCATTTGATCTGCTACCTGCTTCATTGCTTTATCGGAGGCAGAAAAGTATGGATTTTGTGCAACGCCTAACATTCTAGATGCCTGGTCATACCAAGGAGATAACTCCTGATCCCAATTAGTTATATCTCGCCACTGTTTATCTTCAAAGTATGAGGCCGGTGGTTTATATAAGGTATTTGCATAAACTAATGAACCACCACCAACACCAGCACCAGCTAAAACTAAAACATCTGGCAGCACATGAATTCGCTGAATACCGTTAAGTCCAAGTCGGGGCATAAATAAAAATTTGCGCAATCGCCAAGAGGTCTTAGGAAAATCTTTATCACTAAATCTTTTGCCAGCCTCTAAGATGGCAACTTTATAATTTTTTTCAGTTAAGCGAAGTGCTGCCACTGAGCCGCCAAAGCCAGAGCCGATTACTACGACATCAAAGTCTCTAGTAGCCATAACAAAACTCTACTTTGATTGATATGGAAAGAGTAGAAGATAAATCTGGAGCCCCCCGTCAGGATTGAACTGACGACCTGCCGCTTACAAGGCGGCTGCTCTACCACTGAGCTAGAGAGGCGGATATTTAGGGCGTAATTATGGCATAGCTTGTAATGAGCAAATTACTTAAGCCTGTGGCCACTTAATTGGCCAGGCATGCTTAGCACTTCTGCCATCGCCAGAGGATTTTCCGCGTAACCTGCGCCAAATCCAAGGAAGCACAAATACTAAAACCCAAGCAAGGTTGCCTAAATTCTTTTTTAATTTAGATTGTGGCTTTTCTACTTCTGGCAGCGCTCTCCAATTTGGATCAAATGGCAATCCCAGTCCTTCTAAAACAGCGTTCGCTAATCTCTTATGCCCCTCGGCATTCATATGTAATCGATCAAAGGCTAAAAATGCTTTGGTATTTAAAAACTCCGCCTTTTTGCCTTCAAATAAAATTGCTGGATACTTTCCTGCCACCATTCTAATATTTTCATTAAATGCACTAAATCTTTGATGCCAAAGCTTTGCCGTCTTTCCTTTTCCTTCAACCTTATCGACTACGGTAAAAATTATTACCGTTGCCCCAGATTCGGTTAACTGCTTAACCCCTTTTTCATACTCAGGCAGTGAGATCTCTGGCTTGTAATTAGGGCGCAAAACATCATTAGCACCGGCGTGAAATGAGATTAAAGTTTGGGGCCCGTCCACAAACTTAACTGCAACTGGAATTTGATCCTCTACAACCTGCTTTAATAATTTTCCTCTAACCGCTAAATTCATATAGGTAAAATCTGGATTATTTCTAGCAAGCTCATCTGCTACTCGATCTGCCCACCCGCGATACTTACCATTAACTAATTCATCACTCATACCCTCAGTCATGGAATCACCGAGTGCTATAAAGCGGGTGAATTGCATCTTACTTATTTCGCTCCGTTGCCACCCAATGCATAACTATTGCCGTTGCCACACTTGCATTAAGTGATTCAACATCTGATTGCATTGGAATAGAAAGTACTAGATCACAATTTTCTCTAACTAATCTGGATAAGCCTTTTCCTTCACTGCCAACAATAATAAATATTGATTCACTAGCTAGATTCATCTTTGATACCACTTGATCACCATCGGCATCTAAACCAATTACAAAACAACCTGCTTTTTTAGCCTCACCTATACTTCTTACTAAATTTGTTACCTGCGAGATTGGCATCCGAGCAGCAGCGCCAGCTGATGCCTTCCACGCCGATCCGGTCATCGCCGCATTTCGTCGCTCTGGAATTATTACTCCATCTGCGCCAAAGGCAGCCGCTGATCTAACGATGGCACCTAAGTTATGGGGATCGGTAATGCCATCTACCCCAATTAACATCATTGGTTTTTTAGCACTACTTAAAATGGTAGAAAACTCTGAGTAATTAAATGGCTTAATTACCAGCGCAATCCCTTGATGGTTAGCACTGCCGGTTAAATCATCAAGCGCCCTACGTGGCATCTCTTTAATTGGTAGATCTAAATTCTTAGCTAACCTAATCGCCTCAGAGATCTTCTCATCAATCTCAGTCTTAAGCGCAACTACTAACTCTTTGGCTGGAATCTTTGCCCGAAGTGCTTCAACTACTGAGTTTTTACCAGCCACTGCATCTTGGGCAGCACCGCGCCGCTCATATCTTTTCTCACCGCGATCTGGTCGCTTAAAATCTTTATCTCGCTTATCAAATACTGGCTTGCTATCTCGTCTATCTGATTTTCTGGGATCTGATTTTCTGGGATCTGATTTTCTGGGATCTGATTTTCTGGGATCTGATTTTCTGGGATCTGATTTTCTACCATCTGATCTATTAAATCTCTTATCACCATCTCGATCATCGCGCCGATTATCTCGCCGCTCAGGACGAGCTACCGCAGATCGTTCAATCTTTTTACCAGCTGATCTGCCAAAAGATTTAACACCCTTTGGTCGATCTTTTCTACCCTTACCTGGCTTCATTAGTAGCTCCACCTTGGACCATTAGTTGTATCTTCCACTGTAATACCAAGGGATGCGATTTGATCTCTAATTTCATCAGCTGCTTTAAAATCTTTTCGATCTCTAGCAGCTTGGCGCTGATCGAGTGCTAATTTGATTAAGCCATCTAGGGCAGCATCATTTGATTTACTTACCGTAAAGTGTGGATCAAATGGATCACAACCTAAGATAGAAAGAATTCCTCTAATTTGACCAGCTGTTTTTGCTAATACTTTTTTATCCTCCCCAGCTGAATTTCCAATCCGCATATACTCAGCGATTAACGCTAAAGATTGTGGCACCGCTAAATCATCATTCATTGCCGCCTTAAACTCATCAGAGATTAAACTTTCAATATCTTCACCCACTAATGCCTTTGCCCTACTTAAAAATGCCTCAACTCTTTTAAATGCAGTAGCAGATTCAGCTAGCGCCTCAAATGAAAACTCCAACATTGATCGGTAATGCGCACTTGCTAAATACCATCTAAGTTCAATTCCGCGCACCTTTTTTAAAATCTCAACTACCTGCAGTGAGTTACCCAATGATTTACTCATCTTCTCACCACTTGTCGTCACCCAAGCGTTATGCATCCAGCTGCGGGCAAATTTATAACCAGCAGCATTTGATTGGGCGATCTCATTTTCATGATGGGGAAAAATTAAATCTAGGCCCCCGCCATGAATATCAAACTCCTCCCCCAAATATGCATGCGCCATGGCAGAGCACTCAAGATGCCAACCAGGACGACCTTGCCCCCATGGTGTTGGCCAGGATGGATCACCTTTTTTAGCTGCTTTCCAAAGTGCAAAATCCTTTGGATCTTTTTTGTAAGTTGAATCTGTCTCTTCACTAGATTGCAGATCATCTAATTTTTGATTAGATAAGGTTAAGTACTCCGTTAACTTTCTTACCTCTAAATAAACATCGCCATTACCGGGTGCGTATGCTGAACCATTTTCAATTAATTTTTGCATTAGCTCAATCATCTGGGTGATATGCCCAGTTGCTCTTGGCTCATAGGTAGGGGGCATAACATTTAGCGCGTTATAAGCATCGGTAAAGGCTCGCTCATACTTCATTGCTACCTGCCACCAAGGAATCTCTTCATGGACAGCTTTGTGCAAAATCTTGTCATCAATATCAGTTACATTTCTAACAAATGTAACCTTAAAACCTGAGGCGATTAACCAGCGGCGCAAAATATCAAAGTTAACTCCACTTCGAATATGACCAATATGGGGAGGTGCTTGCACAGTGGCACCACAAAGATAGATACCTACCTCACCTTTTTTAATTGGCTTAAACTCTAAAGTTTGCCGAGTTTTAGTATCGTATAGTTTTAGTTCACTCATTAGTTGAATTTTACCCTTAAACTCTTTTTATCTACTTAACTTGATTTACTAATCAATAATGCAGTGGCAATTGCCGATAAGCCCTTGCCCTCACCAGTAAAGCCCAAGCCATCAGTTGAGGTGGCAGAAAGTGATACTTTGGCGCCAGCTAATGCTTTAGATAGGGCAGATATTGCTTGCGCTCTCTTTGGCGCAATCTTTGGTCGATTACCAACAATCTGCACCGATACATTCTCAATCTCAAATCCTGCTGCTACTACCTTTGCCAAAGACTCACTTAACATCTGCGCACCGGTGGCACCTTTGTACTTACTATCTGAAACACCGAAATTACTTCCTAGATCACCAAGATCGGCAGCAGATAAAAGCGCGTCACAGATGGCATGAGCTGCCACATCACCATCTGAGTGGCCATCTAGCCCAATCTCATCTGGCCAAATTAATCCAGCTAAAGCTAGTTTGCGATCTTTATCCTGGCTAAAGGCATGGGCATCAACTCCAATACCAACTCGTAATTGTTTTTGATTATCTGGCAGCAGAAAGTTAATTGCAGTTTTAATATCACCTTTAGTAGTTATCTTAAATGCTTGATCCTCACCAGCAATTGTTTTTACCTTTATTCCTAACGCCTCAACTAAGGCGGCATCATCGGTGGCATCCTCTGAGGCCAGGTGCGCCCGCTCCAGCACTGATCTATTAAAGCCTTGTGGGGTTTGCACAATCTTTAGCGCTGATCTATTTAATGTGTTTCTAACATAACCTTGATTATCCACCTCTTTAATCGTATCGATTACCTCAAGAGTTGGAATTACCGCCTGCTGCCCTCTAATTAATTGATTTATTACCTCACTAGCTAATCTAGTTGAGGCAAGCGCCCTTGCTGCATCATGCACCAAAACATACTCATAATTATTTGGAATCTTTGCAATCGCAATTCTAATGCTGTCACTTCGCAGAACGCCGCCGGTGATCACCTCAACCTCTTCTCCCAGCAATTTTTTATACTCAGCTTCATAACCAGCTGGAGCGGTAACAATTAGTAATTGGGCAACTGGCGCTAAATTGGCAACTGCATGCTCTAATAATGTTTTATCAATTAATTTCACTAAGGATTTAGGAAGATTTGCTCCTAAGCGATGGCCCATACCAGCAGCTGCAATAATTGCTGCAGTTTTATTAATCATGACAGTAGAAATTACTGCCAGTTAAGAGGCCAGTACCTCATCAAGCAAGGTGGCTGCTTTTTCTTCATCGGTTCGCTCAGCTAGAGCTAACTCGGAAACTAAAATTTGTTTTGCCTTTGCCAACATTCGCTTCTCACCAGCAGATAGGCCGCGATCTAAATCTCTGCGGTATAAATCTCTAACCACCTCAGCTACCTTAATTACATCTCCGGAGGCTAGCTTTTCGACATTTGCCTTATACCGGCGTGACCAGTTGGTTGGCTCCTCGGTGTATGGCTGGCGTAATACATTAAATACTCGATCTAAGCCTGCGCTATCGACCACATCTCTAACACCTACTAAATCTATATTTTCGGCTGGAACTCTGACAGTTAAATCTCCCTGAGCTACCTTTAATACCAGGTAGATCTTCTCTTCACCTTTGATTGTGCGCTTTTCGATCGCCTCGATCTGTGCTGCGCCATGGTGGGGATATACAACGGTTTCGCCGACTTTAAATGTCATATGAGGAATCAGGCCTTTCGCTAGGAGCCAATAATACCAGCATTTTGCGACCCAATTCACCCCCATAAATTGGCCTTAATTTTCAAGAAATAACCACATATAGATAACCTTTAGCCATGAGTAGCAATATTAAAAAAGTAATTGCAACTATCGCAATTGCTGCCACTGTTACCGGTTGTGGTTCAGGCCAGATGGCGCAAACTCGTTTAATTAAGCAGGTAACAGATGGTGTGGAGGCACAGACAGATGAGATTAGATTACGAAATGTTAAGGTAATTAAAACCTCAACTGGCTCTGGTGTTTTAATTGGCACATTAGTAAATTGGTCAGATACAAGTGATCAAATAACCTCGGTAACAATTAATAATCAACCTGCGATCTATACCGCAAAAAGCTCAGAGTTATTAAGAAATAAGCCAATTACCTTTGTCGGTGATATTGCAAATGCTGATGCTTATATCCAAACCCTAGATAAAGAGCCTGGCTACCGAATCCCAGTTACCTTCACCTTTGCTAGCGCTGCCCCAGTAACCCTAGATACATTAATAGTTAATGGTGATGGTATTTATGAGGTGTTAAACCGATATAACCAAGTAGCTACCACTGCAATACCGCAAGAGGCTAACTAACCTTCAAACTTATAACCTAAGCCTCTAATGGTTTGGATGAATACTGGATTTGCTGGATCTGTTTCAATCTTAGCTCTTAGTCGCTTAACATGAACATCTAGGGTTTTAGTATCCCCAAAGTAATCAGAGCCCCAAACTCGATCAATTAATTGGGCTCTAGTTAACACTCGGCCAGAGTTTCTTACTAAATACTCTAATAACTCAAACTCCTTTAGTGGTAGGGAGATACTTTCATTATTTACATTTACCTGATGCCGCTCCACATCTATGCGAACTGGCCCGGCTACTAATATCGGATCGATAGATTCTGGTAGATCACTTTGCCGGCGCAAGACCGCCTTAATTCTGGCGATTAACTCAGCCTTTGAGTATGGCTTGGTTACATAATCATCTGCGCCTAACTCAAGTCCAACTACCTTATCTACCTCAGTATC
>Ga0208358_1000173_pt1 | contig 23639 bp, 19 predicted proteins | sample LakMenEpi10Aug09_FD_150685 | JGI IMG/M metagenome (GOLD analysis project Ga0208358, IMG submission 150685) | Freshwater microbial communities from Lake Mendota, WI - 10AUG2009 deep hole epilimnion (SPAdes) | ecosystem: Environmental > Aquatic > Freshwater > Lake > Epilimnion/Euphotic zone ... | reverse complement strand
TCGCCAGACCTATTAGGACAAAGAGTGATGCAGCAAAGCTAGACGGTGAAGTCTTTTCCTCCGGTGTTCCCTCCCCCCCTAGCCCCCCGTGCACGGGGGGTTTGGGGGACTGTTCCGGTGTTCCCTGCTATAATCCTTTAAATCCGTGATTAAGTTTTGGGTTTGAGTACCAATAGCATTTCTACCTCAACCTGCGAAGGATCGGGAAAGCTGGCACTAATTCCCACACCTCGAATTGAATTTAGTATAGTCATTCTATTGGGTTGAAGGGCGATCGCCGGAGATGCTAATAGATATCCCATCGCCCAAGAAGTAATTTTTTCAATATCCAAATAGACATAACTATGGTGAGAACTGGGTAGAGATTTGCTAATTTCTTGAAATCGTTGGCTGTGATTCAGGGGATTGGTGGGATTCTGAGTCATGGCTTCCACCACTGGCCCCCCAAAGGCAACAAAAATCACATTAGGACTTAACCAGCCATGTCCGAATAGTGTTCCCTGTTTTGGGTCATTCCATTCTGTCACCTCAATTCCAGATAAACTCCGTTGTTCAATATTAATCGGAGGATTGCCCCCGGCAACCAGAGTATTGAGTTTATTTAACATTATTTCTGCGGCGGGGCGATCGCTAGTTTCAATTAACAAAACTCCCCCCAATCCCAAGGACGCTAATACTCCTTTTTCAGAAGCGATCGCAGCCAAGGCAAACTCCCCATCCATCCAGCCAAACACCTCCCTATCCGCATCTAAATTAATTGCTTGCAGTCCCAAACGAATTTGACTAATTATCTTATTCAAATCCCGGTTATTTTCCCCCAAAGTTAAAAACTGTAACCAAATTTGATGCAGATCATGACTATTTACCAGAGCCAGGGTGTCACTGGGGAAACGATCGATCATTTTCCCAAATTCCGGTGGTTGTTGGGATACCTTGCCATTGGGACGTAACTGAGCCATCGCTTTTAAGCGCATCCCATCCCCTTCTACCCCAACTCCAATTACCATAGATTGAATGGGTTTCAGGGAAGATATAGATTGACCGGATAAACTCAAAACTTCTGGCCAAGTGCTACTTAAATCCTGCGTTAACCGATCATAATCGGTAATAAACACCGTCACTAAAGGATTAGCAAGATTTGCACTTTGAAAAAACAGGTCAGATTTTCCCGATAAACTGACCAAGGAAGGAGAACCCATGAAGGTATCGATCGCCCGTTTCACGGTTTCAGGATTAGCCGCAATTACCACCTGATTATTGATCACCGCCACGTTATATTGTTTTCCCGTTTTTTCGGTATAACTCGATAGAGTCACCCCTCGATATTGACTCTGTTGAGATTTAACCTCCGATGAAGCCTTTAATTTTTGGGCAAATTGCCAAGATTTCCATTTATTTTTAATTCCCACAACCATTAATAACTGGGCATCTGTTGCGGATTTAATTCCATCAGTAGGAAGTAAAGCCACCATCACCCCACCGATCCAAGGTTGAATATCCTGATTAAAATTAATCGTCGCCCCAGCTAAACTCTGTTGTTGAAAAATTTTTATTCCCCGACTGACTAATGCTTGAGCTTCCGGTGTGCCAAAATTTTGTAATTCTGATAAAACTTGAGGTGTTGCCGACACATAAGTTGCCATAATTGCTTCATCAGGCACAAGTTTGCCACTTTCTAGGGGACTATAGGCTTTGTACCTCTGAGTTGTTAAGTAAAAGGCGGCGGCGACACTCCCACATACAGTTAGGGCTGCCACGGCCAAAAGCAGCTTAGATTTTTTTCGGATCAGCATGATGATTTTTAAGCGGGGTGATCACCCAGGGTTTCAGACAATTCCCTCTATGTTAGCTTGTTACCCTATCGGGGGAATGGCTAAAGATTTGTTAAACTCTAAAGACAAAGGTGCGAGTATTCAGCCATTAATAATGAAAGTAGCAGTTACAGGAGCAACAGGTTTTGTCGGCAGTCGTTTAGTCGAACGACTCCAACAGCAAGGACATTCGGTATTAGTTCTCACCCGGCATCCAGAGCGGGCAAAACGGGTATTTTCCAGTTATGTCTATTCCCAGTTAGAAATTATTGGTTACACTCCCACCATATCCGGTACTTGGCAACAGGTGATTTCGGGATGTGATGGGGTGGTGAATTTAGCCGGGGCGGGAATTGCCGATGAAAGATGGACACCGCAACGCAAACAGGAAATTTTAGAAAGTCGGGCTACGGCTACCCAAAAATTAGTCGAAGCGATCGCACAAGCTAATTCTAAACCTAGTGTCCTGGTTAGTGCTTCGGCGATTGGCTATTACGGAACCAGCGAAACCGCCCTATTTGATGAACATAGTCCCTCTGGACAGGATTTTTTAGCCAATGTCTGTCTAGCTTGGGAAACCTCAGCCCAACAGGTTAAGGAAACCGGAACTCGTTTAGTAATTTTAAGATTGGGGATTGTTTTAGCCATGGGGGGAGCTTTGGGAAAAATGCTAACTCCCTTTAGAATGTTTGCCGGGGGGCCATTAGGTTCGGGAGAACAGTGGTTTTCTTGGATTCATCGAGAGGATTTAGTTAATTTAATCCTATTAAGTTTAACCAATTCTCAAATCGAAGGGGTACTAAATGCCACGGCTCCCAACCCCGTTAGAATGGGGCAATTGTGTCATGCTTTAGGGGAAGTTCTCAATCGTCCGTCTTGGCTTCCGGTTCCTGATTTTGCCCTGGAAATATTATTAGGAGATGCCGCCCAAGTCATTCTCGAAGGTCAACAAGTCCTACCTAAACGTACCCTATCCTACAATTTTAATTATCAATATCCGACGGTTAAACCTGCCCTAGAAGATATTTTATCTTCTTCATAAATTGGGTATTTTTTAAACACGGATTTAAGAGAATTTCACGAATTTTAATCTGTGTTAATCTGCGTAGTCCTCTTAAATCCGTAATAGGTAAGTACCTAAACAAAATTAATTACACATCCTCTACCCTCTACCCTGTTCCCTCCCCCCCCTAGCCCCCCGTGCACGGGGGGTTTGGGGGGGCTGTTCCCTCTCTCAACTAGGTAATTTATTTTGTGCAACTACTTAATGGGTTCGGATGACATGATGAATTAACTCCCTAACAAATTCGAGGTAACTGTTCTCCACTCAACATATCAATAATCCGTTTTGCTCCTATTCTACTTTGCATAGTAACCAAAGGATTTGAAGTTTGTTTCACAAAACCAATTAAACTAGATTCGGGTATTTTTGCCTGTAAAATTGATAAGGTTTTTTCAATATCCTTCTCGGGAACAAACACCGCAAACCGTCCTTCATTAGCAACATAAACGGGATCAAATCCCAATATTTCACACGCACCTCTAACTTCTTCTAATACCTTAATAGCCGTTTCTTGAATTTCAATTTCAACTTTAGCAGCAGTAGCAATTTCATTTAACGTACTCGCTAAACCGCCCCGGGTTAAATCGCGTAAACAGTGAATTTCTATTCCCGCCTCTAATAACTCTAAAACCACATCCGCCACAGGCGCGGAATCACTTTCTATAGTCGTTTCAAATTCTAATCCTTCTCGCACCGCCATAATAGCAATCCCATGTCGCCCCAAATCCCCATTAATAATAACAGCATCCCCAGCTTTAACAGATAGGGAATTAATAGTTAAATTATGTTTAATAATTCCGATACCCGATGTATTAATAAAAATCCCATCTCCCTTACCCTTATCAACAACCTTAGTATCTCCCGTGACAATTTTAACCTGAGCTTTTTCGGCAGCTATTTTCATGGATATAATAATTTCCCATAAGGTTTGAATTGGTAAACCTTCTTCTAAAATAAAACCTACACTTAAATATAAAGGACGAGCTCCCGCCATTGCCAAATCATTAACGGTTCCATAAATTGCCATTGAACCAATATCTCCCCCTGGAAAAAATAGGGGATTCACCACATAGGAATCCGTTGTAAATGCTATTTTATTTCCGTTTAATTGTAGAGTAGCTGCATCATGTTCCACTTGATTAGAACTCCCAAAAGTAGGTAAAAACATTTTGTCAATTAATTGACGCATGAGTTTACCTCCACCCCCATGAGCGAGTAAAATATGAGGGTATTGTTGAATCGGAATCGGACAAGTTAAACTAAAATCTGGATTAGAGGTCATAGAGAGGTTATTGATAGAATTACTATCAATTCTATAATGAAATTTACGGGACTTCAAAAAATCATGAAAAGTTATTATAATTTCTCGCAAAACTTAACCACTGGTACAACATTTATTACCGTCGGTGGAGCGACTGGGGCAGGAATTTATAGCACAATTGGCGGCGTTGGACTGGTGGGAAGTTTTGGGGGAATTGGGTTAGGAATAATGCCATTAATGGGTGTGGGGGCGGTGGCGGGGGCTGCAACTTATGGGGCATTTAGAGCACTTAATCAAGGGGATGCTATTGCTTGGGGTGCAGTAGGATTAGGGGCAATTTCCGGGGTAGGAATTTCTTCAGTTGTGGGAGGAATGGGGTTAGGTTTTGCGGGAACAGGCGTCGGAACTGGTATGGGAACATTAGGGGTTTTTGGCGGAATTGTTGGCTTAGGATTATATGGAATTGCCCAATTAATTGATGCTGGCGGAAGCCCAGAAACAGCATTTCAAGCCTTTGACCGGATGGAAGAACGGATTTTAGATCAGGAATTTTATACCGCCGCGTTATTAGAAGTATTGGAACTTATTCCTGAATTTCAAGAAGAAAAATTAAACCAAAAATTCAATGATTTAGAATTAGACGAGGAATTAAAAAATCTTAAACAAAATATTCAAGATCCCCAGAAATCATCTGCTCAAAAAAATACAGAAAAACCTAATATTGAAAATCACAATCTTGTTATTCGTCCCCATTCACCAGATTTATTATGGACAGAAACACAACGTTTAGCCGGACATCAAGATTCAATTCATGCGGTGGCTTTTAGTCCTGATGGTCAAACTTTGATCAGTGCTAGTGATGATCGCAATATTCACATTTGGGACGTTAATACAATTAAGAAAAAATATACTTGGTTTATGCCCTATGAGATGTATTCCGTTGCCATTAGTCCTAATTCAGAAATAGTTGCCACGGGGAGTGTTAATGGTCGAATTACCCTCTGGAATTTTCAGACTCGACAACTGAATCGAACTTTATTGGATCTGAATTTTCCTGAAAAAAATATGGGAATTATTACGTCCCTTGTATTTAGTCCCGACAATCAAATTTTAATTAGTGGAAGTAGCGATAAAACCGTTAGACTTTGGTATTTTAAAACCGGACAATCTAAACGAATTTTGAACGGACATACTGATGGAGTTTGGTCTGTAGCTATCTGTTCTCAGAGTCAATTTGTAGCCAGTGGTAGTGCTGATCAAACCATTAGAATTTGGGATCTTAAAACCTATCAAAATCCTATGGTTTTAACCGGACATTCTAACTGGGTGACTTCGGTTTTATTCAGTCCTGATAATCAAATTTTAATCAGTGCAAGTGCTGACAATACAATTAAAGTCTGGGATTGGAAAAATCAGCAATTAATTCGGACATTAACCGGACATTCCGCCGCTATTTTTTCAATAGCTTTGAGTCCAAATAGCCAAATTTTGGCGAGTGGAAGTGTGGATAAAACGGTTAAATTATGGAATTGGAAAACCGGAGAATTATTGCAAACGCTCTCCGGTTGTTCTCCCGTTGCCTTTAGTCCCGATGGTCAACGATTAGTTAGTGGAAGTCAAAAGGGTATTTTACAACTCTGGTATCAACAATTAGGTATACCAGAATTAATCGAATTTGAACGTTATCAAAATTGGTGGCAAGTATTAGGAGTACATCCCCAGGCAACACTTAATCAAGTTAAACAAGCCTATTATCAATTAGCAAAAAAATATCATCCTGATCATAACATTAAATCAGAAGCGATCGCAGTTATGCAAAGAATTAATCACGCCTATGAGACTTTTTTAAATGAATGGAGTCAAACGTGATTTTCGAGGAGAAATTGTTACTGTTGCAGTCAGGAATACAAAAGGAATGTCTGTTTCTCTTGCAATTGAAAGTTTACCAGCATTTCGCCCACCTGCAAAATTTGGTGGAACTGGAAAAGACCCTATATGGCAAATTGATGACAGAATTAGGTATTTTATTCTATCAAATCCAGTTAATTTTAATCAATATTAAGCCTTTTCTAAAGGCGCCATTGTTAAGCCTTCTCGACTTAATTGTTGATGATATAATTCCGCTTGTTCTTGGGGGCCAACCCATACCGTAGCTTGACCTTCATAATGGACTTGATTTGTTAATTCCCAGGCGCTATCGGCGGTCATCCCAGGAATATATTTCATCAAACAATTAGAAACGTGTTCAAAGGTATTAAAATCATCGTTCAAGACAATGACTTTATAATTAGGATAGGTTTGATTAACAGTTTGACGAGAGCGAGTTGGTGCAATAGTGGGTGAACTTGCCATCCCTCTAATAGATGCTAAAATTCCCATATTCATATCAATAACCCCAATTTCAAACACAATACAAATTAAACAATAATTTTTTATCCTCTCAACCCAAACCTGAATGATTGAGGTTTTTGGAAGTGATTTAGAATCATTATACCTTAAAATGAGTATTGTGGTTGTCAATTGGTTAGAAATGATTTTAAGGACTGGTGATGATCCAGATGCAGTTGCTAATTGAGAAAATGATACAATGACTTATTATATTGCTACTGTTCATAAAGATACTGACAGTGATTATGGAGTGCAGTTTTATGATTTTCCGGGTTGTATTACTGCGGAAGAAACTATAGAAGCCACACAAATTATAGCTCAAGAAGCCTTAATAGGTCATATTAATTTAATGGTTGCTGATGGAGATGAAATTCCAGTTCCCAGTTCCCTAGAAACAATTTTAAGCGATAGTGATCATCAAGATGCGATCGCATTTTTAGTGATTCATATTCCTGATAAAACTTTCAATAGAATTAACACTTAGACTAACAAACAACAACAACCCTTAAAGTTTGCCAAAAGCTCCCCAAATTAAACCGGAAATCATCCCCCAAATACTGCCAATTCCAGCCGATACAATAATTGAACCAATTAATAAAGAAGTTGTGCCTGTTGTTGCAGAAGTATCTAAAAAATTAGCAAAACTTGTTGCGGCTAAAACTCCTAAACCTGCTCCAGAAATTGCCCCTAAAAAATTACCCCAAATTGCCCCAATAAAAGCTCCCCTTCGTCCATATAAATTTAGGGATAAAGGCAAACTGGGAGCGCCTCCAACAGTTCCAAATAACCCTCCGGCCAAACTTCCACCAATAGTTCCCACACCCGCCGCCACAATCGCCGTTGCCATTATTCTTAGGGCAATTTCCGAAGAATTTGAGGTAGAATTAATATTAGAATTAGTCTGTTCAAATTGTTGCCAACCTACGGCTAAAATCCCTAAACAAATTCCCCCTAAAGTTCCTAAATATGACCCCCAAACTCCCCCAACAAATGCCCCACGTCTTCCCCACAACCGTCCAATATGAGGTAAGGATAAAGGAGGTTTAAATAAATGCCAAACCGCACCCCAAACCATGCCCATTAAAGCCCCCCACATTAAGGTTTGACCAATTAGGGGTTCGGTGTTCCATACTCCTAAAATTAATCCGGCAATTACCGCCGCCACAAAAATCCCTGACCAGCCCCCCACAATTAACGCCAATACTCGGTTTAATCCCCCCGGTGGAGGGAGATACACACTAATTACTATCCCTATAAATGCCCCCCACATTGCCCCCACCATTAACCCGCCAATAATTGCTTCTTTTCCTTGCACAAAAGCAACAATTAGGGCAATAATTGCTGATAAAACTGACGTTCCCCACAACCCGCCTAAGACAAATCCTTCAAATATATTACCTAATAAATTTTGGAGATAAAAATTAGGAGCTTGGGGCAAAACTAAGGTTTTTTTTGCCGTTGGTTGAGCAAAAATAGAACGGTTTGGCGGAGTGAATAAAGGACGATTATTAACCGGAATAGGTTTATTATTTAAAACTCTTTTTCGTTTGCGTTTGAGGGGTTGTAAATTCTGTTTTTGTTTAACTGCTAAACGGGAAGGAAATGGGTCGCGCCCACCTAATTTTTCTGTGCGATCACACCAAGGACAATGGCTTAAATGATTACCATAACGATGTTCTGATTGTTGATTACAGGTAATTAAATTCGCTTCGGCTTCTTTTAATACTATTAACCAAGTTTTCGCATCGGGTCTAGCTTGAGGATTATTATATGCAGTTTCAAAACATTGAATAAATAATTGTTGCAATTTTGGATACAAGATTTCAAAAGGAGGAGCATAGGGCATGGGTTGATAGGGAACCTGTTTTGTGCCATAGACAAAATGACCCGCCCGCACCCTAGACTCAATGGCTGGAGGGTCGCCACTGCCTTGATAAACTCCGGAAAAGGGGTGAGTCCCTTCCATCAATAACAGAAAAATTAATACCGCCAGTCCAAACCGATCCTGTTCTGGGGTACGGTTTAAGTCCCGAAAGGCTTGTCCCTGGAGTTCTGGAGGGGTAAATTCGGCTTTTCCCACGGGACAGCGATAAATTAACCCGGTATCGGGATCTCTAACTTGAAAGGAGTCGGTATCCACCAGAGTAACTAAGGCGGTATCACTAACTAAAATATTAGATTCATTAACATCACCAATAATATATCCACTACTATGTAAATCGGCAACGGAAGCGACTAAATTACGCGCGGTACGATGGAGATATAAATAGTTAAATAAAGGCTTTTGTTCCCGGCGACTTTTAGGGGTATAAAAAATATGAATTGGGGTAGCTTTATGCACCCGGGGCATTAAATAACCGACAATTTGGCGCTTATTGTCGGTGGTATGCAGCAGGTCAACGGGCCAAGCGATCGCCGTCATTTCCGGGGAAACCATCGCCGTTGCTGGGGGATAGTTATACATGACGGTGAGTTTCTCGGCGTCTTCGTCGTTAGGTTTATGGTAGATTTTGGCAACTAAATTCGGATCTTCTAATATGCCATAGATGCGCCCTTCCCCCCCACTCCCTAGAGGGGTGTGGGTATCGAGAGTGATGGTTTGTCCGTTGAATTGGCGTTGCAGCCGCATAGCAAGTTAGGGGTAAAACCGTTGCGCTGATAAATCGTAATTTAAGCATAGCGTTTTAGGTTCGTTGTTGGGCTTTAGACCCTAGAAGAATGGGCACCAAGCCCAACAACTTGATCAAGTTTATTTCAAATTTAGAAAATTATTTAACGCGGTGACTAATTTTGGCGGCCACCGTCTAACGGTTTTCACCCAATTAATATTTTTATATCGAGCATCTAGTCCCACTACAGCTACCCAATTACTTTCCGCTTCTCCTGGTTTACCAATATCCCATAAACAGGCTGTTAGGGCGGCACGCATATCGGCAAAATTAGGATATTTACGCACTAGATTTTTCATGGTTTTTAGGGCTAATTCAGTTTCTCCTAATTGATATAATGTTAAAGCATAATTTCCCCGCGCAAAGGAATAATTTTTATCTAAATCACTGGCGGTCTGATAATCTAAAAGGGCTGCTGACCAGTTTTCTAATCCAGCTTCCGCATTGCCCCGATTATTATAAGCCACAGGATCATTAGGGTTAATTTCTAATACTTTATTATAGTCGGCGATCGCTTTTTCCCACTCTCCTAAACCTTCATAAGCCACCCCTCGGTTTAAATAGGAGTCGGGAAAACTCGGTGCTAATTCTATGGACTGATTATAGTCAGAAATCGCCGGATTTAGTTGATTTTGACTAACTCTAATATTGCCTCGATTACTCCACATCGCCGGATTTTCAGGATATTGATCAATAATTTCAGTCCAGTAGGTTTCTGCTTGGGAAAACTGACCCTTTTGAGTCGCGGTAAATGCTTGCTCAAGTAAGGTATCCAGATCAGAAGATAGGGATTGATTTTCAGCCCCTAGGGGGGTTATATTTCCCCAAGTAAAAATCAGGATACTGAAAAATAGAACTATAATTCGGTGAAACCAACGCATTTTAGGTATTAATCCGAACAGGGAATAGGGAACAGGGAATAGGGAACAGGGAATAGGGAATAGGGAATTACGAAGGGGGATAATATAGCAGTCGCCAAGGCAGGGGGAGCAGGGGAGGTAAACTCTTTCTATTACCTATTGCCTATTGCCTGTTCCGGTGTTCCCTTCAGTTGTATTATTACAAACTATTTGGGATAGCTATAGTTGAAATCCTTAACAACTTATTCATCCAAATCAATTCTCCCTTGAACTCCTTGAATAATTCGAGATAATTCATTCTTTTCATTAACAGAAATTCGGCTAGGAGAACCACTAATAATCCGTTCATAATCACGGAAAGAATCCGTAATTACCGGGCCATTCTCACTAATAGTATATTCTCTAATCCCTTTATCATGCCAGGAACCCCGCATTTTAAACACATTCAACGCCCGACACATTTCCCCACGAATTTCCACATATTGTAGCATCAAAATGGTATCGGTAATCGTTGAAATATGGGAATCCGTAATAGAATTAGACCCCATAAATTGATCGGTTGTATTGGTGAAAAATCCCGTAATTTCCTCTTGTTTAGCATAACCAGTCACCCCAATCACAAATTGACGGAAGGCGTTATTACTCACCCCTCGCGCTAAAGCTGATAAGGAATCAATCGCAATTCGATCAGGTTTAAACTCAGAAATTTCCGATTTAATAATTTGCAAATGATCTTCTAAACCAGTAGATTCAGGATAACTACATAAAATTTTCAGTAATCCTTTGCTTTCCATTTCTTCAAAATCAATTCCCCAGGAACTCGCATTTCTAAATAATTGAGATCGGGATTCTTCATAGGCAAATAACAGAGCTCGTTGACCATTTCTACAGGCATTTTCCAGAAAAATACTAACTAATAAAGTTTTACCTGTTCCCGTGGCTCCGGTCGCCAGAATAATCGAATCTTTGAAGAAACCACCCCCACACATTTTGTCCAGGGTTGTATTCCCAGAAGAAACCCTAACATTAGACGAGCGTTGGGTAAGTCGCATCGCACCCAAGGGAAAAATACTAATTCCATCATTAGTAATCGTAAACGGATATTCCCCTTTCATGTGGGTTGTTCCCCGTAATTTCAGAATTTCCGCCGTGCGCCGACGTCGTTCTCCTTCTAAAGCATTTCTCAAAATTACGACATTATCGGAGACAAATTCTTCCACCCCAAACCGAGCCACGGGGCCATATTCAGCCTCTCGTTCCGTTGTCATAATCGTAGTGGCTCCCACCTGTTTCAGTCGCGCCACCAGTCGAAAAATCTCCCGTCTCACCACTCCAGCACCATCATATTGTTGGAAGACAGCCGTTACTGAATCAATTGATACTCGTCTAGCTTTATATTTACGAATAGCATATTGAATCCGTTCAATTAATGCAGATAGGTCAAAATTTCCGACTATATCCTGTCCTTCTGGGTCGGGAGAAGCATCTAAGATAAATAGTTTCCCTTCATCAATTAATTTTTGCAGATCCCATCCAAAACTAGAAGCGTTTTTAATAATATCTGTGGGTGATTCTTCAAAGGTAATAAAAATCCCTGGTTCATCAAAATAGACAATTCCGTTGTAGAGAAAGTGAACTGCAAATAAGGTTTTTCCGGTACCTGACGTTCCGCTAACTAGAGTAGCTCTAGCAATAGGCATTCCCCCATGACTAATATCATCAAATCCCTCTATCATGGTGCGGATTTTTTGCACCCCGGTTAGTTTGCGTTCATTACTTTCGATATCCTGAGAACTTTCAGTCATAAATTTTAAATTTTAAAAAACGTAGCTGATAATAATGCTACATTTACCACAAAATCTGGAACATTGACACTCCCCCGCCAAGCCAACCTACAAAGGCGGGAGATGGGGTGATCAAATTGAGAAACTATTGTATAGGGGTAAATACCGGAACTTGAGGGATTTTCTTTCGTGCATTGGTTGATACGCCTTGGTTGAGAGAACATCTTGACTTATGTATTTGTTAACAAACGTTAGCAAAAAAGTATCGGCTAGTTTCATTCATCCATTAGTTCTTCGTAAAGAAGATCAAGCCCAATTAAGACTTTTTCGCGATCGGACAGATCCCCAATAATTTTCCGCACCGGGGGAGGTAAAATTTTGGAGAGGGTAGGGGTTGCCAAAATTTTGTCTTCCTCCGCCAGTTGAGGATTTTTAAGCACATCAATCACTTTTAAGGCATAAACCCCTTGAAATTCCTGTTCTAAGATGTCTTTCAGGGTTTTTAACGCCCTGACTGAATTAGGCGTATTTCCAGCCACATAGAGTTTAAGGACATAAGTTTTTTGGAGAGGGCTCATAGATTTTTAGGGGTTAATAAGTAACATCCACTTAGTCTGCTAGGGTGAGAATCTCCACACCTGTTTCTGTAACCGCAACGGTATGTTCAAATTGGGCGGAGAGTTTTTGATCCTTGGTGATAGCCGTCCAACCATCTTCTAGGACTTTGGCTTCCCAAGTCCCTTCATTAATCATGGGTTCGATGGTAAAGACCATCCCCGGACGTAGACGTTTTCCTTTTCCCCGTTTTCCATAGTGGGGAATTTGGGGGGCGGTATGAAATACCGTATTCACCCCATGACCGACAAAATCCCGGACGACGGAAAAGCCCTGGGCTTCGGCATATTCTTGAATAGCTGCCCCAATATCCCCCACCCGTCCATCGGGTTTAACGGCTTCAATTCCTCGCCTTAAACATTCTTCTGTGACTTCGACTAATTTTTGGGCAATGGCCGAAGGCGTCCCCACAAAAAAGGTGCGAGACACATCACCATAATAGCCGTCTAGGATGGGGGTAACATCGACATTGATAATATCCCCGTCTTTGAGAATCTGTTTGGCGTTGGGGATACCATGACAGATGACTTCATTAACGCTGGTACAGATTGATTTGGGGAATCCATGATAGCCCAATGGGGCACTGCGAGCGCCATGTTCCTGTGTCCAGCTTTCGGCTTCATCGTTGAGTTCTAGGGTGCTCACCCCAGGTTTAATCATCGGTTCGAGATAATTTAACAGTTGCACCGCCAGACGTCCGGCTTGGCGCATTTTTTCGATTTCTCGACTGGATAAAAGAACAATTGTTTCACTGCCCATTTGTTTGTTAAAAATCTGGATGTGTCTCGCAGGTTATCAGCGTTTCTACTACGATATCATAAAAATAACCACAAATACTAATCAACGTGGAAATGATAAATAATTTCACCGTTTGATTTTTGTTCAAATTTGCCATTTAACTCTTGAGATTTTTTATCTAAAAATAATTTAGATTCGAGTCGGGATAAATGGGTATATTGAGCTAATTTTTGGATACTAATTTCCCCTCCTTGAACTTTAACTAAATGCCAAAAGATAGAACTAATCCGTCGAGAACGAGCTTGATTTTTTTGACGGCGTTCTTGATACCATTCCCATGCGACCCATCCCCCAATTCCCAAGGAAGGTAAACCTAAAATTAATCCCCCTAAAATAATACTGAGTCTACCATCAGCAGTTGAATTAGGACTCATTAATTCCGTGGCGATCGCTAATAAACAACCCATTCCCACCGGAACTAATAAACTCGCTGTGATTACCTTCAGGAACTGCATCGTTTTTCCTCCCCACCGAGAGAGCGTGGAACACCATTAAAGCCGCATTAGCGGGGGGAACACAGGGAGCAGGGGGAGCAAACTATTGCCTATTGCCTGTTGCCTGTTCCCTTTTCTGTGTCTCCTAATCCGTATTGCGTATTGCTTCAATTAACCGGGAATAGTAGAAGCTAGTCCCGATCATAGTTTGTCGTTGAATCGAAAAACCATTGTCACTAAAAATTTTAACAATATTCGCTTCTTTATGTTGGTAAGCACGAGTAGTTTTACTCGGCCCTGGGAATAATTCCCCAACTTTTTTGAGTATAGTTAATGCTAAGGTTTTAGGAGCAAAACTCAAAATTACCCGTGATTCGGCTAGGGCACACAGATGAGAAATCATCTCAGGAATTTGATTTTGGGGATAATGAATCAAAACATCCAAACAAATCACCGTATGATAGCGACCTTGTAGGGTTTCTAAATCCTGGGCTGTGAAGCTGAGTTTCTGGATCACGTTCAGGCGGTCTTTTGCCCGATAATAGGCTTCAGCAACCATTTTTTCGGAAATATCACTACCGTAGACGATGGCTCCGGCCTCTGCTAAGGGAATACTCAAACTACCCACCCCACATCCCGCGTCACAGATGCTTAAACCCGGCAGGTTACCATCGGCTTTTAACCACTCTAAGACTTGATCAACGGTTTGTTGATGTCCTTGACGGATATCAAGTTGCACCTTATTCACTTGACCGTCACCGTAGATGCGTCTCCACCGATCAAATCCTGTGCTATTAAAATAATCCCGAACTACGGTTTTCTCGTCTGCTACACTCATGGGTTTGTTTGAAATTAATTCCGTCCAAACCTTGATTGTAAGGTATACGGGAGCAGAGGGGACAGTGGGAGCAGGGGAGGCAGGGGAGGCAGTGGGAGCAGGGGGAGTAAACTATTACCCATTACCCATTACCCATTACCCATTACCCATTACCCATTACCCATTAATTACCCAAAGGATTTGCCGTTTATTGAACGCGGACGTCGATGACTGTACCGTTGAAGTTGTAGTTTTTGCCGTCAAGTTCAACGGTAGTACCCACTTTGATTTTAATATTGCCTAAAACTGGGCCATTTTCGGTGATTTGACCTTTTCCTTCTAAGGTTAAAAGCAAATTATTATTAAATAGATTATCGGCGGTGGGGTCAGGTAGGGCTTTTAATGTGCCATCCGGTTGAGTCACGGGGATAATTCTGGGTAAAAAATTGACTTTATTCAAAGTAACTTGACCATAGGGTTGATTCCGAATAATTAAGTTAGTTTTTTCTCCGGTTTTGAATAATTCTTTGGCGTTACTGCTTTTGAGTCCTACCACCAAAACATCTATGGTCACGGGGCGGGTTGTCACACCGACTTGAGCCACTGAACCCGATGTGCCTGGATAAAAGAAAATCCCAAACAGCACCAGTAAAATTACTAAAGCTGCACCGAAATCGAGAATGCTAATCCTACCAAAGAGACGACCTTGAGAATCTAAAATTTTCATAGAACAAATGCACAATAAGTTTTACAAAGGATTGAACCTTGTCGATTGACACCAAACCTGTATTAGAGGGAAAAATTCAAGGAAACAGCGACAAACAGAACAACCCACAGTCAAGTTATAGCAGGGAACACCGGAACACCGGAACAGCCCCCCCAAACCCCCCGTGCACGGGGGGCTTGGGGGGGAGGGAACACCGGGGGAAAACACTTTACCGTCTGGGTTCCAAGATCCGTCTGGTGTCTTAACTGCCTTGGCGGTTGCTATACCATCAAAAATTTTAAATTTAAAGGCGATTAAGAAGCCAAAATAGAGGTAAAGATTCTCGTTTAATCTCCAAAGATAACATCAATCTGGATTTTGTCTTCTACAATACCTCTGGCCCCTAGCACCCGAAATCTCAACCCCAAAAATCGCCTACAAGGTTGCCAGAGTTAGAGTAAACGGCAAAATTAGGTAAGACATCCACTAAAAATACCAATATGCTGGTAGTAGGAAAGGGTGTTACCCCCCAGGTATTTCAACCCTTTTCTTTGATCATTAGCCCAGTTTACCCAAAACCGAGTCCCAAACCTGATTCCACTCAGTACCAACCCCAATCAGCCTTCTATGTTTATTCCCTCAGTCTATCAAGCGATTAACCGCTATCCCCTCACCACAACACCGGAAACCCCTGTATCCGAGGTGATTTTGTTGATGAGTAGTACCCATTCTAGTTGTATTTTTGTGATTGAAGCGGATGATAGTGTCAATCAAAAGCCAACGATTATCGGAATTTTTACAGAACAAGATATTATTCAGCTTAATTCTATTGGAGATACATTGCGAGGATTTCCAATTTCTCAAATTATGATTCGGTCATTTCTCACGGTGAAAGAATCGGAGGTTGATGATATATTTACCCTGATGGGAATATTAGAAAAACATCAAATTCAACAGCTTCCAGTTGTTGATGATCAAGGAAAATTAGTCGGGGTCATTAGTCCTAAAATTATTCTAAAACTCTCTTTAAGAGATTCAGAAGCTAGAAAAATAGCTAGATATTTACCCTCTGTTTCTGAAGAAATTTCTACAGAATTATCTGATAACTCGGATTTGGTGTTACCTGAATATCATCCCAGTTGCCAACAACTTATGGATCATCTTTTTATTCCCGATCATTTAATTAAACTGAATCAACTTGCTCCTATTGCCGCTGCTAAAATTGTGCCGACATCGGGGGAGACAACTCTACGAGAATTAACGGAATTAATGTTTAACTATGGTGTGGATGAAATTGTAATTACAGAAACCTCTCCTTCTAATTCTAAGTTAACAGGGGATCAGATTTATAGAACACAATCTCAATATAAATGGGTGGGTGTTGTGACTTCCCATGACATTATTTCCATGCAGGCATTGGGCTTGGATCTAAAAACTGTAAAAGCAATTACGATTTGTAATACTCCGCCTTTGGTTTTGCGATCGCAGGTTTCCCTCAAAACGGCATTAAACTTAATGAGAAAATATTATTATCAACTGCCCATAATTTTAGTGGATGATCATAATAATCCCGTCACCCTCATCTCCCCTAAAAACCTATTGTTGCAAGTTCTCCAACCCAAATCAATGCACAATACCCTATTAAGTTGGCAGCATCAATTTCAGCAGGTATTAAAAGCAACTCCATCTTCTCCTGAGTCCTTGCCTTTACCCTCAAATCATCCAGTTACGAAACCTTTAAAATCAAATCTGGAAGGAATTTATCATTGGAACTTAAAAACGAATAAAATTTTATATTCTTCCCAATGGAAAGCCATGTTAGGATATCAAGATCATGAGATTAAAAATACCCGAGAAGAATGGTTAAGTCGGATTCATCCTCAAGATTTGAAACTGGTTAAAGTCGCTCTAAAAGATTATTTTTCCAAGAAAAATAGTGAATATATTATAGAATATCGTATCCGGTGTAAAGACGGTCAATATAAATCTGTACGCAGTCAAGGTCAGGGGTTTTGGAGTGAACAAGGGGAACCTTTGCACTTGATTGGGACTCAAATTGATCTAGCATCTGATCACTTAGAAAAAACTCCATCCTTGAATGGTAATTATCCCATTGATGATCCGATTCAGCAATTAAAATCTATTGTGTTTAAAACCGATAGTCAAGGAAATTTTATATTTTTAAATCCCGCCTGGACGCAGTTAACGGGATTAACCATAGAAAATAGCTTAGGGACATCATTTGTAAATTATATTTATTCTCAAGATCGGACAAAAGTTAGCGAATGGTTTGAATCCTTAATGTTAGGTCGTCCCAAAACGGAACAACTTGATGTCCGAATGTTAGTGTTTAATCTTAAAGAGAAGGAAGGGGGCGAAAAGTCTTCTCAACCTGCAACTCGCCAGGTTTTAATTTCAGGTCAATTAATTTTAGATAAACACAAACATATTTTAGGAGTTTTAGGAACATTAAATGATATTGCGGAACAGTTTAAAGAGTTAAATTATCTCAGAGAAAGAGAAAGACTAATTCATCAATTCTACAAAATTACTATTAGTAATAATACGGATTTTAAAACTCGAATTAGTGCGATCTTGAGTTTGGGTTGTCATCGGTTTGGTATGGATATTGGTCTACTGGGAAAAGTTTTTGCCGACCGATATGAAGTGATTTCTTCCTATCTTGCTGATGATTTTCCTTTTGGATTTGCCAAGGGCGATACCTTAGCCATTGAACAAACCTTTGAATGGGAATCCTTAAAAACAGAGGATGTTGTTTGTTTAGAATCAATTAAACAATCACCTTGGAAAGACCATCCTGCCTATCAAACCCGACGTTTAGAAGCCTATATTGGTATTCGGGTGATGGTGGGGGGAAGGGTCTATGGAACTTTGAGTTTTATGAGTCGCAATTCCCGCGCCCCATTTCAAGAATTGGATTTAGAAATTATGGAATTAATGGCAAATTATATTGGCAATGAAATTGCTAGGGATCATTCTCAAGAAATTCTCCAACAACAAAATCAACATTTATTATTACTCAAAGAAATTACCCATAAGGTTCGTTCTAAATTAGATACGCAAGAGATTTTTCAAACTACTGCTACGCAAATTGGTAGAATTTTTGGGGTAAATCGTTGTTCAATTTATACCTATCGATCTGACCCTTATGCCCATTTATCTTGTGTGGCAGAATATCTGGAATCCGGTTATGATTCTACCTTGAATTTTGAAATTTCTGTAAGTTATAATCCCTATATTGAAAAACTCTTAGCTGAAGATCAAGCGATCGCTTCGGTGGATGTTTTTACCGAACCTTTATTAGAATCCTCTACCCCGATATGTCGGCGCATGGGGTTAAAATCAATGTTAGCGGTTCGGACTTCCTATCAAGGAGATGCTAACGGTATTATGATGCTGCATCAATGCGATAAAATGCGGCAATGGATACCCGAAGAAATTGAATTTTTAGAAGATGTTGCCAATCAAGTTGGTTTAACCTTAGCCCAGGCTAAACTATTAGAAGCAGAGGTTAAAAATCGTCAACAATTAGCTGAACAAAATAAAGATTTAGAAGAAGCTAGATTAGCCGCAGAAGTGGCGAGTCGGGCGAAAAGTGAATTTCTTGCCACTATGAGTCACGAAATCCGTACTCCGATGAATGCAGTAATTGGGATGACGGGGTTACTATTGGATATGAATTTAACCCCGGAACAATTAGATTTTGTCGAAACCATTCGCACCAGTGGCGATGCTTTATTAACGATTATTAATGATATTTTAGACTTTTCTAAGATTGAATCAGGTAAATTAGACTTAGAAACTAATCCGTTTAAACTGCGAGATTGTTTAGAAGAATCCCTAGATTTACTTTCAGGAAAAGCCGCAGAAAAAGGTCTGGAAATTGCCTATTTAATTGAACCTTCTACCCCTCAAATTATTTTGGGCGATGTGACCCGACTCCGCCAAGTTTTAGTGAATTTACTCAGTAATGCGGTGAAGTTTACCGCCCAGGGAGAGGTGGTAGTTTCGGTAAAAGCTTCCGAGGTTACTAATCTTCCAATTAACCTGAATACTGCCCCAACAATAGCTCATAAAATTTATGATATTCAGTTTGCGGTTAAGGATACCGGAATTGGGATTCCTGCCGATCGGATGGATCGTTTATTTAAAGCCTTTTCTCAGGTCGATGCTTCCACTTCTCGTCAGTATGGAGGCACGGGTTTAGGATTAGCTATTAGTCAACGGTTATGTGAAATGATGGGGGGACAAATGTGGGTGGTGAGTCGATCTCAATCCAATTCTTATACTGACAATCAATCTTTTATTTCGACAATAACTGGCAATCCTCCCGATGATTTTGTTAAGGAATTTGAGTTAGATGCAGGTTCAACTTTTTACTTTACTATTCGAGTGGAAGCAATTACAAAAATTGAAGCCAATGAACTTTCCGGTTTCCTGGTGGGTAAGAGATTATTAATTGTGGAAAATCATGGAATTAATCAAACGGTTTTAATTCGTCAAGCTAAATCTTGGGGCATGATTCCTATTTCGGTTAAAACCGGACATGAAGCCTTAAATGTGTTAAAAAATAATCCTGATTTTGATTTGATTATTTTAGGCATGAATTTGGCTGATGTTGATGGGATTAATTTAGCTAAACGGATTCGAGATTGGGAACGAAGCCGCGCGGAAATATTCCCAGAACAGAAACCAATTAATATTACATTCTTTAATTATGTGGTTAATACCGATTTGGTGAAACAGGTAGAACACAGTAATATTAATTGTGCTGGGTTTATTAATAAACCTTTGAAACAATCACAGTTTTATAATACTTTACTTCAGGTTTTGGGTGAAGCTATAGAGGAGGCGATTAAACCCTCTACCCAATCAGCATCATCCCATTGGTTATCTATTGTTCCTACGAATAGTTTAAAAATTCTTCTAGCTGAAGATCATGTTGTTAACCAAAAAGTGGCAATTCAAATGTTACAAAGATTGGGATATCGTGCTGATATTGCCGGAAATGGATTAGAGGTTTTAGAAGCTTTAAACCGACAATATTATGATGTGATTTTGATGGATGTTCAAATGCCCTTAATGGATGGTTTAGAAACCTCTCGGCGGATCTGTGAAGAATATGCCGATCGCCCTAATAAACCTTGGATTATTGCGATGACCGCTAATGCTATGCAAGGCGATCGAGAAATGTGTTTAGTCGCTGGTATGAATGATTATATTACTAAACCTGTGCGTCGGGAAGAACTGGCTAAAGCCATCTCCCAATGTCAACCAATTGAGAATAGTAATGGTCATCAAACCTTAGAGGATTTATCGGATTTTGGCAGTAACGGCTATTCTAATTTATCTTCGGAATCTCTGGTTAATTCTAATGGTAATATTCCAGAATCTTCGGCAATTGATCAACAAGTATTAGAAAATTTAAGGGAATATGATGATGAAGATGATCCCTTTGTCAATACCTTAATTCAGGATTATTTAGCCGATACTCCCCAAAAAATTACCCAAATTCAAACGGCGATCAAAACCCAAGATATCCAAGGGTTAAAAGAAGCCTCCCATACCCTAAAATCCAGTAGTGCTCAATTAGGAGCCCTGACTTTTTCCCAGTTGTGCAAGGAGTTAGAATATATGGGACGGGCAGGAATGGCCGCAGAAAATGGCACAAGTTTGGAATGTTTTACATCGGGAAAAGCCGCGACTGGGTTATCTAAAATGGAAACGGAATGGTTACGAGTCAAAGCAACTTTAGAACAGGAATTATCTAAGGAAACCGTGAATATACATAATTAATAATTGTTGATTTTTTGCTCTCAACTATTGACGTTTTCTTGTTAATTATTTAGAATAAATTATGAGGAAAAAAATTAAATTTTAAGTATGATTCCTGTGATTTTGGCTGGCGGAAAAGGTGAACGGTTTTGGCCCCTAAGTCGGAAACATCGACCCAAACAATTTTTGAGTTTAGATGGTAGTGGGATTAGTTTATTGCAAGCTACCGCCGAACGGTTATTACCTTTAACCGAAAGTTGGGAGGGTTTATGGGTCGTAACTTCTGCTTTATTGGAGTCGGGAGTTCAAACTCAATTACCCCAATTACCCCACCCGAATATTTTAGCAGAACCCGAAGGACGAGACACCGCCGCTGCCCTAACCTGGACAACTTTAGAAGTAGCAAAACGTTACGGGGAAGACGCGGTAATTGGGTTCTTTCCGGCGGATCATTGGATTGCGGAACCGGAAAAGTTTCGCCAAACTTTAAAGGCGGCGGAGGTATTAGCAAAAACCCAAGATGTGATTGTTACTTTGGGGGTAAAACCCACATATCCTTCCACTGGATATGGTTATATTGAACAGGGGGAAGAAATTGGAATCTTTGATGGATTTCCCGCTTATAAAGTGGCTCGTTTTACTGAAAAACCCAATCGAGAAACGGCAGAAAATTTCTTAGAAACCGGGAGATTTAGTTGGAATGGTGGAATTTTTGTATTTCGTGTCGGTGTGGTTTTAGCAGAATTAAAAACATATCTTCCTGAGTTAGTTAGCGCCTTAGAATTGAAAGGAAAAGACGCTTATCCTGAGTTGAAAAAAATTAGTATTGATTACGCCTTAATGGAAAAAACCCAGAAAGCCTGTGTTTTACCCGTTGAATTTGGCTGGGATGATTTAGGGGATTGGAATGGGTTAGAACGATTATTAGGGGGAGATAAACCTAACGTAGAATTGGTTAAACATATTGGTTTAGATACGAAAGGCACAATTTTATTTAGTTCCAGTGATGAAGATGTGGTTGTAACTTTAGGGATTGAGGATTTAGTGATTGTGCGGGATGGAAATGTCACCCTTATTGCTAAAAAAGATCGAACTCAAGATATTAAACAGGTGTTAAAAACCCTAGGAGATGATCCAGAATTTCAGGAACTCTTGTAATCAGAGAAATTTGTATTAACAATAACCATTTGGGAGAGATGGCGATGGCAAACGTCAATGATGTAACTGATGATAGACATTAGCTTTGTGGGATGGAAAAAGACTAGCACAGTGATTGATTTTTGTGATCACTGTGGCTTTGTCCTTTTGATCTGGTGTAGCGAGATCTGTTTCAAAATGTTGGGTTGAGTCAATCACCCAAATATTCCCAAAAGTAGAAATCAATTTCAGAAAATAGGAAGAAACTGAAAAGAAAAGTCTACACTAAAGAAAAGCGTTATTCTTCTGCATCAGGTTAATCTTATGTCAGAATCTCCGAAATCCATTGCCCAACACTACCATGAACGCACGAAATATGACCCTGAAACCCTAGGGTTAAAAGGTCAGACCTTGGACTGGGAAAAACAGCCCATTCCCTTCAAAGAGTATAAAATCGGTACAGTCTTTGATCTTAAACCCTACCTGCGGGACACAGACGAAGCCGTATCTAGTGATCCTAAAATCCGACTTTGGCAGCGTTTATCCCATTTGTTGCTGCATAGTTATGGTTTAACGGCAAAACTCCCCACGGTGGCGGGAGTCCATTATCTGAGGGCGGCACCTTCGGCGGGTGGTTTGTATCCTGCGGAAATTTATTTGATTTCCAGGGGGACGGCAATTTTATCGCCGGGTTTATATCATTACCAAGCCCAAACCCATGCTTTAGTTCAATTTTGGGAAAATCAAGTTTGGCCTGATTTACGAAATGCTTGTTTTTGGCATCCAGCATTAGAAAATACCCATTTAGCATTGATAACAACGGCGGTTTTTTTCCGTTCTTCTTGGCGCTATCAAGATCGAGCTTATCGGCGAATTTGTTTAGATACGGGTCATTTATTAGGTAATATTGAATTAATGGCGGCGATGAATGATTATCGACCCCATTTAATCGGAGGATTTGGGGATGATATTCTGAATCAATTGTTATATTTGGATACGGATGCTGAAGGAGCGATCGCGGTTTTAGCCTTAGCAGATTTATTAGAAATCAATGAAAATTTACCGATTTCAAGAACAGCTTTACCCTCGGAAACTCATATAGATTACCCTAATATTCCCGATGGAAAACTGCTGGCTTATTTACATAAATCTACTAAGTTAGAAACAGATTCTTCGGGAAGTCAAGGTTGGAAACTCCTAGAAACTGACGGAATATTAGAAGATAAATATAATTTTCCGTTTTGCACAAAAATTTCAACGGTGACAAGTTCAATTGATTGGGGTAAAAATTTATCAGGTTTAGAAAAAACTATTTTAAAACGGAGGTCTACAAGAGGTTACACTGGGGCAGAATTAATGTTAAATGAACTTCTAGCCCTTTTAGATTTTACCTATCAACCTTACCATTATATTCATCAGGGATTAGATGGTTCTCCAGATTATTTTGATTTGAGTTTAATTGAAACGTTTATTGCGGTTTCTGGAGTCTCTGGTTTAGAG
>Ga0208358_1000172_pt1 | contig 23812 bp, 20 predicted proteins | sample LakMenEpi10Aug09_FD_150685 | JGI IMG/M metagenome (GOLD analysis project Ga0208358, IMG submission 150685) | Freshwater microbial communities from Lake Mendota, WI - 10AUG2009 deep hole epilimnion (SPAdes) | ecosystem: Environmental > Aquatic > Freshwater > Lake > Epilimnion/Euphotic zone ... | reverse complement strand
TGCGCCCGCAGGGATTCGAACCCCGAACCTTCTGATCCGTAGTCAGATGCTCTATCCGTTGAGCTACGGGCGCAAAGTAAAGCGTTGGAAAGTCTATCGATTTATCAGGATGTGCCCAAACTTATTAACCGCTTCCAATCAACTTCTTTTACACGCGGCTTTCCAGCCAATTCACCAGAAATCACTTCAGATGCGTTGATTTTTTCCCACCCTACTTGATCTATAACCTCATGGCCTGATTTCAATAATCCTTCAACACCGGTTGAGTTTTTTGGCTCCTTTAAGTTTTCAATAATCAGATCTACTACATCAGATGAATCACTTTTGTTTGTGCCAATTACACCGACTGGTCCGCGCTTTGCCCAACCTGTCACATATATATTGTGTTCAACATGACCTGCAATATTTGCTATCCGGCCATTTTCAATCTTTATGCCAGGATACTCAATTGCATCATAGCCAATTGCTGTAACTACTAAACCTGTTTTGATTGTAAAAGTCTTATCTGTTGCCACAACTTTTCCATCTTTAACTTCATTGATGGTAAATATAACTTCCTCAACTTTACCGCTGCCCTTTATCTCTTTTGGAGCTGCTAAAAATTTAATATTAAGTTTTCTATCGACACCTTTTTTGCTGTGTTCTGCGATTAAACGCATTGCCTCGAGATTATTCCTTAAATCTTTTTCAACTTCACCCATTTGATCAACACGAATTACTGCTTGATTAATCTGATCAGAATCTATGTAAACATCGGTATTTTCTAATTTTGGTAGATCTCGTAGCTCTGGAGCGGTAAATGCAGCGTGCTCTGGTCCACGCCTGCCGCAGATATAAACATTTCTTACTTTGCTAGCTTTAAAGATTTCAAGTGCGTGGAATGCGGTATCAGTTGGTTCTAATTCAGATGGATCAAGTGCCAGCATTCTGGCAATATCCATCGCCACATTTCCAGCACCTATAACCACAGCGGTATCGGTACTTAAATCAACTGAGACATTTGTAAAATCAGGGTGGGCGTTATACCAAGGAACAAAATCAGCTGCAGAGATGCAATTACTTAACTCTTCACCCGGAATGCCTAATTTACGCCCAATTGTAGATCCAGTTGCTAATACAACCGCATCGTAGGTTTCACGTAGATCTTTTAAAGATATGTCTTTGCCTAACTCAACATTTGCAAATAACCTAAAACCACTTTCTTTTGCGATCTTTTCAAAAACCTTTGAAACTGTCTTGATTTTTGGATGATCTGGAGCAACACCACTTCTAACTAATCCCCAAGGTGTAGGCAGGCGTTCGATCATATCTATGGCAAATGTGATCTCATCATCTTGTGCCTTTTGTAGCGCTTGGGCTGTGAAGTAACCTGCAGGACCTGCGCCCACAATAGCTATTTTGTATTGCTTCATAAGTTAAAGCCTATCGTGAATAGATATATTTAATTAATTACAGTTTGTTAGGTTCTATAGTCATTTTGCGACCAATACCATTTTTAAACATATCTACTGCCTTAACAAAATCATCTAACCCAAAGCGGTGGCTAATCATTACATCTGGTTTTAAAATTCCAGATGCAAGAAGGTCACCAGCACGATCAAAGCTATGTAGTACCGCCATTGATCCTGCAATTGTAATTTCTTTGTTGTAGATCCAAAATGGATCGATTTCAATCCGAGTGCCAAGATTTGCAACACCAAATTGTAAGAAGGTTCCACCAGGCATAGTTCGCTTAATTGCATCTTGGATTGCGGCTTTATTTCCGGTGCAATCAATTACAACATCCCAACCATGTTCAGTTTCAAACTCATCTGCAGAGGTTGCAACTTGTGTAATACCTAATTTTTTAGCAGTTTCTAATCGCTCTTTGTTTATATCAACCATAGATACTGAAGCTGCGCCATTGCGTCTTGCTAACTCCATCATCATTAAACCCATAGTGCCAGAGCCATAAATTAAATAATTAGATCCTGGAATACGTGGCAGCACGTCATAGCCGCGGACTGCGCAAGAAAGTGGCTCAATAAGTCCGGCATCTTTAACATCGATCTCAGGTGGTAACAGGTAAAGGTTTTTTACTGGTGCTGCCACAAATTGTGCAGCTCCTCCTGGCTTTGTAACACCAATTGCATTCCAGTTAAGGCAAAGATTTCCACGGGCTCGCTTGCAGTAAAAGCATTCACCACAAAATAGTGATGGATCAGCTGCTACTAATTGGCCAACCTTAAACTCTGTAACTTTCTTTCCAACCTCAATAATCTTTCCACTAAATTCATGGCCAGGAATAATTGGCAGACTTGGGGCAAACTCGCCCTCTAAAATATGAAGATCAGTTCCACAAATTCCTGATGCAGCAACTTCAATAATTACTTCTCGGTCTTGGCAAATTGGATCGGCTACGGTTTCAATTGAAATCTGATCAATACCTGTGATTACGGCTGCCTTCATTTTGCTCTACTTTCTATAAATAGTTGAATTAAGAGTAATACAAATACAGGTTATGTTAAATGGCGGAGACGAGAGGATTTGAACCTCCGAAACCCTTTAGGGGTTAACCTCATTAGCAGTGAGGCGCACTAGACCGGGCTATGCGACGTCTCCAAGTGGTGAGTGAAGTTTACAGGCAGTTACCATGCTTTATTACCGGCATATCAACGGTATTTTGTATGCCAGAGTTATCTTTAAAACTTGATAACTATTTTATGAGCACTCTTATCGCTTCGTAGCGCCTCTAACGCTTTGCCGTACTCCTCTATTGAGAAGCGATGGGTAATCAAGCCATCTGTTTTTAATCGACCAGACTCAAATGCTGCCAATGTAGCTGGGAAGGTATCAATCTCTGCAAATGAACCTTGAATTCTTATCTCGCGATGAAATACATCAAATGCGTTTATTCGAAAAGTTTCATCTGGCTCAGCCACACCATAAACCATAAATGTTCCACCACTTCGTGTTAGTGGCACACATATTTCTGCCACCTCCATTGAACCAGTAGCTTCAACCACAATGTCATAACCACTTGGCGATGCTGCTAGTAAATCTGCTTTAGTTTTTGCAACATTATTTCTATCCATTAGGTAGGTTTTATCTGCGCCTAATTTTTTTGCTGCATCTAATTTAAATTTAGTTGAACCAGCAACTGTCACCGATGCTGCTCCTGAGGTTGCCATTAATTGCGCTAGTAGTTGACCAGTTGGCCCTGCTCCAAATATTAACGCACTACTTCCGGCTTTAATATTTAACATCTGCGCACCGTGCATGGCACATGCTGCTGGCTCTGCAAAAATGGCAACATCTGGCGATAAATTTCCTACTGCAAATACTAAATCCTGGGTTGCAATCATGTATTCAGCAAATGAACCTGGCCAGTTTGTACCTAGCCCTTTGCGATTATGGCAAAGAATTGGTTTACCTTCGCGGCAAAATTCACAGTCACCACAACTAACAACTGGGTTTACAGTTACGCGTTGACCAACTTTAAACTTATCAACACCACTACCTAGCGCAGCAACAGTTCCAACCATTTCATGGCCTGGGATAAGTGGAAACTCTGCTAAAAAATCACCCTCATGAATATGTAAGTCAGTTCCACAGACACCAGCTAGCTCAATTTTAATTAATACTTCACCAGCTTTTGGCTCCGGAGTTGGAATCTCCTTTATGGTGTAGTTTTTTGCTGATTCATAGACAACTGCTTTCATGAACTCTCCAAGCTTAAATTGTTAGATAGTGAAAGTATTTCACTTATGCTCAGTAAATTGCAATAGATCAAAATTACTATTAACTAAATCTGATTAGAACTTTAATTTGACCTCCGGCAATTGCGGTATCAAATGCTTTTTGAGCCTGTTCCTTTGGAAATACTGCCGTTACAAACTCATTAGCTTTAAATGAGCTCTGACCGATGATTTTAATTGAGTCTTGATAATCCACAGGTAAGTATGTAGCAGATCCTTGAATTCTGATCTGATGATCTTGAATTATTGGCAGTGGAATACTCACATCTTTTGTTGGTACACCAACAATTACTACAGTTCCAGATTTATCAGCCATCTTTATTGCTTGCGTAACTGTTTGCTGAATTGCAACACAATCAAATACCACATCTACACTCTGACCAAAATCATTACGGACATCATCAGACAATGATGGACTTGCAGCATCAAACACTGAATCAGCACCCAATCGCTTTGCTAATTCCCGCTTTGATTCAAGTAGGTCTGTCATGACTATTTTCTTTGCGTTAAAAAACTTTGCAGCATAAAGTGTTAGCAAACCAATTGTTCCGCAACCTAGGATTGCTACAGTTTTACCAGTTAGATCCTTACTGCCAATAAAAGATAGTTTTACCGCATGTACTGGTGTTGATAGTGGTTCAATTAGTGCTGCAGCCTCATCTGAAAATGAATCTGGTACTTTATGAAACCTTGTAGCTGGCAAGCTCCAATACTCAGCCATTCCACCTTGGGAGTAACCACAACCAAAGAATTTTAAATTTTCACATAGATTTTCCTGCCCACTGTTGCAATTCTTGCAATTCCAACATGGAAGATCTGGTTCAACTGTTACTCGATCGCCAACCTTAAATCCACTTACATCCGGTGCGATTTCTCGAATTACCCCTACAACCTCATGTCCTGGTAGATAAGGAATTGGCACAAATGGATGATGTCCTTGAACTGCATGAATATCAGAACCACAAACCCCAGTAACTAAAGTTTGGGCCAAAATTTCACCTGACTTAAGCACAGGCTTATCAACCTCTTGAAAGGTAACGGTATTAACACTTGTTGCTACTAAGCGCTGCATTTTTTCCTCTGATCCTGAGAGTTGTAGTTGAATGTTAGTCATTTGATCTAGCTATGGGAAGGGATCAATTTATAGCCAATATCACCAACTTTTTAATAAAGATATCAAGTGATAAATTGGCTTAGTTAAATAATCTATTAAGGGCAGATAATTTATGCCCTAGAAGTAGGCTAATAGTATGAATTCGGCGAGTAACTCAAGTAATAATGAAGAGTTGTCGGAGATAAGAACGCATGATATTCCAAGTGCAGATGCAATGAGTGAATTCATGAAACAAGGCTGGGCGCCATCACCACTTTCTGGAATTAATCCGCACCCATCAATTCCTTTTACAAAGTTAAGGCGTGAAAAGATATCGAAGAAATATCCAGGAGTTAGACTAGTTTTTCCAGCTGGATCATTAAAGGTTAGAAGTAATGACACAGATTATCCATTTCGTGCCCACTCGGCCTTTAGTTGGTTTACTGGAATTATTGCACCAGATGCGGTGGCTGACTCAGTATTAGTAATGGAACCAATTAACAATGGTCATGAGCCGCTGTTATTTGTTCATCCAAGATCAGTTCGCGATAGTGATGAGTTTTATAAAAACACCCGCTATGGTGAGTTTTGGGTTGGCAGAAGAATGAGTCTTGAAGAAACTCAATATAAATATGAGATTAAAGTAAATCATATCGAATCTATTGGACAACACTTTTTAGATAAAAAGGAAACTTTAATTATTCGCGGTGAAGATAAAACAATAGATGATTTAGTTTTGGAAAATACCGAAGGTGAAAAAGAGTTTTTAAACTACACATCCCTAATGCGAATGGTTAAAGATGCGTATGAAATAGATGAGATGCAAAAAGCTGTTGATGCATCGGTGCGTGGCTTTGCAGATATGGTCAGAGTATTTCCTGCTGCCACATCAGTTGCCAGGGGAGAGCGAATAATTGAGTCAGCTTTCTACGGTAGAGCTCGGCTTGAAGGTAATGAGCCTGGTTACTCAAGCATTGTTGCAGCAGGATCTCATGCATGTGTATTGCACTGGATTAAAAATAATGGTGATGTGTTACCTGGTGATTTAGTTTTAATTGATGCTGGAGTTGAGGTTGATTCACACTACACCGCAGATATAACTAGAACCTTTCCAGTAAGTGGCAAATTCACTAAAGCGCAGCGAGATATCTACATGATTGTTTTTAAGGCTCAAAGTGCTGGAATTGCAGCGATAAAGCCAGGTGCTAAATTTAAAGATATTCACGCAGCGTGTATGGCGGAGATTGCAAAGGGTGCATTTGAGTTAGGTGTATTGCCTATAAGTATTGAAGAATCATTAAAGCCAGAATTTGGATTACATAGAAGATGGCAATTTCATGGCTCTGGCCATCACTTAGGAATTGATGTTCATGATTGTGCTCACGCTAGAAAAGAAGAGTATTCAGATGCAAATTTAGAAGCGGGCATGATTTTAACTGTTGAGCCAGGTTTTTATATTCAACCAGATGACACATTATTTCCAGAAGAGTATCGGGGGATTGGAATAAGAATTGAGGATGATATTTTAGTAACACAATCTGGTGCCAAGATATTATCTAATGCGCTGCCTCGACACCCAGATGAAGTTGAAGTTTACATGGCTAAACTTCTAAAGCCTTAATTCTTAATTATTTTTTACTTTTTAATCCACGACTTATAACAGTAGTAATAAATGAGATTATTAATGATGCCCAAAGTGCTGACCAAAAATCATTAACATCTAATCGATCACTCCACCTTGCAGTTAGCATCAACATGGCAGCATTAACAACTAATGCAAATAAGCCAAGTGAAAGTAGTACTGCAGGTAAAGTTAGTAACTTAATAATTGAACCTAAAACTGTATTTATTACACCAAAGAGTAATGCCACCCAAAGATAGCTCCAGGCCCCACCATTTACGGTTATTCCAGATACCAACGCTGTTGCTGCCCAAAAGCCTAATGCGGCTGCAATTAAGCGGATAATTAAAATCATCTACTAAACAATACCTTCGCGCTTTCGAATTTTAGATCCAAGCCATCTAACTGGATCATATTTCTCATCAACAACTCGTTCCTTCATTGGAATAATGGCATTATCGGTAATTTTGATATGTTCTGGACAAACTTCAGTACAACATTTTGTAATGTTACACATACCAAGTCCATGCTCGGCTTGTGCTTTTTTCTTGCGATTTTTTAAGATATCAAGTGGGTGCATATCCAGCTCTGCAATCCGGATAAAAAATCTTGGGCCAGCAAATGACTTCTTATTCTCTTCATGATCACGAATTACATGGCAGGTGTCTTGGCATAGGAAACACTCAATACATTTTCTAAACTCTTGGCTTCGCTCAACATCAACCTGTGCCATGCGTGCCTGTCCTGGCTTTAAATCAGCTGGTGGTGTGAAGGATTCAACCTCCATTGCTTTCTTATAGTTGAAAGAAACATCAGTTACTAAATCCTTTATAACTGGAAATGCTCTAAGTGGAGTTACAGTAATTGTTTCACCCTCAGCAAAGTTTGCAACCTGGGTCATACATGCAAGACGTGGCTTACCGTTAATCTCCATTGAACATGAACCACACTTACCGGCTTTGCAATTCCATCTAACTGCTAAATCACCCATTTGAGTTGCTTGAACTCGATGAATTACATCAAGTACTACTTCGCCCTCATTGGCTTCGACCTCAACATCTTTTAGGCCACCGGTTTTACCATCTCCGCGCCAGATTTTTAATTTAATTTTTTTACTCATTATCTGCCACCCTTTGCCATCTCATCTGCGCTCATATATTTTTCCAACTCATGGATATCAAATAGGTCAAAGAGTTCCTTTGGCATAAATGGTAGTCCTTGTTGTTTAACTACTACCTCTTTGCCATTAAAAGATGTGATGTTATTTAGCGAGCGCCACTTTGGATCCATCTTTGGAAAATCATCGCGGGTATGCCCACCACGAGATTCCTCGCGAACAATTGCAGATTTGGCAGTGCTTTCTGCCACCAACAACATATTATCTAGATCAAATGAAAGATGAAATCCTGGGTTAAATAATCGATCACCCTCGACTGAGACATTTTCAATCCGTTTTCTAATATCTGCAATTTTTGTTATTGCATCTGCAAGCTCTTGTTTGGTTCTAATAATTCCAACTAGGTTGTGGGTGATCTCCTGTAGCTCCTGATGCAAGGTATATGGATTCTCACCACCGGTACGTTTAAATGGTGCTGCAATTTTCTCAGCTGCTGCCTTAATTGTGGTTTCAGAGACTTTAACTGGCGTATTTTGTTTTACATAATTACTAGCGCCAACACCAGCACGGCGACCAAAAACTAAAAGATCAGATAGTGAGTTTCCACCTAAACGATTTGAACCATGCATGCCACCTGCTACCTCACCTGCGGCAAATAATCCTGGCACTCCAACAGCTGCTGCGGTATCTGGTTCAACCTCAACGCCACCCATTACATAGTGACATGTTGGTCCAACCTCCATCGCTTCTTTAGTTATATCAACTCCAGCTAATTCATAAAATTGATGCCACATAGATGGCAGACGCTTTTTAATAACTTCAGCAGTTAAACGCTTTGATACATCTAAATAAACCCCACCATGAGGTGATCCTCTACCGGCTTTAACCTCAGAGTTAATTGCTCTGGCAACTTCATCTCTTGGTAGTAGCTCTGGCGGCCTGCGATTATTATCTTGATCGATATACCAACGATCTGCTTCCTCTTCATTATCGGCATACTTATCTTTAAATACATCTGGAATGTATTTAAACATAAATCTTTCACCTAAATTATTGGTTAATACTCCACCCTCACCACGAACTGATTCAGTTACTAAAATTCCACGAACAGATGGTGGCCAAACCATTCCAGTTGGATGAAATTGTAAAAACTCCATATCAACTAAGTTTCCACCAGCTTTTAATGCCAGTGCGTGACCATCTCCTGTGCCTTCCCAAGAGTTAGAGGTGATCTTAAATGTTTTACCAACACCACCAGTTGCAAGTACTACCGCTTGAGCTTCAAACAACAGCTCAACACCATCTTCACGGCGGTAACCGTAGACACCTGCTACTTTTCCATTTTCTTTTAATACATCTGTAACTGTTACCTCAGCAAATACTTTGATATAACTTTCAGCATCACCAAACTCTTTTTTATCAGCCTGTTGCATTGCAACAATTTTTTGTTGCATAGTCCTAATTAATTCAAGGCCGGTGCGATCACCAACGTGAGCAAGACGTGGGTATTCATGACCGCCAAAGTTACGTTGTGAAATCTTTCCTTCATCAGTGCGATCAAATAACGCACCCCAAAGCTCTAGCTCCCAAACCCGATCTGGGGATTCTTTAGCGTGTAGCTCTGCCATTCGATAATGATTTAAAAACTTTCCACCTCGCATGGTGTCTCTAAAATGCACTTTCCAACCATCATTTTCATTGACATTACCCATTGATGCTGCCACACCACCTTCTGCCATTACGGTGTGAGCTTTGCCAAATAATGATTTACAAATAATTGCTACCCGAAGCCCGGCACTTCTAGCCTCAACTGCTGCCCTTAGCCCTGCACCACCGGCGCCAATTACCACGACATCGTAGTTGTGGCGTTGCATCGCAATCTTCTCACTCATATTAATTAATCCCGATTTTCTTTAGAAGAAGTAGTAGTTGGTAATGGCACCGCTTGCCACCTGGCGAACGTAAAAATCAGTGAAGGCAACACCAAATAGTGATACCCAGGCAAAGTTTGGATGGTAATGATTTAAACGTGAAACAACTGTCCAAGCTTTGTATCGAACTGGGTGCTTTGAAAAATTCTTTAGCCGGCCACCAATTGTGTGACGGCAGGTGTGACAAGAGGCGGAGTAGAGCCAAAGTAATGTGGCATTTAGTAGTAACACTAATGTGCCAACACTCATGTGCCCCCACTCACCTTCTTCATTTTTAAATGCAATTATTGCGTCATAAGTTAAAATAACATTTAAAACTAAGCCGGCGTAGAAAAACCACCTATGGCCATTTTGTAAAATTAGTGGCGCTCTGGTTTCACCAGTGTATTTCTTATGTGGTTCTGCCACCGCACATGCTGGTGGTGACATCCAAAAAGAACGGTAGTAGGCCTTGCGGTAGTAGTAGCAAGTTAATCTAAAACCTAATGGAAAAATTAAAATAAATAATGCAGGTGATATTAAAAACCCAAAAAGAGTAATGCTGCCAATTGGTGTTCCAAAGTGGGCAGCACCTTCCACGCAAACAGTAGATAAACATGGTGAATAAAATGGTGAGATTAATGGTTCGGCAAAGTAATGTTTATTTTCAAATGCTCTAAAGGTTGCATAAATAACAAATGCAATTAAAACTGAAAATGTCATTAATGGTTGTAGCCACCAACGATCTGTCCGCAGTGTTCGATCTGAAATTAAGGCCCGGCCTTGGGAGAAAACACCAGTTTTTTCTTTTCCAGAATCTATTAAGGCCACGGGGTTAGTTTGCTCTTACCTAAGAATTAAGGCTAGGTGAGAGTGTGCTGAATGAATATGAAATCAGCCACAACTGAAAAAATCTTAAGAATTCTGGCGGAGGGCGTGGGATTTGAACCCACGAAGGTTTCCCTTGCCGGTTTTCAAGACCGGTGCACTCGGCCACTATGCGAGCCCTCCGTGGACAAACTTACCCGCTATGCGAGATTGGCCAAAATTTAAGGCTTACTTATTCGGGTAGTGCTAGCAATCGCTCAATTACCTTTGCCACACCATCTTCTTGATGGACATCAGTTTGAAACTTTGCATACTTCATAAGATCAGGATGCCCATCTGCCATAGCCCATGATCTACTCGCCCAAGAAAGCATTGAAAAGTCATTTGGGTTATCACCAAAAGTCACACAATCATCAGCAGTTAAACCATGGCGGGCTGCAATCTTAGAAAGCGTTGAACCCTTACTAACACCAAAGGCTGAAATCTCTAAAAGTGAATCAGTTGAATTTGAATGAGTTGGGGTTGCAACACCATCTAATACTTTAGTTGCAATCTCTAACATCTGATCAGAGGTGAACTCACCATCGCTACATTTAGCTAACATCTTTAATGAGGGTGTAGTAATTATCTCCTCAATTTTTTCAACACCTGCAACATCTTTACCAACATCCCACTTTGGGCTGTAACGATGCTCGCGATGAAATTCCTCACCAACTTCTAGCGCAAAAGAAATTGGTGGAATCGCTTCTCTTAATCTTTTAACAGCTTCTAACTGATCTGCAACTAGAAATGGCCACTCTTCTAAAGTTCTTTCATTAAGAAAGTCATAAAGTAGGGCGCCGTTTGCACATATACCCATTCCGTAATCAAAATTCTTCTTAATCTCAACCATCCATCTAATTGGGCGGCCAGTTACAAAATAGATATGAATTCCTGCTTTATAAGCTTGGGTAAAAGCTATCTTGGTACGCTCTGAAATAAATCCATAATTTGCAACAATGGTGCCATCTAAATCTGTGCCAATTAACTTCGGCCTTTTACCAGTTACAGGTTTTAAAACACTCACGCTGGAACCAAGGTATCTTTTCCAAGAAATGGAATCAATACCGCTGGCACCTTAACACTGCCATCTTTTTGTTGGTGGTTTTCTAAAATAGCAACAATGGTTCTAGGTACTGCAACTAATGTGCCATTTAATGTCGCAACTGGCTTAGTAGCGCCATCTTCTTTGTATCTAATATTTAATCTTCTAGCTTGGAATTGAGTGCAATTTGATGTACTAGTTACCTCGCGATACTCACCTTGGGTAGGCACCCAAGCCTCAATATCAAACTTTCTAACTGCACTTGCACCAAGATCTGCAGATGCCACATCAATTACTCGGTATGGCAGCTCTAGTGACGTGAAAAATTCCTTTTCCCAATTTAATAATCTGCTGTGTTCTGCTTTTGCATCTTCTGGCTTACAGAATGTAAACATCTCAACTTTTTCAAATTGGTGAACACGAATAATTCCTCGAGTATCTTTTCCGTAACTCCCTGCTTCTCTTCTAAAACATGGTGAGTACCCGGTGTATCTAATTGGAAGTGATTCTAAAACTTCATCCATGTGATACGCAGCTAGTGGTACTTCAGAGGTGCCAACTAAATAAAGTTCATCTTCGGCTAGGTGGTAAACATTTTCTGCAGCTTGTCCTAAAAATCCAGTTCCCTCCATGGCAGCAGGTTTTACTAAAACTGGTGGAATCATTGGAATGAAACCACTTTTTACCGCAAGTGAAATTGCATAATTAACTAATGCCAGCTCTAACAATGCACCAACTCCAGTTAAGTAATATGAACGAGCTCCAGCTACCTTTGCTCCTCGCTCAGTATCAATAGCTTTTAGTATTTTCCCAAGCTCAACATGATCCTTTGGTTCAAATCCTTCAGCTTTAAAATCTCTTGGTGTCCCAATCTTTTCAATAATTTTAAAATCAGCCTCACCACCAATAGGAGCATCTGGATCGATTAGATTTGAAATACCAAGTGATAACTTGTGGGCAATCTCTTCAGCGCTAGCACGCTTACTATCTGCAGCTTTTACATCTTGGGCTAATTGTTTAGCACTCTCTAATAAAGTGTTTTTCTCATCCCCTTTTGCAGCACCAACTGATTTAGATAAAATATTTTGCTTAGCTCGCAAGCTTTCAAATTCAGAGATCGCACTTCGACGTAGATCATCTGCCGCTAGTAACTTATCAACTAACTCAGGATCTTCACCCCGAACCTTTTGTGATGCACGAAATAGTTCTGGGTTCTCACGTAGCTGTTTTAAATCAATCATATGTTCCTAGCCTACCTACCTAATTGCTTGGGGATAGGAACCTAGAAAACGAATATCTTCACAGATTGCTTTGAGCCCAGCCAGGGTATCTGCGACAGCTTTATCTTTGATGTGGCCTTCAGCATCAATTATGAAGTGATAGTGGCCTAACTCCATTCCAGTTGGCCTAGATTGAATAAAGGTTAAGTTAACCTGATTTTTTGCAAAGACATTTAATATCTCAAGCAGAGCACCGGCATGATCGATTGCGATAAAGACTGCTAATGAGGTGCGATCTTTTCCGGTTGGAGCTGGAATATCTCCAGGCTTTTCTACCATCACAAATCTTGTTACTGCAGATTTATTATCGCCGATATCGGAGGCAATAATTGATAATTGATAATTTTTAGCTGCAACCGATGCTGCAATTGCTGCCTCATACTCCTTCTTTATTAAACCTTTTGCAGCAGCTGCAGTTGATGTGGTCTCAATAATTGTGGCGTTAGGATAATTTTTAGCAATATATGTTCGACATTGTGACTCAGCGTGAGGATGAGTAGCAATAGCTTTAATATCTTTTGGATCAGTACCAGCAAGTGCCATCAAACTAAACTCAACTGGCAATGTGATCTCACCAGTTATTACTAACGGCTCACCAATTGCTAACTCATCTAAGGTTCTTGCTACGACCCCTTCTACTGAGTTTTCAATTGGCACTAAAGCTTTTTGGCACTCACCTTTTCTAATTGCATCTAAGGTGGCAGTTACATTTGCATACGCAGTTAGCTGATCAGATTTATCTGCAATTTTAAGTAAGGCCGCCTCAGTAAAGGTGCCGGCAGGTCCAAGGTAGGCGTACTTAATTGACATGGCTTAAGAGTAGCCGAGTGCCTTGCGTGCTTGGGATGGATAATCGGTAATCACCGCATCAGCGCCTAGTTTTTCACAAAATTTTAGATCAGATTGATCATTTACTGTCCAGATATAAAGCTTGCCACCATTTTTCTTAATCTTATTGCCAAGATTTGGATTTTTCTTAAGTAGATTGAGATTTACCGCATAGATAGATGTGGGGTTAAGTTTGGCATATAGCAAATTATTAATTAGTAATCCGGATTGATAAATATCTTTTTGCAAAACTCTATTGCGCAAAGTAGCAAGAAGTGAAAAAGAGATTGCAGTAATTTTAATACCGCTATCTCGGATCTCATTCTTATGCTGCAGCAGTAGTTCGCTAACTAGGCGTTCGATTCTGCCACCAGTTGGTACTGGATGTTTAAACTCTAAAAATAAATCTTTTTTATTTTCAATTGCTAACTTAAGTAATTGATCAAAACGATATGGATCAACAGCTGCGGCTAATTGAGCATAAGTAGTTTTGGCAATAGTTAAGTTTGCTTTAGAAAGCCGGCTGGTATTTTTATCGTGATAACAAATCACCTGGTTATCTTTTGTAAGTCGAAGATCGCACTCAAGGCCATCGGCTTTTTGGGCAATAGCTGCTTCATATGCGCCCCTAGATCCCTCTAGAAACTCTCCGCTGGCACCCCGGTGGGCAATGATCAACATTTACTTTTCACCCCATTTATTACCTACATATACTGAGTAAATATCATTTACCCAAATATGTGGTGAGATTGGCTCTATGACCTGGCAGTTTAACTCCTTTGCGCAAACCGATCTTGGTTTGGTGCGCGAGGGCAATGAAGATTCGGCATTAATTAGTGAAAATTTAATTGCGGTAGCAGATGGAATGGGTGGGCATGCCGGCGGTGAGGTGGCCTCAGCAATTGCAATTAATAGTTTGGTAGAGCTGCTTTCAGTATTAGATAGCACAGAGATTGATTTAGATTCAAAGGATGATTTATTTGTAAATATCACCCACCAGATCGATGCCAAAATATTACAAAGTTCAAAAGATGATCCTGAACTATCTGGCATGGGCACAACTTTGACTGCTTTAAATATATCTGAAAATAATGTTGGCTTACTACATGTTGGTGATTCCAGATGTTATCGGTATCGCGATAAAAAACTAGAGCAATTAAGTATTGATCACACGGTAATGCAAGAGTTAATCGATCAAGGCCGGCTTTCTCCTGATGAGGTGGCAAGTCATCCACAGCGTTCATTGCTAACTCAAGCACTAATGGGAGATAGTGGAATTACTCCAATACTTATTAATTTCCAGATTAAAAGTGGTGATAAATTCTTACTTTGTAGTGATGGTTTATCAAATGTTTTATCAAATTATGAGATTATAAAAATTATCGAAGCAAATAGTGATGAACAAGTAATACCAGCGTTAATTGCTGCGGTTAAAGAAAAGGGCGCACCAGATAACATCACAATAATCTGGTCTGGTTTAAGTGATGCCGGTAAAAAAGTAAGTGTCAAAAAAATTGGGGCAGCTAATGAATAACCCAGTTACTAAATTATCTGATGGCAGATATAACTTAGGTGAAATGATCGGTACTGGCGGAATGGCCGATGTTTATCTTGGTTTTGATAATCGACTAAAGCGCGAGGTTGCAATAAAAGTATTACGCCGTGACCTAGCTAAAGATCCAGCATTTGTCGCTAGATTCCGTAAGGAAGCATTGGCTGCTGGTGGTTTAAATCATCCTGGAATCGTTGCAGTTTATGACTCTGGAGAAGAAAATGATTCACCTTTTATTGTTATGGAATTGATAAGTGGAGTCACACTAAGACAATTAATGCAAAGTGAAGATATTTCTCTTTATAAATCCTTAGAAATTATTAAGGGAATTTTACAAGCACTTGATTACTCACATAAGCAGGGAATTATTCATCGAGATATTAAACCTGGAAATATTATGATTACCGATTCTGGTGATATCAAGGTGATGGATTTTGGTATTGCACGAGCAACAGATGATAACGGTGCCACAATGACTAATACTTGGAATGTTGTTGGTACTGCGCAATATTTATCACCTGAGCAAGCAACTGGTGAAGTTGCAGATGGCAGAAGTGATCTTTACTCACTTGGTTGCTTGATGTATGAATTGTTAACTGGCAAGCCACCATTTACTGGTGACACCCCAGTTTCTGTTGCCTATCAACATGTTTCAGCACCAATAATTAAGCCTTCGCAAGTTAAGCCTGGTTTAGATATAAATCTAGATCGAATGTTAGAGGTAGTTTTATCTAAGAATCCAAATAGTAGATATCAAGATGCAGCTGCAATGTTGGATGATTTAGATCGTGTAATTAAAGGTGAGCCAGTAACTACAAAAATTAAAAAGGTTATGCCTCGGCGTAAATTGTTCACATACATAGCGTTAACATCATCTTTTGTTGCACTGTTAATCTTTGGCTATTTTGCTACCTCATCAAATGAGGTTGCACTTAAGGTGCCAAATGTAGTTGGGTTAACTGAAGAGGAAGCTAGAGGATTACTAAAGCAATTCAATGTAAATATTGAACGGGCACCAGATGGCAAGATTCCAATTAATCGAGTGGCATCCCAACTACCCCTAGCATCTAGTGATGCGGTCTCTGGCAGCTCAGTTACTTTAACTATCTCAGATGGACCTGGAAATACCTCAGTTCCAATTGATTTAATTGGATTATCGCTAGAAGAGGCAAGGATTCGATTAGCAGCTGTTGGAATTTTGATTTCGCAAACTGTTGCTGTTGATTCAGATCAAGCACCTGGTGTGGTTTTAAATGTTAACCCTTCCCCTGGAACATTAGTAACAGCTGGAAGTGGTGTAGTACTTGAGATTGCATCTGGAAATATTAAGGTGCCTTCATTAATTGGGTTAAATGAAATTGATGCTAAAACAATTTTAACTCAAGCTGGATTTCTAATTAGAGAGCTCATTGCCTTTGATGCAACAAAGCCAATCAACACAGTGTTGTCCCAAGCGCCAGAATCAGGCACAACTAAGTTAATTGGAAGTGTTGTAACAATTACAATTAATAAAAATTAAGATTTTATAACGACTGGAGTTAAACCTTCACTTCGCTTGCGAGCGCCATCATCACCACAGATTTCAAGCCAATTACCAATCATCTGATATCCATGTTCGGTTAACACTGACTCGGGATGAAACTGCACGCCACAGATTGGTAAAGTTTTATGTTGAATTGCCATAATCACACCAGAGTCAGTACTACCTGTTACCTCAATTTCATCTGGCAGTGTCTGCTTTTCAATTGCAAGTGAGTGATACCTAGTTGCAGTAAATGGGGTTGGGATATCGGCTAAAACTGATTTGTTATTGTGATTAACAACTGAAGTCTTGCCATGTAGTAATTCTGGAGCTCTTGAGACTGTGGCGCCATATGCAACTGCTATTACTTGATGTCCTAAACAAACTCCCAGCAATGGAATCTGTTTTTGCGCGCAATACTTAACTAACTCAACACTTACACCGGCTGCCTCTGGTGTTCCAGGTCCAGGTGAGATTAAAACACCATCATAATTATCAGCATCACTTACTTTAAGTTGATCATTACGAACTACCGTGCACTCCGCCCCTAATTGCTGCAAGTATTGAACTAGGTTAAATACAAAGGAGTCATAATTATCGACTACTAGGATTTTGCGCTTTTGGGTGCTCATGGCCCAATTGTGTAGTAATCTGCCACCATGCCGAAGTCAAAATTGCGCGAAAAGGTCAAACGTAAGCGAAAAGCAGCTGCTTCCGTAGCTCCTGAAGTGATCCAGCCAAGCGCTGTTGAAAGCCCAAAATGGCTAGTCCCAGTGATGCTGGCTAACTTTTTAATCGGTCTGCTTTGGATCGTAATCTTCTACATCAGCTCAACTGCCTACCCAATCCCAGGTATTGGTGCTTGGAATATGGTTGTTGGTTTTGGCTTTGTCGGGGTTGGATTTACTTTAGCCACCCGCTGGCGTTAATTACACCCTTGTAATTCTCCACACAGTGGATAAGTGTTGTGGATAAGTATTTAACGCTTTCCCTGCCCTTCTGACCTACCCTTAAGCCGTGCTCGCATTCATCGCCTATCTCTTAACTGCAATTGCAGTTGGGATTTTCTCGTTAAGAGCTTTCACACTTTATAAAAAAATATCAGCTGGTCAACCAGATAAAACTCGCTCTGGCGATAAAGCTTTACGATTTAAAAATATGTTACGTGAAGTGTTCACTCATACCAAGATGCTTAATTTTACTGTGACCGGTGTTGCACATTGGTTTGTAATGATTGGATTTTTTGCACTCCTTGGCACATTAATAACTGCCTACGGACAATTAATTAATCCTTCCTGGGTATTGCCAGTAATTGGTCACTTTGTTGGATATGAATTTTTTGCAGAATTAATTGCCGCCTTAACTGGAGTTGGCATTGTTGCTTTAATTGGAATTAGACAAGCTACTAGGATTTTTAGAAAGAATAGAGCATCTAGATTTTATGGCTCTGGAAACTTTAAAGCTTATTATGTTGAGGCTACTATTTTAGTAATTGTTTTTTGTGTAATCGCACTGCGCGGCCTAGAGGGTGCGCTAGCTGATGTTAATAGTTGGAGTTTTCACTTTGCAATTTCATACCCTGCGGTAGTTTTCTTTAGTAATTACTCAGTTACACAAATTGAAAATCTTATTCAGATTATTGCATTTATAAAAATTACTACCTCTATGGTTTGGTTTATTGTTGTTGGTTTGAATTTAAATATGGGTATTGCATGGCATAGATTTTTAGCATTTTTTAATATTTACTTTAAGAAGTATCCAAATGAGCAAAATGCACTAGGTGCTCTACCGCCAATGATCTCCCATGGACATGAGATTAATTTTGAGGATCCAAAAGAAGATGATGTCTTTGGTATTGGAAGTACAGCTGATATTTCTTGGAAGGGCTTACTTGATATGGCCACCTGCACTGAGTGCGGTAGATGCCAGTCGCAATGTCCAGCCTGGCACACTGAAAAACCACTCTCACCTAAGTTATTGATAATGGCAATGCGTGATCACGCACTTGCCAAAATTGGCACCGATAAAGCACAAGACAAACTAGTTGGTTCTGCGCATGAGAATGCGATTTCACTTGATGTGCTCTGGTCCTGCACAACATGTGGTGCTTGTGTTGAAGAGTGCCCGGTAGATATTGAACATGTTGATCACATTGTAAATATGCGAAGGTTTCAAGTATTAGTTGAATCTGAATTTCCAACTGAGTTGGGAAATACTTTCCGTAATTTAGAAAAGGCTGGCAACCCTTGGGGAGCTAACCGGGCAGATAGAGATGCTTGGATTAAAGAGGTTGATTTTCCAATTACAGTAATCGAATCTGTTATTCCAGATGATGTTGAGTATTTGTTTTGGGTTGGTTGTGCTGGTGCTTATGAAGAGCGGGCTAAGAAAACTACCAAAGCTGTGGCAGAACTTTTATATATGTCAGGGGTTAAGTTTGGTGTGCTAGGAAAGAAAGAGACTTGTACTGGAGATCCTGCCAGAAGAAGTGGTAATGAATTTTTGTATCAGATTTTATCTAGAGAAAATATTGAAACTTTGCAAGAAACATTTGGTACTCGCGGGGTTAAGAAGGTTGTTGTTACCTGTCCACACTGCTTTACAACTATTGGTCGAGATTACAAACAGCAAGGTTTTGAGTTACAAATGGTTCACCATACGCAATTACTAAACCAATTAGTTAAAGAGGGAAGATTAAAACCAATTGCACCAGCTGCAGCTGATGCAAAAAAACTTACCTATCATGATCCTTGTTACCTAGGCCGACATAATCAAATTTATGAACCACCACGTGAGTTATTAGAGTCTGCTGGAGTTGAGGTAAGTGAGATGCCAAGAAATCAGGAGCGATCATTTTGTTGTGGCGCAGGTGGTGGTCGAATGTGGATGGAAGAAAAAATTGGTAGTCGAATTAATTTAAATCGAGTAGATGAGGCGATTGCAACGGGGGCTGAAGAGGTAGCGGTTGGCTGTCCGTTTTGCCGAGTAATGATTTCAGATGGCATGGTGGCTAAGGAAAGCTCAGTTGAGGTCTTAGATGTCGCCCAGATTATGCTTAGAAGCGTCAAAAGATCGGGCTAAAACCCAATCTATTCACAGTTAATACTCAGGATAGTAGATAATTATTACCTTACGAGGTGATGCCAAATGACCGCTCTTAAAGAAAGAGTTGAAAGCCAGATCAGTAACTCTGATCAGTTGAGCCAAAATACCCAACGTATTTTAGTTGTGGATGATGAAAATAGTATTAGTGAACTAATTGCCACTAGCTTAAAGTTTGTTGGCTTTGATGTTCGCACTGCAAGCTCTGGTGCACAGGCGCTACAGATTGCTCAAGAGTTTAAACCACATGCATTAATTCTTGATGTGATGTTGCCAGACCAAAATGGCTTTGAGGTTTGTCGCCAAATTAGAAGTGAAGGACAAAATATTGGCGTCTTGTTTTTAACTGCTAAGGATTCAGTTGAAGATAAAATCGCAGGCTTAACTATTGGTGGCGATGATTATGTAACTAAGCCATTCTCATTAGAAGAGTTAGTAGCAAGACTTCGCGCCCTACTTCGTAGAACTGGTGCAACTGAGGTTTTAGCTGATGAAGAAAAAATTAGATTTGCCGACCTTGAGTTAGATGAAGCAACTCATGAGGTTAAGCGAGCTGGAAAGTTAATAGATCTTTCTCCTACTGAGTTTTTACTACTTCGTTACTTAATGATTAATGCCGACCGAGTAGTTAGTAAATCTCAGATTTTAGATCATGTTTGGCAATATGATTTCAGAGGCGATATGGGGATTGTGGAGACATATGTTTCCTACCTACGCAAAAAGATTGATATCTTCCAACCGCCGCTAATTCATACCGTTCGTGGAGTGGGATATCGGCTTAGGTTGCCAGCAAGTAAGTAATTGATCACAATTACCTAATGAACTCTCCCCTAAGTCGGGTGCGAACTCCGCTTTCGCTATGGAGTTTGCGTAACCGACTTATCTTGGCATCAGTTTTTCTAGCAAGTTGTGCAATTGCTGCCTCAGATTTTGCTGCAAATACCGCACTTCGTTCTTATTTAATATCGCAGGTAGATAGTCAATTAGTAAATATCTCTACCGGTTCACTGGAGCGATTAGATCGCGCAGGAATTGCACCGCAACGAGAAATTCTAGAAAATCGCTCACCTTTTAGAATCTTGCAACCACTAAGTGGTGTTCCGACCTCAACCTCTTTAACTTTACTTGATATGGATGGAACTCTTGTTGGCCAAATAGGTGGTGAGCTTGGTGGAAAAGCATTTGCGGTAACTGGTATGAAAGTAAGCCAAGTGTTGAAATATAAAAACAAACCATTCACAATTGAAGGTGTTGATGGTAATCCTGATGTGCGGGCATTAGCTTTAGTTTTACCTACCGGCATGGGTAGTGTAATTGTTGCCAACTCTTTAGAAGAGGTTGATAAAACATTAAGCCAATTAAGGTTTTTATTTTTTATCTTAGGATTAATTGCAATATTGGCAACTGGATTAATTTCAAGATGGATAGTGGCAATTGGCTTAAAGCCATTAGAGAAAGTGGAGGAAACAGCTGAAGCTATTGCTTCCGGAGATCTATCTGCTCGCCTACCTGCAGCAAAGCCTGATACTGAGGTTGGTCGGTTAACTACCGCACTTAACACCATGCTTGGCCGGATTGAACAATCATTTTCAGTTAAAGTTGAAAGTGAAAACAAATTACGTAGATTCGTAGCAGATGCCTCTCATGAGCTTCGCACCCCACTTACTGCAATTCGCGGCTTTGCTGAATTACACCGGCAAGGTGCGGTAGTTGGTGAAGAAAAAACTAAAGAGTTAATTAATAGAATCGAAGGTGAATCGATTCGAATGAGCAGCCTTGTTGAAGACTTACTACTGCTTGCAAGATTAGATCAGGCAAGGCAGTTAGATTCTGAGCCAGTTGATTTAAATACTTTAATTACTGAGGTTGTTGCCTCAGCTAAGGCTGCTGGGCCAAATCATCCAATTTCATTAAATCTTCCACAAGAAGAGTTGTTTGTATTAGGGGATTCAAGAAGAATTCACCAGGTAGTTGCAAACCTATTAGCAAATGCGCGCACTCATACTCCTGCGGGTACCAATATAAGTATCACGGCTAAAGCGGATTTAAATCAGACCACAATTGAAGTTTCCGATAATGGGCCAGGGTTAGCTGTAGCTGATCAAGAGCGAATCTTTGAAAGATTTTATCGAGCAGATCCATCCCGAGTTCGAAGCAGTGGTGAAGGAAGCGGACTTGGATTATCAATTGTTGATGCAGTTATGAAAGCTCATGGTGGATATGTATCGGTAAAGTCTGAACTTGGAAATGGTTCAACTTTTACATTGCACTTTTTAAATCAGGAGTAATTACTCAATCTTGCTTTGGTGAAAATTTAAATAGGATTTTGATGGTGTTGGACCGCGTTGACCTTGGTACCTAGAACCATATAGCGCAGAACCATATGGATGCTCAGCTGCTGAAGATAATTTGATTAAACAAAGTTGACCGATTTTCATACCAGGAAATAATTTAACTGGCAGATTTGCTACATTAGATAATTCAAGTGTTATGTGTCCAGAAAAGCCAGGATCAATAAATCCTGCTGTGGAGTGAGTAAGTAAACCTAATCTTCCAAGAGAAGATTTTCCTTCTAATCTTCCAGCAATATCATCTGGCAAGGTAATAACTTCATAGGTACTAGCTAAAACAAACTCACCTGGATGTAATATAAAAAACTCATCTGCTGCAACTGCTACTTCGCGAGTTAAATCTGGTTGTTCAATTGATGGATCAATTACCGAATACTTATGATTTTCAAAAACTCTAAAAAAACGATCCAGGCGCACATCAACACTTGAAGGTTGGACCATTGCTTCAGTAAATGGCTCTACCTTTACCCGGCCAGATGAGATCTCAGCCTTTATATCCCGATCACTTAGCAACACAATGAGCGACCCTACCCTTAAAGTTATCTAATCGTTAGGAAAACCTACTGGCGGGTATTGATTAAGTTACTGGTCAGTAGCATGCTTATCCCATGAGCCACTACATAGCTAACCTGCGAGATATTGAGTTTTGCCTATTTGATTTATTAGAGCGCGAATCAATTTTAGGTAAATCAATTTATAAAGATTTAGATCGCGAAACTGCCATGGGGATGCTCGAAGAGGTTAAGCGCATGTCAGAAAATGACTTAGCTGCCAGCTTTGTAGATAGTGATCGAAAAGGTGTGGAGTTTAATGCCGCTACTGGCGATGTTAAATTGCCAGAGTCATTTAAAAAATCTTATAAGACATTTATTGATAACGAGTGGTGGCGAATTGATGCACCAGTTGAGTTAGGTGGCACTGCAATACCTCCATCAATTAGATGGGCTATTGCTGAAATGGTTTTGGGTTCTAATCCATCGATTCATATTTACGCATCTGGAACTGCTTTTGCGCATGTGGCATATGTATATGGCACTGAAGAACAAAAGAAGATTGCAAAGTTAATGGTGGATAAGCAGTGGGGTGCAACCATGATGCTTACTGAACCAGATGCTGGCAGTGATGTTGGTGCTGGTCGATCAAAAGCAGTTAAGCAGCCAGATGGCACATGGCACATTACTGGTACAAAAAGATTTATTACCTCAGGAGATTCTGATCTAACTGAAAACATCATTCACTTTGTGTTAGCTAGACCAGAGGGTGGAGTTGCTGGTACTAAAGGATTAGATCTTTATATGATCCCTAAATTTATGTTTGATTTTGAAACTGGAAAACTTGGAAAACGTAATGGCGTTTATGTAACAAAGATTGAAGACAAGATGGGCTTAAATGTTTCAGCCACCTGTGAGATGAACCTAGGTGAAAAAGAACCTGCAGTTGGCTACCTCTTAGGTGAAGTACATGATGGTATTGCGCAGATGTTTAAAGTTATTGAGTACGCCCGTATGATGGTAGGAACCAAAGCAATTGCAACCCTTAGCGCTGGCTACCAACAAGCACTTTCATATGCAAAAACTAGAGTTCAAGGGCCAGATTTAACAAAGGCTAAAGATAAGAACTCTCCTAGAGTTGAGATTATTAAGCACCCTGATGTGCGCAGATCTTTAATGGTTCAAAAGTCATACTCTGAAGGTATGCGAGCGTTAGTTTTATACACCGCTTCAATTCAGGATGCTTATGCCTTAGCGGTGGCTGAAGGAGCTGACCCAGAGAAGATTGAGGATTAC